>Ga0310690_10005714_pt1 | contig 16712 bp, 14 predicted proteins | sample AusTroGonzalo_MG_2_FD_207661 | JGI IMG/M metagenome (GOLD analysis project Ga0310690, IMG submission 207661) | Bovine rumen microbial communities from tropical cattle in Woodstock, Queensland, Australia - Gonzalo_04 (v2) (version 2) | ecosystem: Host-associated > Mammals > Digestive system >... | reverse complement strand
AGCTGCAGGCCGGCGAGAAGATGAGCAAGGAACTGGTACATCCCGCGGAAGGCGTCTACGATATGGACGGCGGTATCGACTGCGGCAACGGCGCGGTATCCGTGAAGGCTGCCGACGTGATCAACGAGCGTCAGTATTAATCCAGAAATATTCTGCGACTGTTACTGGAAACAGTCCACAGGCAGGGCGGACGGGCGACTCTCCGCCCTGCCTTTTCTTAAGGAGGGATCCCTTTGCCGGAAAACAACCTGCTAGAAATGAGACAGATCGAGATTCAGTTCCCCGGAGTCAAAGCCCTGGATAAGGTGGACTTCACCCTGCGCGCGGGCGAGATCCATTCTTTGCTTGGCGAGAACGGCGCCGGAAAATCCACGCTGATCAAGTGCCTGACCGGTGTGAACCGGATGGACGCGGGAACGATCACGTTCATGGGTAATTCCATACGCCCCCAAAGTCCTCAGGAAGCCATGGGAATGGGTATTTCCACAGTATATCAGGAGGTCAACCTCTGTCCGAATCTGACCGTGGCGGAGAATATTTTTGTCGGTCGGCAACCGATGAAACACGGCCAGATCGATTGGAAAACCATCACAAAACGGGCACGGGAACTGATGGCGCGCTTTCATCAGGATATCGATGTAAGCCGCCCGCTTTCCTATTATTCCACCGCTGTTCAGCAGATGGTGGCCATTGCCCGTGCGGTGGATGTCCAGGCAAAGATCCTGATTCTGGACGAACCGACTTCCTCTCTGGACGACAATGAAGTGCAGTTGCTCTTCGATGTTATGCGGGATCTGAAAACGGAAGGAATGGGGATTATCTTTATCACCCACTTCCTGGATCAGGTGTTTGCCATCAGTGACCGGTTGACGATCCTGCGGAACGGTCATCTGGTTGGTTCCTATGATATCGGTGATATCACCAAAGTGGAATTGGTCACACAGATGGTGGGCAAGGACATGGACACCATCTTTAATCTGAAGAGAGCTTCCGTTCCGGAAGACGCCCCTTATATGCTCAACGCGTCGCATATCGGCGCGCCGGGGCAGATTGAGGACATCTCTGTTGCTGTAAAGAAAGGCGAGCTGATCGGTTTCGCGGGCCTGCTGGGCAGCGGACGTACGGAAACGGCAGAGATGCTTTTCGGCGCTCACCGCGCCACAAGCGGAGAGATGGAAGTAGACGGACAGAAAGCTGAGATTAAAAAGCCCTATGACGCACTGGTCAAGGGAATCGCGTTCTGCCCCGAAGACCGGAAACGGGACGGAATCATTGCCGATCTGAGCATCCGGGAAAACATCGCGCTGGCAGTGCAGGCCCGGAAGGGATTCCTTCACCCGCTGAGTTCCAAAGAACAAAACGAGATGGCGGACAAATACATCAAAGCGCTCGGCATTGCCACGCCGGACGCGGAGAAAAAGATCGGTGAACTGTCCGGCGGCAATCAGCAAAAGGTGATCCTGGCCAGATGGATGGCGACGGATCCCAAGGTGCTGATCCTGGACGAGCCTACCCGCGGCATTGATATCGGCGCCAAGGCGGAGATTCAGCGGCTGATGCTGGAAATGTGCGGCGAAGGCGTGTCAGTCGTCTTTATCAGCTCGGAACTGGACGAGATCATTCGCTGCTCCAACCGCATCATTATCATGCGGGACAGGGAAAAGGTTGCGGAACTGAACGGCGACGAAGCCACCCAGGAAAAGATTCTTTCCATCATCGCCGAAGGCGCCAAAGCAGCAGGGGGTGAGGCATCATGAAAAAGAAACTGGATTTTTCCGCCATTGCGCGGTCTAAGGTTACCTGGGCCGTGGTGGCGGAAGTGCTTATCCTGCTGGTCTGCCTGTGTGTGCGGCCGGAGTTCTTCAGCATCAGCTATCAGCCGTCGACCGGGATGCTCTACGGCAACCTGATTGATATCATCAACCGGTCCAGTGAGATTACCATCATCGCAATGGGCATGACGCTGGTGATCGCCCTGGGCGGAACAGACCTGTCTGTCGGCGCACTGGTCGCCGTGTCCGGCGCGATTGCGCTGAAATTCCTGCGCTGGGACGTGACGATTTACAACACGCCCGGTGATTATACGGTTTATTCCTTTGCGCTGGTCCTTATCGTTCCGCTGGTTGTGTGTATCCTGATGGGAATGTTCAACGGTTTCCTGATTTCCAAGGGCGAGATGCAGCCGATTATTGCCACGCTGATTCTGATGGTCTGCGGGCGCGGCATCGCCCAGATTATCACCAACGGAAAGCAGTTCACCACCCAGTATTCACCTTTCCGCGTGATCGGCCAGGGAAGCATCCTGTATTTACCGACACCGATTATTATCACAGCCGTGGTGGTGGCAGCCGTAGCGATTTTTGTCCGGAAAACGGCATTCGGCACCTTTGTTGAATCCGTGGGCATCAACCGGAAGGCCAGCCGCCTTTCCGGCATCAACGCGCAGCGGATTATCTTCATCGTGTTCACGCTGACGGGCTTCCTTTCCGGCATTTCCGGACTGATCTATTCCAGCCGGATTATGTCCAACGACTCCAATAATGCCGGGCTGAACTTTGAGATGGATGCGATTCTGGCCGTCGTGATCGGCGGCACCAGCATGACCGGCGGCAAGTTCAGCCTGGTCGGCACGGTGCTCGGGTCCATCATCATCCGGACGATCGTTAATCTGGTGTATTATTTCGGGATCGCGGCTGAAGCGACGATGGCGTTCAAAGCGGTGATCATTGCCGTGGTTATCGTGCTGCAGTCCGAACCTGTCAGAAACTATTTTGCCAAGCGCTCCAGCGCACGCCGTGAAGCGGTGAAAGGAGGTGCCAAGGCATGAGTAATCTTCAGACAGCCTCCAGGCAAAGCCTCTGGACCCGCGTGACCAACCCGAAATTCATTATGGTCTATGCGACCATCGGCCTGTTTCTGCTGATCTATCTGTTTGGCGCCATCGCATACGGAGATGTCGGGTTTACCACGCTGCGCACGTTCACAACCCTGTTTGTGGATAACGCCTACTACGGTATTTCCGCTATCGGTATGACCATGGTCCTGATTACCGGCGGTATCGATCTGTCTGTGGGCGCGGTTGCTTCGCTGACCGGCATGCTGATTGCCTACGGTACGACGGTGATGGGTATCCATCCGCTGATCTGCATGGGATTTGCGCTGATAGTGGGCGTGGGCCTGGGCCTGCTGATGGGCTGGGTCATCCATTATCTGAACGTTCCTCCCTTTATTACGACCCTGACCGGCATGTTCCTGGCCCGGGGCGTATGCTCGCTGATCAGCCGTGAATCCATTGAAATCAACCATCCTCTGATCGATGATCTGGCGAGCTGGAAAATTTATTTCATGCAACTGAAGGATGGAGAATGGGTGAGGATCAAACCCTCGGCCTATATCAATCTGAACGTGATTCTGTTTATCGTGATGCTGCTGGTCGGCATTTATCTCCTGCAGCGCACACGCTTCGGCAGAAATGTCTACGCGATCGGCGGCAGCGAACAAAGCGCCAAGCTGATGGGTCTTCCCGTCGGCCGGACCAAGGTGCTGGTATACGGTTTCAACGGCCTGTGCTCCGTGCTGGCCGGTATCACCTATGCCCTGTATGTCAAAAGCGGCTGGAACCTTTCCCTGCAGGGGGCGGAACTGGACGTGATTACCTGTGCCGTTATCGGCGGAACGCTGCTGACCGGCGGCGTCGGCTATATGGCCGGTACGCTGTTCGGCGTCATGCTGAAAGGCCTGATTCCGGCGCTGATTACCTTCAACGGAAATCTGCTTTCCTGGTGGGGCAAGATCGCGACCGGCCTGCTGCTGCTGCTGTTCATCTGCATCCAAAGGATTGTAGTCCGTACAACAGACCGCAGGAAAGGGAAGAAGAAAAAATAAGGGGGCTTTCCGATCGCCCCCTTAAACCCCTTCGGCCAGAGGGTTTTTATTGTTCGTACAACGAAGTGGCTGAAAGGGGAGGAAAAAAACCTTCGGAAAAAAGTTGTTTCCTGAATTAAGTGGAAACGGTTTCAATGAAAATAATCAACCCGGGAAAAAGAATTTTAAACCGAAAACGGAAACAGAAATGGCATAAACGGAAAAAAATGCACCAAAACAAAAATCCTCTGTATTTTCATGACAGAGGGTTTTTTCTATACTGTATACAGATGGCGAAAAGCCAAAAAAGGAATGGAGGATTTTACCCATGAAGAAGATTCTTGCTCTGGTACTCGCTCTGGCGATGCTGCTGTCCGTGACCGCCGCGATGGCTGACGGAATCAAAGTCGGCATCATCAACCTCGACCCCGCTGAGTCTGGCTACCGTGAAGCCAACGTGAAGAGCCTGAACGACACCTTCACTGCCGAGAACGGCTACGATGCCAAGTTCGCGACTGCTCCCACCGCCGACAAACAGCTGGAAGCTGCCAAGGGCTTCATCACCGATGGTGTGAAGTACATCCTGGTGTCCGCCGCTGAGACCACCGGCTGGGACGAAGTGCTGCAGGAAGCGAAAGACAATGGTATCCAGGTGTTCCTGTTCGACCGTATGATCGATTGCGATCCTTCCCTCTACACCGCTGCTGTCGTTTCCGACATGGCTGAAGAAGGCAAGACCGCTGTTGCATGGCTGGAGAGCCTGGAACTGCCCGAGTACAACGTCCTGCACATTCAGGGACAGCTGGGCAGCGACGCTCAGCTCGGCCGTTCCGGCGCCCTCGATGAGAAGATCGCTGCTGATGACAAGTGGACCCTGGTTCGTGAAGGCACCGGCGGAGACAACTGGGACGCTGAAGAAGCCCGGAAGATCGCTCAGGCTGCGATCGATGCCGGCGAAAAGTTCAACGTTGTGTACGCTGAGAACGACGGCATGGCCGGCGGTGTTGTGGAAGCTCTGGATGCGGCCGGCATCACCCACGGCGTGAACGGCGACGTCATCATCATGGGCTTTGACTGCAACAAGTGGGCCCTGCGGAAGCTGCTGGCCGGCGAGTGGAACTACGACGGACAGTGCAGCCCCTTCCAGGCTCCCGTGATTGACAGCATGATCAAGACGCTGGAAGCCGGCGGCACGATCGAAGGCCTGAATGAAAAGAACCAGATCATCAACCAGGAAGTCGGTTTCGATGCACGGACCATCACCGAGCAGGATATCGAAGCTTACGGTCTGGGCGAATAATTCACAAATCGGACCTAAATCGGCGCGGTATGAACAAACGGTAAGGCGCGCGTTCATACCGCGCTTTCTTTAAGATATTGCGGTGAAACCGGGAAGGAGTACCCCAGATGCAAAACGACGCGGTATTGACGATGCGCGGGATCAATAAGCAGTTTCCGGGCACCAAGGCGCTGAACAAGGTGGATTTTACTCTGCGCAAGGGAGAGATCCATGCCCTGATGGGAGAAAACGGCGCCGGAAAATCCACGCTGATCAAGGTGCTGACCGGCGTCTATGAGAAGGACGGCGGCAGTATCTGGGTGGAAGGCGTGGACGGAGAAGCGCATATCCATTCTCCCCAGGATGCCCAGAACATAGGCATTGCAACGGTGTACCAGGAGATTACGCTGTGCCCGAACCTGACGGTGGCAGAGAACATGTTCATAGGCCGGACACAGGGACAGAGAGTTCACTGGAAGGAATACGAGAAACGGGCTACGGAGATCCTGAACAATCTGGGAATCCCGGCCAGGGCCAAGCAGGAACTGAGCAGCTGCTCCCTGGCTGTACAGCAGATGGTGGCCATTGCCCGGGCAGTGGACATGAACTGTAAGGTGCTGATTCTGGACGAGCCGACTTCCTCCCTGGACGACAAGGAAGTGGAGATGCTGTTCGGACTGATGCGTGATCTGAAGAGCCGCGGCGTCGGGATCATCTTTGTTACGCATTTCCTGGAGCAGGTGTACGAGGTCAGTGACCGGATTACCGTGCTTCGGAACGGGGAACTTGTCGGCGAATTCGCGATCGAAGATCTGCCGCAGGTGGAACTGGTGGCCAAGATGATGGGAAAGGACCTGAACGATCTGGCGGATCTTGAACAGGTCGGCGCGAAGCATGATGCGTCCGGTGAAGTGATCTATGAAGCGGAAAACCTTTCCAGTTCCGAAAGCCGAGCCTTTGATTTCAACATTCACAAAGGTGAGGTCAACGGGTTTACCGGACTGCTGGGTTCCGGCCGGAGCGAGAGCGTCCGGGCGATTTTCGGGGCGGACCGGGTGACCGGCGGTAAGGTGAAGGTGAAGGGCCAGGAGGTCAAGATTTCCAAGCCTCATGAGGCCATGAAGGCCGGTATCGGCTATCTGCCGGAAGACCGGAAAAAGGACGGCATCATTAAGGACCTGAGCGTGCGGGAGAACATCATCCTCGCGATGCAGGTGATGAAGGGTTTCTTCCATCCGATGAGCAAGAGCCAGATGGAAGCCTTTGCGGATGAATATATCAAGGCGCTGAGTATCAAGACGGCCAGCCAGGAAACGCCGGTGGGCAGCCTTTCCGGAGGCAACCAGCAGAAAGTGATCCTGGCCCGGTGGCTGCTGACTCACCCGGACTATCTGATCCTGGATGAGCCGACCCGCGGCATTGACGTGGGTACGAAGCTGGAGATTCAGAAGCTGGTGCTGAAACTGGCCAATGAGGAAAACATGAGCATCACCTTCATCTCCTCCGAGATTGAGGAAATGCTGCGGACCTGCAGCCGGCTGATTGTCATGAGAGACCGGAACATTGTCGGCGAACTGACCGGGGACCAGCTGACACAGGCTCAGGTCATGAAGACCATTGCGGGAGGTGAACAGTAAGATGAGTGCGGTGAGGAAAGCTACAAAGAAAAGCGGCGGCCTCGGCCAGCTGATGATCCCGCTGGTTGCGCTTGCTATTCTGGTGCTGTTCAACCTGATCCGTGATCCGAGCTTTTTCAGCATCAGCATGGCAACGAACAACAGCGGCAACCAGGTGCTGAGCGGCAACCTGATCAGCATTATCGACAGCGCAAGCGGCCTGGCCATCATCGCCATGGGCATGACGCTGGTCACCGCTGCCTGCGGCGGCCAGGATATCTCCGTCGGCGCGGTGGGCGCGATTGCGGGCGCCTTCTTTGTAAAAATAGCGAACACAGACAACGGTATAACAGGCGGCTCATTTGTTCTGGGAATCATCGTATGTATTCTGGGAACGATCGCTTTCATGATGTTCAATGGAACACTTGTCGCGGTATTTAAGATCCAGCCTATGATTGCAACCTTGATTCTTTTCTCCTGCGGTCGGTCCATTGCGTACTGGATCAACGGCAGTGCGACCCCCCAGCTGAACAGCCCCATTATTGATGCGCTGGGCAAGACAATTCCCGGAATTCCGATCCCGACCCCGATCTTTGCTGTTATCCTGATGGCGATTCTGCTGGCGCTTGTCTTCAAATTCACCAACCTTCGGCTTTATACCCAGTCCGTGGGTATCAACCAGGGAGCGGCCCGGCTGAACGGCATCAACCCGACGGCCATCAAGTACCTGAGCTTCGCGATCCTGGGCGTATGCGTGGCTGTTGCGGCGGTCATCGGTGTCAGCCGGCTGCATCAGCTGAACCACAAGACACTGCTGGTCGATATCGAAATGGATGCCATTCTGGCGGTTGCCATCGGCGGCAATAATCTGGGCGGCGGCAAGTTCCGGCTGCTGGGCAGCGTGCTGGGTGCCTATATCATCCAGATGCTGACGACCACGCTGTATGCCATGAGCGTCGCGCCTGAGAATGTGAAGGCTTATAAGGCGATCGTAATCATTATTATCGTGATAGCCGGATCTCCGGTGATCAAGAGCAAAGTCTCGATGCTGGTCAACCGGATCAAAGCAGGCAAACTGCAGACATCAGCAGCGAAAGGGGTGGAGTAAATGAAACGAAGAGAACCACTCAACAATACCCAGCTGCTGATGACCATTGCCATCGGTATCTTCTTCGTGATGTATATTGCTGCCATGATCTTTATGGGCGGCGGCTTCCTGAGAGTGCAGCAGGTATTTGATCTGCTGAACGATAATGCGTACCTGATTACCATTGGCTGTGCGCTGACCATCGTCATGATTGGCGGCGGCATCAACATCAGTGTCGGCGGTGTGATCGGCCTGACGGTGATGTCTTGTGCTTTGTTCCTGAACGGATCGGCCCCGCAAAACGCCTGGGGCATTATTCTGACTTTCCTGCTGGCGTTGGGCATCGGCCTGGTTTTCGGCTCTGGTATGGGTTTCCTGATCAGTTACCTGGATATCCAGCCCTTCATCGTTACGCTGGCCGGTATGTTCCTGTCCAGGGGCTTGACAACGATGCTGTCTGTGAACCCGGTGAAGGTGACAAATGAAGCTTTTCTGGGCTTGTCCAAGACCAAGATCGAAATTCCTTTCCTTGGTTATGTAGCCCAGAACGGCAATCTGATCCCGGCCAAACTGGAAATCGGCGCTGTAGTAGCTCTTCTGGTTGTCATCTTATCCTTCCTGATGCTGCGTTATGTGAAACTTGGCCGGAACATCTATGCCCTGGGCGGAAACCAGCAAAGTGCTCTGATGCTTGGTATCAACGTGAGGCGGACTCGCTTCCTGAGCTATGTGATCAGCGGTCTGCTGAGCGGGTTAGCTGGATTCATTTTCCTGATGCATAAGCCTGCCGGTAATGCAAGCGTAGCTATGCGGAGCGAGATGGACGCCATTGCGGCCTCCATTATCGGCGGAACCCTGCTGACCGGCGGCGTGGGTAACGTAATCGGCACTTTCTTTGGTGTCATGATCCTTGCAACGATTCAGAAGATTATCGGTCTGAGCGGCTTGAATGATTCCTGGTGGCAGGACATGGCCAGCGGCGCGCTGTTAGGGTTCTTCATCCTTCTGCAGAGTGTGGTGCTTAGCAGCCGGGAAAAGACAAGAGCGAAGAGAGCATCGGCTCCGGCATTACAAAAGGGATAAACCACTACGTATCCATTACAGGCTGTCACCTGAATCAGGCGGCAGCTTTTTTCATGCTGATCTCTGTATTGAAATTTGCTCCGAATGGGAATAATGATAACTGAATTTCGGGAGCTGTATGGTACGCCCTTGCTGCTGGGTGAACCTGAGCGCACTGGGATACTGATGAAACCGAAAAAGAGGGCATGGTATGCGGCGATGATTTACTCCGCAAAGATGATATCGTCCCGGAGACGATAAAGGGTAGCACCGCACTTTTTCCGGCAGAAGAATCCGATCCATTCATCGATCGACATTTCGCTGTCAAAGAGAACCTTTCCGTACCGGAGACCGCCGATGCGTTTGCCGGTACGGTTGCTGTCCATGGAATGAACGGTGTTTGTATCCGGATCATAATCTGAGATGAAGATCGCGCTGTGGGCGCCTTTGCCGCCGGAGTAGTCACCGGTCATCTGGAAATAATCCCCCTTCTTTGCCTGCTTCATGAACTCTTCCGCCAGGGCACGATTTTCTTCCTTGGAAAGCTTGGAGTCGTAGAGAAACTGGGCGGCTTCCACAAAGGGATTGCCGTCGGAAGCGGGTATTTCTTCCCAGCAGTAACCGTAGGCATGGGGTTTGCATTGCTTGGCAGGCAGGTTGTTGGGAATTTTCAGTTGCTTGTCCGGGTATTCCGCCATGCGGTATTTATCCCGGGTCTGGCGGAAAACATAAACGGTAAAATTTTTGCAGACGTAGATATCGCCTTTGTAGTGAGCGCGCTGCAGCTTACCGTCGGCCTTCTCATAAAGCTCTTTTCCGAGCGCGATGATATCATCGATAAAGGCGTCCCGGGCTGTATAGGAATCAGACCCGGGATTGTCTGTTTCTTTTTCGCTCTCCGGCTCTTCCTGACCGGATTCATCCAGCAGAACCTCTTCGACAATCCCTTCATCTTCCTCGGCAAAGGCGGGAAGGAGCCCCCCCAGGGAAAGCAACAGCAGGGAAAGAATCAAAAACAGGCCAGGGAGGCGCATTCTGTATTTCATCGGAGCGTTTCCCCCTCAATCAGCATACCCGGTACGGTGATCTGACGCGGAATGTGGGTTTCGGGATCAGCGATTGCTTCCAGCAACAGATTGAAAGCTTCCCCGGCGATGCGGGCCGTATCCTGACGGTAAGTGGTCAGACAGGGGTGCATCATCCGGCTCATGCGAAGGCCGTCATATCCGACCAGACTGACATCGGCCGGAACGCTGATGCCCCGGGCGGCCAGCTGCCAGAGGGCCCCGAGGCAGCTGGAATCATCCGGACAGAGAATGCAGGTAGGTTTTTCCTCAAGCTGCAGAAGTTCTTCGATGATCCGTACGCAGTCAGCCGGATCATGGAAATGCCCTTCCCGGACAAAAGACACAGGAACCCGGATCCCAAGCTCCGCACAGATCTTATAGAAGCCTGCCATGCGTTCACGGCTGACTGTCCCCTTGTCTCCCTGAATAAAGGCGATCCGATGATGACCGAGGCTCCAGGCATGGCGGACGATCTGCTCAATGCTGGCGCGGTTATCGCTGATCACGCAGTCACAGCCTTCATAAACATGATCAATAATTACCGTGGGGATACTGCCGGAGGCAAGACGAATAATACCGGGATCATCATAATCAGCCTGCAGGACAATGACCCCGTCCAGACTGCGCTGCCGCGCATGTTCGTAATAACTGTTTTCGCTGCTGCCGCTCCGGCTGAGAAAAGTCAGATCGTAACCTTTTGTATCCGCCTCGCGGCGCAGGTCATCAATCAGGGAACTGAAGTATTCGTGATTCATCCGGTCTTCATAGAGAATACCGAGATTATAAGACCGGCTGGTTTTCAGGGTTTTCGCGGCGACGTTGGGGAAATACCCCATTTCCTGCGCAGTCCGCCGGATAAAGGCGGTCCGCTCCTTGCTTTCGTTTGTGAGACCGTTGAGGGCCCGGGATACGGTGGCGACAGAAACCCCGCAAACATCCGCAATATCTTTCAATCTGACCATGTGAATCACCCCTGATCAAGAAAAATGCAAAAAATGAAATCGTTTACGGGAAGTATCATACCGTAAACGTTTCCGAAAGTCAATCAGGGGGGAGATTAGGGGTTTTCCGATCGCCCCCAAAAACCCCTTCGGCGAAATGTCTTTTGATGGGGGAATCCGTGCTTGACTTTTAGGGAAGATTGATTTATGCTTCCCCTGTGCTAGGGGAGCAATTGCTGAGATTGTAAGAAATTACAGACCCTCATTACCTGATCCGGCCAATACCGGCGTAGGGAAGCGAGTCAGGATCCGTTCGGATCCTTTTGAAGCAATGAACCTCTCGGCAGGAGGTTCTTTTTTCGTTGGGGGGCTTTCCGATCGCCCCCAAACCCCCTTCGGTTTTTTATAAATTTTGTAGATAGGAGAGAGAAAAACATGGAAGCAAGCGTAGCGATTCAGAGTTTACCCGGAGTTGCGGATGATGAGGAACTTTGCCGGATCGTCGATGAGGTGATCGCCTATATTGCCGGGACGGGATATAACTATTTCGTCGGTCCGTTTGAGACAACGATTGAGGGGCCCTATGACGAGCTGATGGATATCGTGAAGGAATGCCAGCATATTGCGATCCGGGCTGGCGCGCCGTCAGTTGCGGCCTATGTCAAGATCTCCTATAAACCGGAAGGCGAGGTTCTTTCCATTGAAAAAAAGATCGGCAAATATCAGGGCTAAACTGCTTCCGGCCGGAACATTCTGCCTGATTGTGCTGATCTGGTGGGGACTGTCGGCAAGCGGGATTGTCCCGGGGTATATGCTGCCGTCGCCCGCGGACGTGGTCAGCGCCTTCATCCGCGATTTTCCAAACCTGATGCATCACGCGCTTGTTTCCGTTACCGAGGCGGTGATCGGCCTGCTGATCGGAACGGCGCTTGCGTTCGGGCTGGCCTGCGCGATGGAACGCTTCCTGATGCTGGAGCAGGCGGTGATGCCGCTGCTGGTTGTCACACAGACTATCCCGACGATCGCGATCGCGCCGCTGCTGGTGCTGTGGATGGGCTTTGGCATGGAACCGAAGATTATGCTGGTGGTCATTACGACGTTCTTCCCGATTGCGGTGGGACTGCTGGACGGATTCAAGAGCGCGGATCCGGACGCTGTGGCGCTGCTGCGGTCCATGAACGCAACGCGGAGGCAGATATTCCGGCATGTGAAAATGCCCGCGGCATTGCCCTATTTCTTTTCCGGCCTTCGGATTTCCGCCTCGTACGCGGTGGTGGGCGCGGTGATTTCGGAATGGCTCGGCGGGTTTGAAGGCCTGGGCGTCTACATGACGCGGGTACGGAAGGCTTATGCTTTCGATAAGATGTTCGCGGTGATTCTGCTGATCGTGATTGTCAGCCTGCTGCTGATGAAACTGGTCAACGTCATCAGGGATTTATCGATGCCCTGGCTCAGATACCGGACGGAGAAGACGCAGCAGCTGTTGCATGAGTAATGCGAAAAGAACGGAAGAAAGGAAGAACCGACAATGATGAAAAAAATGACAGCGATCCTGCTGGCGATGATGCTGCTGGTGATGATTTCTGCGGTTTTTGCCGAGGGGGAGAACCTGAAAAAGATCGTATTCTGCCTGGACTGGACCCCAAATACCAACCACACCGGGGTTTACGCCGCGGATGCCCTGGGCTATTACCGGGAGGAAGGACTGGAAGTGCAGATCGTTCAGCCGCCGGAAAACGGGGCGGTGCTGATGTGCGCATCGAATCAGGCCCAGTTTGCCGTCGACGCGCAGGATACGATGGCTGCTTCCCTGGATCTTGAAGAACCGCTTAATATCACCGCGGTGGCCACGATCCTGCAGCATAACACATCGGGAATCCTGACACGGGCGGAGGACGGCATCACGAGCGCCAAAGGATTGGAAGACAGGATCTATTCGACCTGGGACAGTCCGATCGAGCTGGCGATGCTCCGCTATTGCATCGAAAAAGAAGGCGGAGACTTCAGCAAGGTGAAGCTGATCCCGAACAATATCACGGATGAACCGGTTGCGCTGGGGACACATCAGACCGACGCGGTCTGGATTTTCTACGGATGGAGCGGCATCAATGCCGAACTCAGCGACGTTGCCTGCGGATACTGGGATTTCGCTTCCCTGGGTCCGGAACTGGATTACTATACGCCGGTGATCCTTGCCAACAATGATTTTCTGCGGGATGATCCCGAAACGGCAAAGGCTTTCCTGAGAGCTACGGCAAAGGGCTATCAATACGCGAGCGAACATCCGGAGGAAGCGGCGGAAATGCTGATCGCCGGAGATACGACGGGAGCCCTTGAAGACTCCCGGGACCTGGTGTACGCAAGCCAGAAATGGCTTTCCGAACGCTATATCGCCGATGCGCCCGCCTGGGGCGTGATTGCGCCGGAAAGATGGAACGGATTCTACGGCTGGCTTTATGAGAACAAGCTGACGAACCACGATCTGAGCGGCATCGGGTTCAGCAATGATTACCTGCCCGGGGAGTGATCAGATGGAACTGCTCAGAACAGAGCACATTAGTAAATCCTATGATTCGCGGCTGATTATCCGGGATATCAGCATCCATCTGGATGAGGGCGAGCTTGTGTCCCTGCTTGGACTGAGCGGGTCAGGCAAGACGACACTGCTGAACATCATGTCCGGCCTGGTAAAGCCCGACTCCGGAAGCGTACTTCTGTCCGGCAATGAAATTACTGGGAAACCGGGACAAATCAGCTATATGCTGCAGAAGGATTTGCTGCTGGAGCATAAGCGGGTGATTGACAACGTCGCGCTTCCACTGATAATCCACGGGATGAAAAAGGAGAAAGCAAGGGAAAAGGCGGCCCCGTACTTCAGGCAGTTTGACCTGGAGGGGACGGAGATGCTCTATCCCGCGCAGCTTTCCGGGGGAATGCGGCAGCGTGCCGCACTCCTGCGGACCTATCTGGGATCCAACGGCGTCATTCTCCTGGATGAGCCTTTTTCCGCGCTGGATATGATTACGCGGGGGCAGATTCATGCCTGGTATATGGATATCATGCAGAAGATCGGGTTTTCAACCATTCTGATCACCCATGACGCCGATGAAGCAATTCTGCTGTCCGACAGGATCTATCTGCTGACGGGAAACCCAGGCGAGATCCATCATGAACTCCGGATTGAGACGCCCAGGGAAGACAGGCGGGATTTCAACCTGCAGCCGGAATTCATCCGGTATAAGCGTCAGATTCGTGACGCACTGGAACAAACTTCGGGCTGACCTGAAGCGAAAGGAAGGAAAAGCTTTTTGAACCGATGTGTGATCATTGGCGGGGCGGAGATCGGCGATTACAGCCGAATCAGCCGGATCCTTCGCCGGGATGACTACTGTATCTGCTGTGACAGCGGGTTGAAACACGCGGAGAAACTGCAGATCACGCCTTCGCTGATCGTGGGGGATTTTGATTCAAGCGTACGGCCGGATACCGATATTGAAACAATCGTGCTGCCGAGAGAAAAGGATGATACGGATACGGTATACGCGGCAAAGGAAGCGGTCAGGCGCGGCTTTGATGATTTTCTGCTGATCGGTGTGATCGGCGCGAGATTCGACCATACTTTCGGGAATGTTTCGCTGCTGCTCTGGCTGGATTCCATCGGGAAAAAGGCGCAGATCGCGGACGATTACTCCGTGATGGAAATCGTTTCATGCGGCACGGCGGAAATCGACGATACCTGCGAATATTTTTCCCTGCTGAACATCAGCGGGACGGCGCAGGATATCACGATCCGGGGAGCAAAATATCCGCTGGAAGGGGCGGAGATCCGCAGCGAGTATCAATACGGGATCAGCAACGAAGTGATTCCGGGCGGGAAAGCGACGGTTTCTGTCGGGAAGGGACGGCTGTTGCTGGTTAAAATTCAGAATTCAGAATTCAGAATTCAGAATTAACGGTCAGGGCTTCGGCAATGATCATGCGGAATTTGGGGATGTGTTTCTTGTACTGTGCTTCATCTGTTTGTTCTTTCGTTGTACAACATCTTGACGGGGAGCGGGTTTCATACTACGATGTCGGTGCAATGAAGGAGATCCAGTAGGGAAAAGGCTGATCCGTTCAGAGAGCCGCCGGGTGGTGAGAGGCGGCCGGAATCCTCTTTCCGAAATACCCTCCGGAGCGGCAGACTGAAACCCATATGGGAGTAGGAAAGCCGGGGGCGCCCGATACAGCGCAAAGGATATGAAAGTATCCGGAGACCGTCCCTGACAGGGCGGTAAAATGAGGTGGTACCGCGGAGTAAATTCGCCCTCTGTGTCCTGACGGACGCAGAGGCTTTTTTATCGCAGCGGTACCCGGAAAGAAGGGTTCATATGGCATTCGGTGATCTGGCACTCAAACTCGGTATGCTTCTGGTCTTCTTCGGCGTGATGATCTACGTCGGCTTCTACTGCAGAAAGCATTCTACGGATGTGAACGGCTTTGTGCTCGGCGGCCGCAGCGTCGGTCCCTGGCTGACGGCTTTCGCCTATGGAACTTCCTATTTTTCAGCTGTCATTTTCGTCGGCTATGCCGGCCAGTTCGGCTGGAAATTCGGCATCGCTTCCACCTGGGTCGGCATCGGGAACGCGCTGATCGGCTCGCTGCTTGCGTGGGTGATCCTCGGCCGGAGGACCCGCATCATGACGCAGCATCTCTCCAGCGCCACCATGCCAGATTTCTTTGAGAAACGTTTCAACGCGAAGTCCCTGAAGATTGCGGCTTCGGTTATTATCTTCATCTTTATGATCCCTTATACGGCCTCCCTGTACAATGGCCTGAGCCGTCTGTTCCGGATGGCGTTCAATATTGACTATTCCGTATGCGTGATCGCGATGGCGGTCCTGACGGCGGTTTACGTGATCGTCGGCGGCTATATGGCTACCGCCGTGAATGATTTCATCCAGGGCCTCATCATGCTGGTAGGAATTGTGGCGGTGATCGCAGCCGTGCTGGGCAGCAAAGGCGGATTTATGGAATCCCTGAAAGGGCTTTCCGCCGCACAGGATGCCAATATTCCCAACGGGACTGTTCCGGGCATATTCAATTCTTTCTTCGGGCCCGATCCGCTGAGCCTCCTTGGAGTCGTTATTCTCACCTCTCTCGGCACCTGGGGCCTCCCACAGATGGTCGGCAAGTTTTATGCGATCCGGAAGGAGGGAGATATCCATAAAGGAACCATCATCTCCACTTTCTTTGCGATCGTGGTTGCGGGCGGCTGCTATTTCCTGGGCGGGTTCGGCCGGCTTTTCTCCGAAGAGCTCGGCGCTGTCGGCGGCGGTAACCCTCAAGGCGGTTTTGACAACGTGATTCCGACAATGCTGCAGTCTCTGTCACCCTTCCTGATCGCCGTTGTGATTATCCTGGTGCTGTCGGCGTCAATGTCTACGCTGTCCTCATTGGTATTGACTTCTTCCTCCACGGTCACGCTGGATCTGCTTAAAGGACGCATGATCAAGGACATGGATGAAAAGAAACAGCTGCTGGTTATGCGGGTGCTGATTGTGGTTTTCATCGCGATCTCCGCCGCACTGGCAATCGTTCAGGCAAATTCGAGCGTGGCCTTCATTGCCCAGGCGATGGGCGTCAGCTGGGGCGCGATGGCCGGCGCGTTCCTGGCGCCGTTCCTGTATGGGCTGTACTGGAAGCGTACAACAAAGACCGGCTGCTGGGCTGCGATGCTTTTCTCCTCGATCTTTATGATCATTGATATGCTGGCGAACCTGAAGGTGCTGAATGTGAACCTCGGCTTCCTGCAGT
>Ga0310690_10005713_pt1 | contig 16717 bp, 17 predicted proteins | sample AusTroGonzalo_MG_2_FD_207661 | JGI IMG/M metagenome (GOLD analysis project Ga0310690, IMG submission 207661) | Bovine rumen microbial communities from tropical cattle in Woodstock, Queensland, Australia - Gonzalo_04 (v2) (version 2) | ecosystem: Host-associated > Mammals > Digestive system >... | reverse complement strand
ACAACCCATGAAGATACTCATCAACGGAAAAGCACCGGCGCTGACCATCGCAGCCGAGGTTAAGCGCCAGATCAAGGAACTGAACCCCTCCATCGACCCGGACTCCTACGAGAACCCTGACGACATCCCGGGCTACAAGGAAGCCATGAGCCAACCCCGCTTCCTGTCCTTCTCCCAGGCGGACGAGAAGACGTACAAGGAGCTGAAGAAGAAGATCTGGCGCTCCTCCAGGATCCACAAGCACCTGAAGCTGGACTGCAGACGCACTCCGGACGGCCATCAGAGCGTGGCCGCCATGAAGGGAGACACTACCCTCTGGGAGATGGATATCGCCTGGGATATCCTCATAGACCGGACGCCATCGTCCGGAGACCTGGCAAAATAAACTGCAGCGCATCAGAGAAGGCCCCAAAGGGGGCCTTTTTTTGTGTCCTTGCACGTCGGTGGCCACTTCTCCATATTTGCTCCGTAAACCTCAAAATAGAGCAGCTATGGAACGAATCATTGCATTTTTCAAGCTCATCGGCCGACGCGCCGACTATCTGCTCCACCACCTGGCCGCCGAGGACATCGCGCTCCTGGTGTTCGCTATCGTCTGCCACTTCCTTCCGTGGGGCTGGGCGCTCCTGGTGGCCGACATGGCCGCCGTCGCAGCACTCATCCTGAAGGAGGTGTATGACTTCTTCCACCAGGACACCCAGAGCGTCGAGCTCATGGACGTCCTCTCCGGCCTGGTGAGCATCGCCTACGTCGATATCATCATCGTGGGCATCTTTGCCTTTCTGTAATCCCCGGAGCTGCCCGTCCGTCAGGACGGAATAGCGGCTCCGGTTAAACCCAAAATCCGGCTCTTTCTGGCCTTTCTGAGAGACTCCGGCGCAGCAGCTGGTACAATGTCTCAACGGAGGACCAGAAGCCGGATTTTGACCTCTTTCTGGTCCGGCTCGGCCGGACAGTACTGATAGAACTGTACTTTGTGTACTGTCTTTTTCAGTACACTTCGACCCTCAAAAGCCCCTCACACACCCCAAAATTAATAAAAAAGAAGAAATCAGTACTGGGGTACTGAAAGCGCGTAAAAATCGGTGAATCAGCGACATATAAGTATATCTTCTTCTTTTTTATCAAGATTTTCAAGACATTGTCCCATAAGATAGAAATCTTCTGTACTTCTGTACTGCGCCTTTCATTACGTTCCGTCCCATACTTCAAGTAAACACACATAAACCGCTATAAATCAGCACCTTATAAAATAGAAATCACTTTAAGTAAAACCACCTTCGTATCAGCACACTTTCAGTACACAAGAGTGCAAATCAGCACACTTCGCATCTGTTCTACCCAGTACACTTCATGTGTGCTGACTAAACCGCTGAAAATCACGTATTTAACCCCGTCAGTACAGAAGTACAGATAAAATCCGAACTTTGCCCTCTCGGGCGGTAGAACAAAAAGCAAAAGAGGGGGAGCAGCTGCCGGCTTGTCGCGAAAATCGAGAAAAATGTGTACCTTTGTCTGTCCCTGTCCCTTCCGCCGTTTCGTCCTATCTTCGCGACATGACTAAAAGGAAGGAGTCCGCAGATACCATCATGGTGTACGTCAGTGTCCACCCGGCGCTGAGGGACTTCCTTGTCAGTGTCTATGGTACCGACGTTCTGGTACCGGATGACAAGAGCGTCATCTGGGCAACGGTCAAGTCCAACCTGGTGGAAGTTCCGAACGACTACAAGCCCCACACAGCCGGACCGGTTCCGGGCAAGATCCGGATCGCCCTCCCGCCCATCAGTGCCAGCTCTCCCATCTACAACTTCGCCGTGGGCGAGAAGATCATCACCAACTTCCTCTACAGGAACTACCTGACAAAGAAAGCCCAGACCATCGTGGCGGACCTCCTGATGAAGCAGTTCAAGGACACCTACCGCTCCTTCATGACCGGCTACCTGGCAGCTCACCCCAACCAGACAGGGAAGGAGAGCCAGATCAAGGATGGCATCGACGAATTCTGCAGGATCCACCGGATAAACATGGACGACAAGATCACCTACGAAATGCTCCGGAAGGACTGGTACCGGTGGCGCAATCGGGAGAGCGAGTCCGAATACTGCGATGATGTCAAGGAAAACATATAAAAGTTCACTAAGTCAGCGTCCCATGGAAATCACAGATTTTCAGACTTTTTCTCGCTAAGTCAGTGTCCCATATAATTTGCCAAAAAATGAACGAAATCTCCAACCGCTTCTGCCTCCTCGAACCGGACACCATCCGGGAAGCTCTTCTTCTGGGGCACGCCATCGCGCCGGATATCACGGCTCGTCAATTCTCCGCCACCTCTCCCGTCCTCTTCGACCAGAGCTCCTCTGAAACCGACGACGGTGTCATCTGGAACCAGACATTCAGGGCTGTCACCACGGACGCAGCTGTCCTTCAGCACAAAGGCGCCAAGCTCTACCCGGCCTTCTTCATGTCAGACGGCTCCCTGAGGGTCATCGGCACCCACGACAGCGTACCGACCATCTCCGTATCACCAAGCAACGGCCACAGATACCTCGTCCAGGTCACCTTCCAGGCGCCCGAGGCTCTTATTTTATAGGTTTTCCGTCCTATCCACAGCGCCCGCCGGTGCCTACTTTTGCGAAAAAGAGACACAAAAATGCCAAAAACCGAGCGCAAATTCCGTATCATGTTCCTGGATAACCTTCCCGGGGCATCCTCCCTGTCTGATAAACTCCGGCTCAAGGATGGACAGGGATATCATGACGCCGTCGCTGAGATGACGGCCGACACTCCGTCTCTGATATACGGATGGTCATGCAGCCGCGAGGATCTTCCCGCCGGTTCCATCGCATACCATCCACTCTTCGGATCCATCCGCTACGGGTACTCCTGGTGGAGTCCCAGCACCATGGAGCTGATGGACAATCTGAAGGCAGCCGAGGCGAACCCTTCCATCTCCGCCCACCTTCTTCACATCGACAGCCCTGGCGGTGAAGCCTTCGGACTCCATGAGGCCTTCGAGCTTATCCGCTCCCTCAAGAAGCCCTGCTACGCCGTCGTCGAATCCTGTGCAGCTTCCGCCGCCTACTACCTGGCCGCCGGCTGTGACAAGATCTTCACCGTCTCCAAGTTCTCCAAGGTAGGATCCATCGGCATCATGTCGGTGCACGTGGACGACAGCGAGTACCTGGAGAAGGAAGGCATCAAGGTGACGGAGCTCTACTCCCACTACTCTCCCCTGAAGAACGCCGACTTCCGGAAGCTGGACGAGGGCGAGACCGAGGACTTCATCAAGAAGTACCTGGACCCGCTGGCCAAGGCTTTCATCGAGGACGTCCAGGCAGCCCGTAAGAAGGTGGCCGACGACTCCGACGCCCTGAAGGGAGAAGTCTACCTGGCAGAAGAAGCCGAGACCGTCGGACTGATCGACGGCGTGAAGAACCTGGACGACGTGGTGGCGAAGCTCGCCGCCAAGATCGAGGCTCCCGCACCGGCTGCACCATCCCGTGACATCAATACAATTTTTTAACAACCACACAATCATGAAAAAATTCCTCACCCAACTCTTCGCCATCGCGGCCGCTTTCGGTCTCGAAGCGAACCTCAAGGGCAAAGCCCTCACTGCTGACGAGCAGGCCACTCTGAAGAAGGAATACGACGCCAAGTACGGCGAAGGTTCCTTCGAGACCGACATGGCTGAGTACGAAGCCTCCATCGCCAAGGAGAAGGAGAGCTTCATCTACGCCCAGATCGCCGAAGCTCTCGGCAAGACCGACTCCAAGGAAGCCTCCCTGGAGAACATCGTCTCCGCCATCAATGAGCTGAAGGCCACCGTCAAGACCCTCGGCGAGAAGGCCGAGGCCGACAAGCCCGAAGCTGTCCAGACCGCCGGCACCGCCTTCGGCATCCACACCAAGGAGTTCGCCTTCGGTGTCAAGAACGACCTGTTCGCCGCATCGAAGCGTCACAACGCCATCGCCATCGCCATGGCCATCCCTCAGGAGCAGCCCTCCGCCGAGGACCAGGCCACGCTGAAGAAGGACTTCACCGCCTTCACCGCAGCTCTGGCGAAGCGCTACCAGATGCTCGCCAAGACCGGCCGCATCAACACCCTGGCCTCCGGCGCCGACCTCTCCAAGGTGGCAGCCTCCAACATCCCCACCGACCGCTTCTATGAGATCCGTCAGGACATGCTCATCAGCCGCATCGTCGCGCTGCCGTCCCTGGCCAACCTCTTCCCGACGATCAGCAACGTCCAGAGCGGCCAGATCTTCACCTCGCTCCTCGCGAAGGCTGTCTCCCAGGCCTACCAGGCCGGCCGCGTCTTCAAGGGTGGCGTCAAGTTCGAGCCGGAGAAGGCCCACACCGACAAGGTCATGGCCAAGATCCAGTTCGAGGACATGAGCGCCCTGGAGACCTCCTACCTGAACTACCTGAACACCAGCGGCTCCGACCCCGTGAAGTGGAGCATGATCGAGTGGATCGTTCTCGAACTGGCCACCCAGATCAACTCCGAGCGCAACGAGCGCTCCGTCATGGGCTTCCGTATCGAGCCCACGGCCAGCACTCCCGGCCACGAGATGTTCGCCGCCACCGGTGTGGTGTACCGTCTCCTCCAGTACTACTACAAGGAGCACAAGGTGCTGCCCTTCACCGACAGCGACCTGGCCAAGTACAGCGCCGTCACCATCGGCAACGTCCTCCAGGCCTTCGCAGCCGAACTCCAGAAGGCGTACAAACGCCCCAAGGACCTCGTCGTGTACCTGAACGAGGCACACAAGCCCATGTTCAGCGCCTGGCTCAACGCCACCTACGGCAAGAACACCGGCTTCGTGCCCGATCCGGACACCATCCCCAACTATGGCAACCGCATCAAGTGGGTGCCTAACATGCCGCTGAACCTGTACTTCATGTTCGCCACCGTGGAGAACAACATCTTCCTCCTGGAGAACGTTCCCGGCGAGCTCTTCGACATGAAGTTCCAGCGCGACCTGGAAGAGGTCCTCGTCTTCTCCTACTGGAAGGAAGGCGCAGCTGCCGGTCTCGCCGGTGTCGCCTGCGAATCCCTCTCCGCCCTGGCATCCGCCGGCGCAAAGGGTGACCGCCAGATCATCTTCATGAACTGGCCCGCCAAGGCCCTCGCAGCCTCCGCCACCAAGTGCAACGCCGAAGACGGCATCATCTTCCACACCGCCTCCAACCCCACCGGCACCGGTGACCAGGGAGCCGACGTGAAGGTGTACATCACCGACATCGAAAACGCCGTCGAAGGTGTGGTCTACCACATCGTCTGCGGTGGTGCGACGAACCCCACCGAGATCGCCAAGAGCGAGAAGTTCTCCACGATCGCCAGCGCCTGGCAGCCCACCGCCGTCGGTGACTACATCGACGTGTACTACGACGCCACCGCCGGTAAGTTCTACGAGGTAGGACGTAAGGTGACCGCCTAATCACCAGGAATTGTTTGACCCGAGGGGGAGGCGACTCCCCCTCCTTAAAACAAAGTAAACATCATGCAGACCATAGTAGACCTCCCCATCGCCGAAATCGCCGCAGTAGGCGATCGCGAAACCCAGGGCAACCGCCTGTACCAGAAGATATACCTCATCTCCGAGGACGATATCGACTACAGCCAGCTCGCCGGCACCGAGATCACCATCTCCGCCGCAGCTCGCACCATGGCAGCGCTGCCCCTGAAGGACAACGCCACCGGCTTCGTCGAGCTCAACTTTGTCAAGCGCACCGGCTCCCTCACTTCCGAAGGCTCCGAGGGCGACATCACCTCCGAGGTGAACAACACCCTCACCGGAACACTCGGCGGGCGCCGCATCGTCATCGACAATCTCATCGAGTGCCACCTGGGCAAGAACTTCCTCGCAGTCACCGTCGACTCCGTCACCGGCAAGAAGTACATCCACGGCCGTCCGTACAACCCCCTCACCCTCTCCGCCTTCAACAAGCGAGTCACCGGTGAGAACGCATCCTGCGACGTCACCTTCACCCAGAAGGCGCTGCAGCAGGAGCTGGAGTACCTCGGCTCAGTCACTCCTGCCGCCGCGGAAGTGGTCGAAGAGACCCATACCGGAGACGGAGAGTAGCATCCCTTTCCCTTAAATAAGCGCCGCCGCACAAGCGGCGCTTTAACTTTCTTTATATGCACGACTTCGCACAGATACAAGCCACTGCCGAACGCATCGCCAGGAAGGAACACATCGGAGCCTATCGCCGGCTCCTTGCACAGATAGGCAGCCCCTTCGCAAACCATATCGAGCTGAACAAGGACGCCCTCGCTGTTCTGCTCGTTTCCGCCCTTTTGGAGGACTTCTCCGAACAAGATATCATCCGGGCGACAGAAGGGCCCACAGAGGCCAGAACAGGGGCTCCTGCAGCCCCGTCAGCAGCTGCCGGCACAACAGCCACTGCAGCAGCTGCAGCACCTGCCACGGCGGCAGTAAAAAAAAAGCCCGGCCGAAGACTGAACTCTATCCAGGAATTCACTGGGAAGATATGGACAATCCTCTCGTCCGGACTGCAGACGCTATCTTCTCGGACTCGGTCAATCTGGGCCGATGGCTGCGGGAAGCTGAGCCGCATCTTTACGAAAAAGAAGCCCCTGCAGAACTCATAGCGGAATACGCCGAGAAATCCATCCGGCTGGAGCTCTGCTATGCCGAGCTGCGCTCCTTCGACAAGACCGGATCCTTCAAAGGCGACCACCCGTTCATCTCCCAGCGCTCAGAGAGGGAACGTGCAGCTGCCCTGCTCAGAGAAAACCCCGTCGAGTTCACCCGCGAGATGCACCGGATCGAGATGAACATCTCCAGGTACTCTTCACAGCTGAACTCCGCCAAGCTATCCGCCGAGAAGAAGAAACTGGCCCAGGCGAACCTGGAGAAATTCAAGGCCGCCCTGGCCATGTATGAAGAAATCCTCAAGACTGTCATCAATGGCTAACGAAACACCCGAAAAGGAAGCCCGGAGGGAGTACTCCGAGGACTTCATCTCCCAGGCCAAGGACTACGCCGTCCTCGGCCTGCAGCCTCCTCAGATAGCAGAACGTATGGGGCTGGAGGGTAAGGAGCGGGAGAACTTCCTGTTCGACTGCACGAACAAGCTGCACCCTCTCCACCTCCTTCTGAACATAGCCTACCATCACGGCGAGGCTGACGTCGATGCAGCCCTCATCACGATCGCCTGCTCCGGAGACGTGGACGCCATGGAACTGGCCATCAAGAAACGCGAGCAGGACCGCTACCTCACACTCCGCAAGAATTTATTCGGAATTTGACCATGCCTACCACATCCAGACTCGAACGCCTCAGCCTTATCCCTGTAGATGCGGTCCGGGAATACCGGGCCAATAAGACCTCCGATATCATACCGGCCGACCTCCAGCAGTACATCCTCCAGCTGGACGCCGTGGCAAGGATCACCCACACGAACAACTTCTCCGTCCGCAGGGCTATCGACCAGCTTTGCCTGGAGTTCCCGGAGCTCACCCCTGCAGCTGCCAGGGATATCTACTACGACGCCCTGGACTACTTTCACTTCGACGACCGTCTCTCCGCTTCCACCTGGGACGCTGTCTATGCAGAGCAGATGGAAGATCTGAAGACCCTGGCCATCGCCGCGAACAAACTGGAGACAGCCTTCAAATGTCTGTGCAAGGCCCACGAGTTCCGGACCATGCAGCGCGAGGCCACGGAGGTGGACTGGAGGCCTCCGGTGTTCCTCATCAATATCAACGTCCGACCGGAGGATCTGGGCTTCAAGACCCAGAAGCTCATGGATATCGCCCGCCGAAACGAGGACCGCGAGTTCCAGCAGATGATCACCGGACTCCCTATCCCGGACACCGAGAAGAAACGCCTGGCCGCCGATGCCGGCATCATCCTCACGGATGCCTCCAACGTGCGCACCATAGACCCTGACGAAGATGAGCAGTAACTACATAGACCTCTATCAGAACAAGGTGCAGACCCTCTGCCACCTCGTGGATCCCAACAAGCTGTACGCCGTCTGGGGACGCGGTACCGGCAAGACCGCATACGTCACCACTCCCAGGATCCTCTCCTGCGCCCGGGAGATGCCAGGAGAGACGGCATCCCTGAGCCACAAGTCCTTCGTGGCGCTTTTCCAGAACGTCATCCCCACCATCCTGGCCACCTTCAACAATGAGATCACCATGCCGGACGGCACCAAGCGGCCGATGCTCCGCGAGGGCCTGGACTACGTGGTAGGACAGAAGGACCTCCCGCGACACTTCCGCCACCCCAGGTTCCCCATGCTATATCCTGAGCGCACCATCGTCTTTGCCAATGGTTTCAACGTCCAGGCCGTCTCCACAGACCGCCCCGACTCCATCGCCGGCCGCTCCCTGGTCCATGCCTTCTTCGAGGAGATGAAGTACTCAGACGGAGAGAAGGTCCGCTCCAGGATCATCCCCGCCATCCGTACCTCACGCCTGGGTAACGGCAGCGAGGCCCACCGCTCCCATCTCCATGGGGGCATCACCGGCGTGAGCGATATCGGCCGCATGACCATCGGAGAGGATAACTGGTTCACCGACTACGAGAAGGATGTGGACCCGCAGCTCATCGAGGATATCGTCTCCCTGGCCATCGCCCTGAATAAGGCCGAGCAGTCAGGAACCACCACCGCCCTGAATAAGATCAAGACCTACGGACCGATGCTTTCCAAGCTCAGGAAGAAGGCCGTCTACTATCTCCGGGCTTCCACCTTCGCGAACCGTGACGTCCTGGGCTTTGACTACTTCCGGACCCAGTTCGACTCCCTGAGCGAGTCCGAATTCCTCACCTCCATCTGCTCCGTCCTGGACCGTAACCGGGAGAACCTTTTCTTCGAGCTCTGGGACGAGGCGAAGCACACCTTCAGCGATGGCTACAAGTACACCATGCTGGACAAGCTGAACCTGGTGGACTCCTTCTCCATCGACGCCTCGTACCTGGTGCATTACAACCCCACGAAGAAGATCTGCATCGGCTTCGACCCCGGCGCCTTCGCCTCCATGGTCGTCGCCCAGGAAGAGAAGGAAAAGAACACGCTCTGGATCCTGAAGGAGCACTTTGTCTTCCCTCCGGATGACCTCCCGGACATGGCCCGCGCCTTCCATAAATACTTCGGCCCTGCAGCCAAGAACAAGACCATAGACCTGTACTATGACCGCGCCGGCAACAAGAGGAATATCAAGCGGGAAAACGAGACCGACGCGAACACCCTGGCGGCAGAGCTCCGGAAGCTGGGCTGGACCGTCCAGCTCAAGAGCCTGGGCCAGCCCACCATCTTCCACTACGAGCATTACCGGCTATGGAAGCGGCTGCTGGCCGAGACGGAGAAGAAGGTGCCCCGCATCCGGATCGACGCGAACGAGTGCCCCCACCTGGTGAGTGCCATGTACTGCTGTAAGAAGGTCCCGGGAGCCACGCCGGTAGAGCTCGACAAATCTCCGGAGAAAAAAGTCCGGATTGAATTGCAAGCCGGCCTCACTCCCCAGATACCCTCCGCCATGACGTACCTGGTATGGGGCCTGTACAGCGGATTTTATTCCGGCGTCCGCGCTGAAAATGTCGCTCCTGGAATATAATCCCCACAGAAAATCAAAATTTTTTCGGCAGAATTTGACGACAAATTATTACAAACCGACGGCATTATGCGGATTATTTTTGCAATAAGTGGCAGACTGTGAGCACTTTCGCCCGAAAATTTTCCCGGCGATAAAAAAACGGACGCTTCGTGAGACCGACGCCGCTAAGTTTTCGAGCTGCTTTGCAAGCCTCCATTTTTACGGAAATATGACGCCGCCCGTCCTATGGGCCCTGACAGGGCCGATGTACTTTTGCATTGCAAACGAAGAGATGAAGACAATCAGAGGCATAGATGCCCTGGCCAAGGCAGAGACAGTATCAAAGGCCGGCGGAGACTTCTCCATCGCCTTCTTCCCCTACAACAGGAAGAAGCCGGCGACGGAGCCCACCGTCCAGATGAAAGTGTACGAGCACTGCACCATGCGCAGGCCCCTCCCGCACGAGAAATGGGATGTAGATGGGAAGAACTACTTCCTCTTCTCCACCCAGGACGGAGAGCCCCGCATCTGCCACCGCTCCCTCATCCGGTTCATGTCCTTCTCTTCCGATGGCTACAAGCTGAACAAATTACTCTGGTACCATGAATAAGAAAACCACAAAGCGAGGGATCATGCCCTTCGGATATATTCCCTCCGAGACCTGTCCGATCACCTACCAGATAGGGAGCGGCGGGCCCTTTGCTAAATCTATGGACGACTACGACAGCGACATCGACTCAGGCAAGGCCACCTCGTCAGACTCGCTGCGCCCCATCCCGGTCAACTCCTTCCACGTCTGGCCTGCCGGCGTCAACAATGACGACCCCACGGTCTGCAAGGAACTCATCAAAGGGAACCGGCTCCTCCCTTCCGTACTGGAGAAGCAGATCTCCATCCTGTACGGCCGTGGCCCCCAGCTCTTCCGTGAGGATATCACAGAGGACGGAGGGATGATCCGCCACTACCTGAAGGACACCGAGATCCAGAAGTGGCTGGAGAGCTGGAAGGAGATGGGGGTAGCCGACGACTACCGGACCTACCTGAACGAGTGCATCCGCTCCTTCTACTACTCCGAAGGTATCTTCACAAAGTACCGGCTCTCCAGGGGAGCCCGCGCCGGTCTTCCCGGCTTCCTTCCCGTAGTGGGCCTGGAACATATCAGCGAGACCCGCGCCAGGTTCTGCACCCGCACCGATATCTCTATGAAGAAAGACGTGGTCCTGCAGGACTTCGACTACGTCATGGTCAAGAACTGGACCAGGGACTCTGCCTCCGAGGAGTTCAAGGTGTACCCTCTCCTGGACTACACCGACCCGCTGCGCAGATCCACACCGGTCTCCTATTCCAGGAACCCGAACTTCGGAGACGACGTCTATGCCACGAACGTCTTCTTCGCCGGTATCAAGGACTGGCTCCGTGGTTGCAATGCAACACCGGCATACATCAACTCGTTCCTGGAAAATGCGCTAAGCGCACGACATCATGTCATCATCCCCAACGCCTGGATGGCCGCCAAAAAAGTAGCCATACAGCGGATGTGCGAAGAGAACGCCGAGCTGCAGGCCGAAAACAAGACCCTCAAGAAAATCAAGATGGGGAAAGGTTCAGCCGGCACCATCGAGGTAGGAACAGTCTATTCCGACGACCTGCTGGAGAAATACGTCCAGGCAGAGCTCCGGAAGCTCACGGAGTTCCTCTCCGGACGCGGCAAGAACCAGGGCAAGGTGTACGCCACCAGGGCCTTCATCAATGACAACGGCCAGTCCGAGAAATGGGAGATCAATGAGATATCCCAGAAATACAAGGAATACATCGAGGCGCTCATCACCTACGACAAGCGCGCCGACCTGGTGCTGCTGGCAGCCAAGGGCATCGACCCCTCCATCTCCAATATCACCCCGGACGGCACTGTCTCCAAGAGCGGATCCGACGCCTACTACAACTACATGATCTACCTCACCCAGCAGAGCATCGCCGAGCAGGTAGTCTGTGCCGATATCAACTACGCCCTGAAGCTGAACTTCCCGGACAAGTACGAGTCCGGCATCCGGATAGGCTTCTTCCGGCCGAACGTACAGAGACAGGAGGACCTCTCGCCCTCCCAGAGGATGTCCAACCAAACCGAGCAGTAAGTCATGAACCCCATCACTATTTTCACCGATCTGGACGATTTTCGCTCCTACGCTGACGGGCTGCAGGCCGACACCGCCTACCGGCAGCTGCATCCATCCATCCGAGCCACCGCCATGGAGATGGAGAAAATCATCACCAAGGCAGCTTTCGCCGCCATAGCCAACGCACAGCCGGCAGCTGATCCGGCAACACCTGCAGAGCCGGCAGCTGAGCCGGCAGCTGAACCCGCAGCTGAGCCCGCAGCTGAACCCGCAGCCGAACCCGCAGCCGAGCCTGCCCAGAACGAAGGCCAGGATCCTGTGACCTCCTCGGAAAATCTCCTGGATGGGAAGGAGCTCCTGAAGACAGCCCTGGCTGCCGGAACTCTGTACCGGTACCAGATCTTCGCTTCAACAAAGAGGAACGGATCCGACGCTGCACTCTACAAGTACCAGCACGAAGAGCTGAAGGATGCCTACCTGGAGAGTTACTGGAAAGCCATGGACGAGCTGCTGAACTGGCTGGACGAAAACCCCAACACAGGCGGATGGAAAGACAGCGCCGACTACAAATCCCGCCAGAAACTTCCGGTCCGCTCCGCTGAGGAGTTCCACCACTATTTCGGCATCAACCGCAGCAGCTGCTTCTACCACAAGGTCCTGTATCTTCTCCGAGACGTCTGGAAGGGCCTCTCCACCAGGATCCACGGTTTCGAGGATAACACAGAGGTCATGGAGGCTACGAAGAAGGCCTTGTGCTACCTCGTCATCGCCAAGGTAGTGAAGACCTTCGATCTGACGGAATTCCCTCGCAGCATCCGCTTCGACTACAACCATGAATACACCCGTGGCTCATCTCCTGCAGCCAGGGATCAGCTGTACAACTCCCTGATCGCCGAGGCCCAGCTGGCAGAAGCAGAGATAGAGGCCCTGCAGCGTAAATCCGTAGAAGGAGACGTCAGCGGCAACACAAACGAAGAGTCCGATAAATTCTACCTTTCCATCTGATGATCACTCTCACCCTCAAGAAAAAGCCCTACACCTTCCCGACCCGCTGGGGAGAGTTCAGCCCGGTACTGGGCCAGACTTTCATCCGCCTGAGCCGGGAGATGGCCATGTTTGAGACCGGCATCCACTCTTTTGACGCCTTCAAGGTAGCCATCACCATCGCTATCCTGGGACTAAGGGAAGGAAAGATTCCCGCCTTCACCGAAGAGTTCAGCGAGAACATCTTCCGCCTGGGCGAGCACTTCACCTTCCCCTACAGCATCCGCCAGCGAGAGGATGGATCCAGGGTGGCCGATATCACCATATCCCTCTCCGAAAACCTCCTGCCCACCCTTCGCGGAGTCAAGGGCTACAGCTTCCTCCGGGAGCCGTCAGGAAGGATGGACTGTTCCCTCACGGCCGAGCAGTATATCGACTCCCTGGAACTGATGCAGGCCTACCACACCACTCACCACGTCGGCGCCCTGGAGAATATGGTCCAGACACTCTATCCGGGCATCCGTAAAGCCACGGCGGACGAAGTATGGGCCGTATACTATAACTTCAGGGGAATCATCAACTGGATCCGGAATATACCCTCCTACGCCCTCATCTTCACCACCGACGAACCCGAAGCCCAGGATGGTGGCCAGCGCCGGAGCCCCGTGGGCCTCGCCTCCAGCATCTATTCCCTGGCCAAGGCGGGCTACGGAGACATCAATACCATCAAGGATCTCCCTCTCTTCTCGTATCTGGCTATCCTGATGCAGCAGACCATCGAGAGCATCCGGACACTCGCAGCTTCCAACATGAAACCCATCCAGATCTCCGAGCGGCTTCATCTCCCCGTGGATCTGGTACTTCAGTACTCCTCCAAATAAATCCACGCCATGGTCATCAAGGACATATTCCTGTATTTTGCGCAGTTCATCCCGAAGCCGGTCCTCGCCGACATGTTCAGGATGAACAATGCCGACGGCTATGCAGCCCTGAAGACTCAGCTGCAGAACCTGCCGGACACCCGCGTCATCTCTGACATCAAGTGCTTTATCTTCGGTCCCGACGAGGAATCCGTCCGGGAGCGGATCTCTTCCGCAAACGGCCTGTACCTATTCATCGACTACACCGCCGCCACCTCATACATCAACTCCATGGACGTGAAGACGGACAAGATGCACATCGGCATCACCTGTGCCGTCCCCACTCCTGAAGACACGGACCAGCCCTCCCTGATGCTCCTGCAGGATAAGACCCTCTCCGTCCTGAAGACCATCCGCGACGCCATGAGGGCCGATTCCTATGACGACCCGTCCCTGGAGTGGCTCCCCATGGAGGCATCCACCATCACTCCGTTCATGGCCAAGGCTATGGCAAACTCGACCGGCTGGATGCTGGAGTTCAACGCACAATTCACTGACAAGCTATGATCAAGATGCCCATCGTCCTGGTCGATGCCGGTCACGGCGTCGATACTCCAGGGAAGCGTTCACCGGACGCATCCCTGGGATTATTGCACAGCCCGTACTATTTCCGGGAGTACTCCTACACCCGCGAGATAGCCTGTGGCCTGGTAGACCTCCTTACCTTCTCCGGCGTCACGGCCTTCTTACTCGTGAAGGAGAACGAGGATATCAGCCTGAAAGAGAGGACCAACCGCATCAAGGCGTACTGCAGAACCTACGGAGCAGAGAACATCATCGTCATCTCCATCCATGTCAACGCAGCCAAGAGTGACAATAAATGGCACGACGCCCGGGGCTGGTGCTGCTTCACCTCTCCGGGGAAGACCGCATCCGACGATCTCGCGACGTGCCTGTACAATTCCGCAGAGGAGGAACTCGTAAAGCGCACCTACGGCCACCCCTACGGCAACACCTTCGGCCCCGGCAAGCAGAAACCCATCCGGAGCGACTGGAGCGACGGAGATCCGGACCAGGAGGCGAAGTTCTGGATGCTCACCCAGCATCCGGCGACAGCCGTCCTCTCCGAGAATATGTTCCAGGACACCAAGACAGACGTCGCCTGGCTCAAGTCCGACGAGGGCAAGGGCGCCATCATGAATCTCCACCTCGATGGCATACTGAATTACATCAAGACCTGCGGCCGATGGCCGGCAGCAGCTTAAATACCGGATATCATGCTCGAGGACTTCAAACATAGCCTCGCCGGCTTCTGGAAGAGCCAGACTGAAGACCTCCTCCATAAGCAGCTCTCCATCTCCAAGGCAGTACTCCAGGAACGCACCGGCACCCTGAACCAGTTCCTCGCCGGCGGCTCCGGAGTCCGCATCGACGAAGCTGCCATGGAGGTCACTATCCCGTACCCCATCTATATCCGCTTCCTGGATATGCGCCGCGCAGCCATCAAGACCGAGACAGTAGACAAGACCGTCATCCGGAACCACCGGAAGGTAGTGAAGAAGCTCGCCAGGGGGAAGAAGAAATCCAACTACGCCCCCATCTACAACAAATACGTCTACGGCTACCTGAAGAGCGCCACCTACCGGCGCCTCAGGAGCGCCATCCCTTCCTTCATGATCCGGACACTGATGCCCAGGATGAAGATATAATCCCCGCGTATGGGACGGGGACGCCCTTCTGTTTTTTTTGTGTCCTATGGAAGCCGGTGTCCGGTATCTACTTTTGCGGGTAATAAAACCCGCAAGAGTATGTCTGTAGAAAACGAAATCGTACACTTTACCGCCAAAGTCGACATGGACGAGCAGACCGCCAAAGCTGCGGCCGCTGCCTTCGATTCCCTGGAAGCAAAGGCGGATGACCTGCGCGCCTCAGTGGCCAGGGCGAACGAGGCCCTGATGAAGATGAGGATGGAAGGCAAAGAGAACACCTCCGAGTTCAAAGCCCTGGAAGCCTCCATGCAGGCCGATATCAAGGCCCTGAAGCAGACCACCAAGGAGGCCGACAAGTACGCCGCCCAGCTCGGCGTGAACAAGATGTCCATGAAGCAGCTGCAGCAGCACGCCAAGGCCCTCCGGAAAGAGATGGACGGTATGCACGACACCAAGCGCATCGCCGCTTACCAGAAAGAGCTGAAGGCCACGGAAGACCGCATCCGGCAGCTGCGCTCAGGAACCCAGCAGACCGGCGGAATCCTCTCCGGCATGTTCAAGAAACTCACCCCCACCATCGACGTGGCCAGTCTCGCCCTGAAAGGCGTGAACGCCGTCATCTCCCTGGGGAAGAAACTATGGGGAGACCTCAAGAACGAGACACAGAAATGGGGAGACGCCATCAAAGAGGAGGTAGCCGTGGCGGAGTCCGTATGGCATCACTTCGTCAGGAACATCTCCGCCTCCAGGGACGAAATCACCCTAACCTACAAGGAAGTGGCCAAGCTGGCCCGGGAAGCCGCAAAACTCAAGGACGAGATCTTCGAGCTGACCAACTCCTACAAGATCGAGGAGGCCCAGGCCAAGACAACCATGCAGGAGCTGGAGGCTACCTTCCGCGACACCTCCCGACCCATAGAGGAGAGGAAGGCGGCCCTGGAGGAAATGAAGGCCCTGGAGCTGAAGCTGGCTGAAGACAGGCTGCTCATCGCAAAGCAAGAAGAGGACGCAGCGTATGACCACTTCCGGATCCAGACCGCCATGGACCGCGAAGCTGCAGAGGCTTTCATCACCGACTACCTGCAGGCGAAGAAAGACGGCCTGGTGGATGAAGCGGCCGCCTACGAGCAGCTGGTGAACCGCGAGCAGTACCTGAACGAGGTCGTGGCGTCCGGCGCCTTCTTCTCGAAGAAGACATACCAGAACATCTACGACGAGCAGGAACGCATCCGTCAGAAGATAGCCGACACGTCCGAGGAGGTCAAGACCTTCTACGCCCAGCTGAAGCAGTACAACCTGGGCAACGACGCAGTCACCGGCGCCTATGCTGATGCAGTGGCCGGCAGGGTCAACGCCGAGGCCGCAGCGGATCCGTCCGCCATGGAGGCCAGATACGCCAGGCTGAACGGGCAGCTCAACGGCAGCAGGGGAAGAGGCTCCGGCGGAGAGTCACCATACACCCGCCAGATCAAA
>Ga0310690_10005711_pt1 | contig 16722 bp, 13 predicted proteins | sample AusTroGonzalo_MG_2_FD_207661 | JGI IMG/M metagenome (GOLD analysis project Ga0310690, IMG submission 207661) | Bovine rumen microbial communities from tropical cattle in Woodstock, Queensland, Australia - Gonzalo_04 (v2) (version 2) | ecosystem: Host-associated > Mammals > Digestive system >... | reverse complement strand
CAGATTGCTTTCCGGTTGGAGAAATTCTGTAAGGGAGATACAAAAAGCCCCACCTACCGCAGAAGGATCGTGGACACCCTGATTAACAAGGTGTACCTGTTCGACCTTCCGGGTGGTGGGACAAGAATTACTATCCTCTGTAATACTACTAATGGGAATACCATTGAAATTTCGTGTTCGGATATTGTGGGTTATGCTCCACAAAAAATCCGAACCTGGCCAACAGGTTCGGGTTTTTCTTTTTCGTTTTGGCTACACGGCCGGCCCCCGGACACGCCTAACCACCAGCCCGGGACACTTAGCCTTGTACGGATCCCCACCGCGAATGATTAACCCGGTGCCGCTTTTTCCATCAACCTGCCCTTTGACCTGATCCGCAGGGCAAGCGCCCGCAGGAACCATTCCACGGCCAGCCCGATCCAGATTCCGATCACGCCCAGGCCAGCTGGAACCGTGAGCAGATAACCGAGCAGGCAGCGGCCCATGGCCAGGCCCAGCACGGAAACCGTACTGACAAACATGCTGTCCCCGACGACGCGGAGCACTATGGCCGGGATATAGGCATCACAATACAGAAGAGGCATGGCCACCGCCGCGATCCGCAATGCCCGGTAAATAATGGCGGCGCCCTCCGGCGTGGCATTATAAAGCTGCAGCAGCAGCGGCGTCAGGGGATACAGAAGCAGCACCGTGGCCAGCAGGACAAAGCGACCCGCGCGGATCAGCCCGTAACAGTATTTCCGGACCAGATCCTGCCGGCCGGCGCCGAAGCACTGGCCGCACACCGTGCCGCTGATCGTTACCAGGGCTCCCGCGGTTGTGTTATAGAGGTTCAGGATGGAATTGGCCACCGCGTGCGCCGCCAGGTCCGTCGTCGTCAGGCCGGCCAGATACACCTGGACAAGCAGCATACCGCCCTGCATCAGCAGGGATTCCACCGTCATGGGCATTCCCAGGGAAAGGATTTCCCGGGTCGTGCTCCGCCGGAAATGAAAGAAATCCTTCCAGACAACCCCATAATGATTAGCAAAGCGCAGGATCCACAGAAGGGCCAGGCCCATGCCCAGCAGCCGGGCCAGAATAAAAGCCAGGCCAGACCCCGAAACCCCCATGCCGAGGCCATTGATGAACAAAAGGCTCAGCAGCAGATGCGTCACGTTAATGGCAATCGTCAGGAACAGGGAGGAGCGGGTATCCCCCAGGTTCCGGAAAATGCAGAAGATCGCGTTAAACACAGAGAAGGGAATAAAGGAGATTGCCATCATGCGCATATAGCGGACCGCATATTCCGTGAGCAGCGGCTCCACCGACGGATATAGCAGGTTGACAATGGATCCGGCAAAAACATACAGGAGCACGCTGAGCACGGTCGCAACCGTGCCGCACAGGCCAGTCACTTCCCCGATCGTCCGGCGGATTCCGTCCGGGTCGTTGCGCCCTTTTGCCCTTGCCACCACCAACGCACCACCGCTGGCCAGGGAAGAGAAGACCAGGGAGACCATGCCATTGACGGTTCCGACCATGGACACGGCAGCAATGGCCGCCTCCCCGACGGAGGAAACCAGGGCCGTGGACAGCATGCCGATAAAGAAAATGAAAAACTGGTCCAGCACCAGGGTCAGGAACATGCTCCGAAGTTTGGGCCATTCCATCTGGTCCGTGGTAAACATACGATCCAGCAATCGGTTTAAGCGATTCATGAAGATCCCTTTCCGGTTTCCGCCTGAAGCCGTCTCCACAGCATGGTTTACTTCACAGAATAAGACCAAAACCGTCTCAGCCTGGGCTCCGGCGGTAACGGATATATGCGGTCAGCGCGGACAGGAAGGAAACGACCTCATTCACCGTTCCTCCGATCGACCGGTTCAGCACATCATAGGCGCAGGCAAAGGGCGCAGAAACCATAATCAGCACCCGCACCGTGTTCGGATCCGGTATCGACAACGCCACCGTATTGAAAACCATGGCGATAATAAACAGGAGAGAAACCCAGCTGTTCCAGGTCAGAATGCCGATGGCAACAACAACCACGGAAAAGCCGATTGCCAGGATGGTCGTCAGTTTCCGGCTCCGTTTCTTTTCCGTACACAGAAGGATGATATCCCGAACGGCGCTGACACCGTTTAGCGCAGCCCCGGTCATCGCGTCCGCCTGCCCGCATTGGGCCAGCATCAGAAAATGAACCACGAACAGCGTAACACAGAGAAGCTGCGCCCACAGGATTTGCCGGTAGGTCTTCATCTGATAGGAAACGACTGAAACAATAAAGGCCAGAATTCCGAAAACCTGTGCTGCGACATCCATGAGCTTTCCCTCCGGAAAACGGTATTTCCGGGGTGATTCTACCGCAACCGGAGAAGGATGTCAAAGGAAAGGAACAATTCAGCCGGCAACATTTTTTCCCAGCTGATCAAAAACTTCGGCCACATCGTCATGAATCACCAGCTGAGCCCCGCTGTCCACCGGGGTGGGTTCCCGGTTGATGACAATCAGGTTTTTGCCCCGGAAGTGCCCGATGAGCGAGGCCGCCGGCTCTACCGCCAGCGAGGTTCCCGCGACGATCAGCGTATCCGCGTTCGTGATTTCCCGGATCGCGCCGATGCACACATACTTTTCCAGCGGCTCGCCGTACAAAACCACATTGGGCCGGATCACGCCGCCGCACTCGCAGCGGGGAATTCCCTCCGCCCGCAGAACCGCTTCGAGCGGATAAGAGGCATTGCATTCCATGCAGTAATTCTCATGGACATTTCCATGGATTTCGTACACGCGGATGTTCCCGGCTTTTTTGTGCAGGCCGTCAATATTCTGGGTCACGATGCCGCGCAGTTTATCCTGCTTTTCCAGCTCATACAGAAACCGGTGCGCCGCGTTCGGCACGGCATCCGGATACACCATATGCTTCCGCCAGAAGTCAAAAAAGCGCTCCGGCTGCAGGTAAAAGAACGTTTTGCTGAGGATCGTCTCCGGGGACAGACTATCGGTTTCCCCGGCATACAGGCCTGACGGCGACCGGAAATCCGGGATGCCGCTGGCGGTGGACACCCCCGCACCTCCGAAAAAGACAACGCGCTTCGCCTTCGCGAGCATGTCCTGCAAGGCGGATAACTGTTCTGCTTTCATCATTTCACCGTCCCTTTCAGCCGCGGGCCCGTTCCCCATCCGGAAGCTGCCCTCCGATCTTGCAGGCTTCCGTTGTTCCGCGGCGTCAGCTTTTGAAAACCGGCCGGGGCTTTCCCCCGGCCGGTTTCCTACAGGCTGAAATCAGATCAGATCCGCGATATCGGGATTTTTGCCCGTGATCAGCACCTTGGCGCCCTGGGCGGCTTCCGCGGAATCCGCGTGGGCCAGCAGCCACTTGTTGGCTGCCCACAGGATCTCATCCTCGGCATTCTTCACTTCGATCTCCGGCTTGGCCAGGTTGGTTCCCTTCGGCAGGACGATGACTACCTTAAAGCCCTGGCCCTTTTTCGCGCTGCAGGGGGCATAGTGCAGCGTAGTGGCATACACTTCCACCATGGTTCCGGCGGGGCAGTAATAGGCCACGACCTTATCGGCATCCAGCACGCCGTCCTTCAGGTCCTCCCGCTTGGCCAGCAGCAGGATGAAGTCCTGCGTGCCCACATTCAGTTCGCTGTCGCGGTGGTATTCGAGGCAGTTCATCTTCGTGTTATGGCCGTTGCACCAGCCGATCTGGATCGGCATGCCGCCGTATGCGTTGTTGCGCAGTTCCTTTTCAATCGCCAGCGCCTGCAGCTCCGGCTGTTCCGGCACATACTCCACGCCGTCGGGGCAGGGCGTGACCTTGTCCAGGGTTTCCAGCAGCTCTTTCAGGTCATAGCCGGCCAGGACCTGTCCGTAATTCTGGAACGAGGGATCGGAAACGGGTAGAATTTTCATTTTCTCTTTCCTCCTTATATTATTCCCGGCAGCCCGTCCGGGAGAAAAGCCAATCAGAAATTCTTCGTCAGGTCATACCGTTCATAAAATTCCTTCCGGTAATCCAGGAAGCGGTCCTCCGCGATGGCTTCCCGGATTTCCTCCATCATGTGGATCAGGAAGCGCAGGTTGTGGATGGAGGCCAGTCGGCCGGCCGTGATTTCCTTCGCGTTGAACAGATGCCGGATATAGGCCCGCGTGAAGTTTTTGCAGGCATAGCAGTCGCACCGGTCGTCCAGCGGGGAAAAGTCATGGGCATACTTCCCGTTCTTCACCACCACCCGGCCCCGGCTGGTCAGGACGGAACCGTTCCGGGCAATCCGCGTCGCCAGGACGCAGTCAAACATGTCCACGCCCCGGAGGACGCCCTCGATAAAGCAGTCCGGGGTTCCGACGCCCATCAGATACCGGGGCTTTTCCTCCGGCATATAAGGCATCAGCTCATCCAGCATTTCATACATGACGGGCTTGGGCTCCCCGACGCTCAGGCCGCCGATCCCGTAACCGATGAAATCCATATCCCGGAGGGCTTTGGCGCTTTCCACCCGCAGGTCCTTGAAGAACGCCCCCTGCACGATGCCGAAAAGCGCCTGGTCCTCCCGGGTGTGGTGCGCCTTGCAGCGCTCCGCCCAGCGGTGGGTCCGCTCCATCGCGTCCTTCGCCGTTTCCCAGTCGCAGGGATAGGCGGTGCAGACATCGAAGGCCATGGCAATATCCGACCCCAGCGCCTGCTGGATATCCATGGATTCCTCCGGCCCGATAAACTGCCTCGACCCGTCCAGGTGGCTCTGGAAGGTGACCCCTTCCTCCCGGATCTTGCGGATTCCCGCCAGCGAGAACACCTGGAACCCGCCGCTGTCCGTCAGGATCGGGCCGTTCCACCCCATGAACCGGTGCAGGCCGCCGGCTTCCCGGATCAGTTCCTCCCCGGGCCGCAGGTGCAGGTGATAGGTATTGGAGAGCAGGATCTTCGTCCCGATCTCCTCCATCTCCCGGGGCGTCATCGCCTTCACGCAGGCAGAGGTTCCCACCGGCATATAAATCGGCGTCGGGATATCCCCGTGGGGCGTATGCAGCACGCCGAGGCGCGCCCCGGACTGCCTGCATACGTGCGTCACTTCATAGCTGAATGGTTTCACTGCTTCCTGATCCCGCACGGGGCGCCGGAACGGGCTTCCCCGTCCGCAGCGCGGATGCGGCTCCTTTTTATATTCGCTTGCCTTTATAATAACTCGTCCGTTTTCAGCGGCTTGTATTTATCGAACTCCTCCAGCTTCTGGACCACCTCTTCGCGGATGTTCAGGTGGTTGGGCTCCCGCGGGGGATCCGTATCCTCCGGAACGGTCAGCAGGTCCGCGTACAGGGTCCAGACCCCGCCTTCCGGCATCGCGTGGAAGACCAGCTTTTTGCGGGTGACCGGGTGCTCCAGCTCCAGCTTGTAGCCCCAGAGGGCAATCTGCTGGCCGGGAATGCCATAGCCGTACCGGTTATCCCCCCAGAGCGGGGCGCCGATATTGCTCATCTGCACCCGGATCTGGTGGCTGCGGCCGGTTTCCAGCCGAACCGCGCACAGGGCGGTTCCCTCCCGGGCGGCAATCCGGCGACCGTGCAGGATGGCCAGCTTGCCGCCTTTCTGATCCGCCTCGCAGACCACCACCTTGTTCCGGATTTCATCCTTAATCAGATAGTCCGTGAGGCTGAACTTTTCCGGCACCTCGCCGCAGACCACGCACAGGTACTGCCTGCCCATTTCATGCTCCCGCATCTGGGCCGAGAGCCTGGACGCCGCCTTGCTGGTGCGGGCAAAGACCATCAGGCCGCCGACGGGCCTGTCCAGCCGGTGCACCAGCCCCAGATAGACATTGCCGGGCTTATGGTATTTCTGCCGGATATACTCCTTCATTTCCGAAAGCATATCCGCGTCGCCGGTATGGTCCGCCTGGGAAAGCATGTTCGGCGGCTTGACCGCCACCAGCAGGTGGTTATCCTCATACAGGATATCAGGCACGCTGCCACCTCCCGCTGGCGCCGCAGGGCAGCACCCCTCCGGTCGTCACCGGCAGGCAGAGCTCTTCGCTGTCCACGCTGCCGCCTTTCCGCCGGACCACGCACTTCTCCAGCATATTGCTGAGCACGCTGGCCTGGAACCCGGTGGTATAGGAATTCACCAGGAAAAACAGGGGTTCGCCGCTCAGCACCCGGGCGCAGGTATCGACCAGCCCGTACAGCTCATTTTCCAGCTTCCACACTTCGCCGGAAGGGCCCCGGCCGTAGCTCGGCGGGTCCATCAGGATGCCGTCGTAGAAATTTCCCCGGCGGATTTCCCGCTGCACAAAGCGCAGCGCATCCTCCACGATCCAGCGAAAGCGTTCCTCCGGCAGGCCGGACAGCTCCCGGTTTTCCTTCGCCCAGAGCACCATTCCCTTCGCCGCGTCCACATGGGTCACGTGGGCCCCCGCCGCGGCGCAGGCCAGCGTCGCCCCGCCGGTATAGCCGAAAAGGTTCAGGATCTTCAGGTCCTTCCGGCCGGAAGCGCGGATCAGTTCACTCATCCAGATCCAGTTCGCCGCCTGTTCGGGAAACAGGCCGGTATGCTTGAACCCCGTCGGGCGGACATAGAACGCCAGGTTTTCGTGGTGCACGGTCCAGCGGTCCGGCAGCTTCTGAAGGAATTCCCATTCCCCGCCGCCCCGGTCGCTGCGGTGATAATGCGCCTGGGCCTGGCGCCAGAGTTTCTCCTGCGCCTTCGGCCAGATGGTCTGGGGATCCGGGCGCCGGAGGATAATATCCCCCCAGCGTTCCAGCTTCTCCCCGTCGCCGGTGTCCATCACTTCATAATCCACCCAGGAATCGGCTAAAAACATCGTCTTTCCCTCAAGATATCGTCTCTTCCCCGCCGCAAAGCCGCGGCAGCACATCCGCATGCATCCGGATCAGCGCGTCCGCCACTTCCATGCAGTAGAGCCGGTCCAGCCCTCCGAGGGCAGGATCCTCCTCCATATACTCCCGCAGCGCCTCCCGGTCCCCCGCGGCGGCTTTCGCCGCAAGCCGGTTCGCCGCATCAACTTCCGTCATGATTTCCGCCAGGGCAACCGGCAGCCGGATGCTTTCCGTCACATCCTCCCCATCCCGCAGGGCCAGGTTTGCCTCGATAACCGCCTCCGGCGGCAGGTCCGGCAGCGTCCGGCCGTTCCGGCGCGTGACCGCTTCCAGCACGGCGGTTTCCTTTCGCAAAAGGGCCAGCGCCAACTTCACCGGCCGGATCGGCGGCGCCTTGGACAGGAGCAGCAGCTGGGCCATGGCGCCTTCCCGCTTCTCCGCCCCCTGCTCCCGGACGGTGTTCATATACAGGATCCGTTCCCGGCGCTTTTCCACCGTTTCCCCGAACTCCGGCTTTTCCTCCGGGATATAGTCCGGCTGGGCGGGCAGGAATTCGGCATGGTCCGTCACATCCCCGACGGGGAGCGCCCCCCACCAGTCCAGCCAGCGGCGGCTGAGGGCGCCCAGTTCATTGTTTTCCGCCGCTTTTTTCAGCTTGCCGGCCAGGTCTTTGCCGCCATCCCGAATGGCCATCAGGAAGGCAAAGCCCGGCAGGCCGGCAATCGTCACCTCCGCCCTTTCCGGCGGAATCCGCAGCCTGCGGATATAGGTATCCGCGCCGCTGGCGCCCTTCATCGGCGTCCGGCCGAGCCCATAGCAGCGGTATCCCCGGTTCAGGAAAACCGCCGTAGTCCGGGCGACCGGCTGGCCCAGGTTGATGACCAGCGCTTCCGGGCAGCATTCGTCCATCGCGTCGCACAGGCGCAGGACTTCCTCCCCTGCCCGCAGGGCATGCATCAGCCCGCCGAGGCCGCCGTTGACCCGGGCCTGGTCCGTCAGCCCGGGATCGTTTTCCTCATCGCTGCCCAGGGCGTTCCTGTCCATATGGAACCGGCTTCCCGGCTGGCAATCCCCGGCATAAATGACACAATCGGCGCCGGACAGCACGGCCTCCCGGCTGTCCGACACCGCCAGGGTTCCGCCGATTCCCGCTTTGCGCAGGACGGCGTCCCCATAGCCCCGGAGGAGGTCCTGCATGGCAGGATTCTTCTCCTCCAGGGCAAGGTCCGCGGGCTCCTTGCCCGCGAAAAGCAAATCCGTCATCAGCGTGGGCAGGAGCATCGGAATGTCCTGCCCGATCAGCGCAATTTTCATGCTTTCCTTATTATCCCAGGCCTTGATAATCTCAGGCCTTTTCGACGGCCAGCACGGCCTTCTTGCCGTTAATATCCCAGGCTTTGCCTTCCGCGGCATCCTTCCGGGTGACGGAAAGCGCCAGCGTGGTGCGCTTCATCATATCTTCATAGGCATCGATGGCCGCCGCCAGCTCATCGTCCGCCGTATAGGCCACGTGGATCCGGTCCGTCACTTCGAAGCCGGCTTCCTTGCGCATGGTCTGCAGCTTGGAGATCACCTCGCGGGCGTAGCCTTCCCGGATCAGTTCCTCCGTCAGGTTGGTATCCAGCACCACGGTCACGCCCCGGTCCTCGGTGGCGGTGAATCCCGGCTTCTGCATGGGCTCGGTCAGCACATCCGCCTCCGCCAGCACCACTTCGGTTCCGTCCAGGGTGAAGCTGACCGTTTCGCCACGGGCAAAAGCGTCCACCACGTCGTTGCCGTCCATTTCCGCAAGCTTCTGGCCGATCTTGCCGAGCAGCTTTCCGTACTTCGGGCCCAGGGTCCGCATCTGGGGCTTCAGCTTATAGGTGGTGAAGGCCCGGGCGTCCTCCGTGAAGACCACTTCCCGCACGTTCAGCTCATCCTCGCACAGCTCCTGATAGGCCTTGTCAAAGGAAGCGCCCTTGACATACAGCTTCTGCACCGGCTGGCGCACCTTCAGGTTCGCGGTGTTGCGGCAGGCGCGGCCCAGCTGGACCACCTCCAGCAGCGCGTCCATCTGCTTTTCCATATCCGGATCGATCCTGGACTTATCGCAGGCCGGGAAGTCGCACAGGTGCACGCTTTCCGGCGCCCCGGGCACGTTGTTGACCACCAGGTTCTGATAGATTTCCTCCGCCAGGAAGGGCACGAAGGGCGCGGCCAGCTTCGCCACGGTCACCAGCACATGGTACAGGGTCGCGAAAGCGGCTTCCTTGTCTCCGCCCATGCCCTTGCCCCAGAACCGTTCCCGGCCCCGGCGCACATACCAGTTGCTCAGCTCATCCACAAAATCCGCCAGCGCGTTGGCGCTCTCGGTCACCTTGTATTCCGCGAGCCCGGTATCCACCGTTTCGGTCAGGGTGTTCAGCTTGCTCAGGATCCAGCGGTCCATCAGGGTGAGCTCGGTCTTTTCCAGCGGATGCGCCAGCGGGTCGAACCCGTCGATCTGGGCATACATCGCGAAGAAGGCATAGGTATTCTGGAGCGTCGCCAGGAACTTCCTCTGCCCTTCCTGCACGGCCTCCTCGGAGAACCGGGAGGGCAGCCAGGGCGCGGAGGTGGTATAGAAATACCAGCGCAGGGCGTCCGCCCCGAACTTGTCCAGCATCACGAAGGGATCCACCACGTTGCCCAGATGCTTGCTCATCTTGCGGCCTTCCGCGTCCTGCACGTGGCCGAGCACGATACAGTTTTCAAAGGGCGCCCGGTCAAAGAGCAGGGTGGAGATGGCTTCCAGGGTATAGAACCAGCCGCGGGTCTGGTCGATGGCTTCGGAGATGAAGTCCGCGGGGAAGTTCTGCTCAAACTCCTCTTTGTGCTCAAAGGGATAGTGCCACTGGGCAAAGGGCATGGAGCCGGAGTCGTACCAGCAGTCGATGACCTCCTTGACCCGGTGCATTTCCCCGCCGCATTCGGGGCAGCGGATCGTGACGGCGTCGATGAAGGGGCGGTGCAGCTCGATCTCCGGACCGGGATCCTGAATCGCCATCTCCCGCAGCTCCGCGATGGAGCCGATAACATGCAGATGGCCTTCCGCGCACTTCCAGACCGGCAGCGGCGTGCCCCAGTAGCGCTCGCGGCTCAGGCCCCAGTCGATCACGTTCTCCAGGAAGTTACCCATCCGGCCTTCCTTGATGTTTTCCGGCATCCAGTTGATCGTCCGGTTGTTCCGGACCAGATTGTCCCTCAGGGCCGTCATCCGGATGAACCAGGTCGGCCGCGCGTAATACAGAAGGGGCGTGTCGCAGCGCCAGCAGAAGGGATAGTCATGGGCAAAGGGCACGGCGGCAAACAGAAGCCCGCGGTCCTTCAGGTCCTGCAGGATCAGCGGATCCGCATCCTTGACGAACATGCCGGCCCAGGCCGTTTCCGGAACAAACTTACCCTGGGTATCCACCAGGTTGATAAAGGGCAGGCCGTTTTCGCGGCAGACCCGGTTGTCGTCCTCACCGAAGGCAGGCGCCTGGTGGACGATGCCCGTGCCATCCTCCATGGTGACATAATCGTCGCAGACCACGAACCAGGCCTTCTTATCCGGCTCCACAAAGCGGTACAGCGGCTCGTATTCCATGCCCTTCAGGGCTGTGCCGGGGAATTCCTCAACGATTTCCGTTTCCTTTCCCTCGAACACAGTTTCCACCAGCGCTTTGGCCATGATATATTCCACCCCGTCAGCCTTCAGGCGGCAGTAGGTATCCCGGGGGTTGACGCACAGGGCCAGGTTGCTGGGCAGCGTCCAGGGCGTGGTCGTCCAGGCCAGCAGGTAGGTGTTCTCCTTGCCTTTAACGGCAAAGCGGACAAAGGCGGAGACCTCCTTCACGTTCTTATAGCCCTGGGCCACTTCATGGCTGGACAGGGCGGTTCCACAGCGGGGGCAGTAAGGCACAATCTTATGGCCCTGATACAGCAGGCCCTTTTCAAAGATCTGCTTCAGGCTCCACCATTCGCTCTCGATATAGTCATTCTCGTAAGTGATATAGGGATGCTCCATGTCGACCCAGTAGCCGACCTGCTCGGACATTCTTTCCCATTCATGCAGATATTTCCACACACTCTTCTTGCATTCCGCGATGAAGGGCTCGATGCCGTATTCCTCGATCTGGGGCTTGCCATCCAGGCCCAGGGCCTTTTCCACTTCCAGCTCCACCGGCAGGCCGTGGGTGTCCCAGCCGGCCTTGCGCAGCACGCTCTTTCCCTTCATGGTATGATACCGGGGGATCAGATCCTTGATCACGCGGGTCTCGATATGGCCGATATGCGGCTTGCCGTTGGCCGTGGGCGGCCCGTCAAAAAAGGTGAAGCGCTCGTTTCCGTCCCGGAAATGGAAGGATTTGCGGATGATATCCTTCTTCTTCCACAATTCGGCGATGGCCTTTTCCCGGGAAACAAAATTCATGTCTGTCGCGACTTTATTGTACATAACTCCGTTCCTCCATTAACAGCTTTCCGTTTACAGCGTTCCGTTCCGATAACGTTCTTCCGCCTCCTGCATAATCTTCTCGGTGGCGCTGACGCCGCACCGGTCTGCTCCGGCGGCTCGGGCGGAAAGGACCGTATCCAGGTCCCTGATGCCGCCGGAGCCCTTAATTCGCACGGCCTCCGAAACGCTCTTCCGCATCAGCTTCAGGTCCTCGATCGTGCACCCGGCGCTGCCGTATCCGGTGCTGGTCTTGACGAAGTCCGCTCCCGCGCGTTCGCTGAGCCGGCAGGCCAGCACTTTTTCCTCATCGGTCAGGTAGCAGGTTTCCAGAATCACCTTCAGGATCGCCCCGCCCCGGTGGGCGATATCGGCAAGCTGACGGATCTCACTTTCGACATAGTCAGCGTCGCCGCCCTTGAGCCTGCCGATGTTGATCACCATATCCAGCTCCTGGCAGCCTTCCCGGATCGCCAGCTCCGCCTCCGCCGCCTTGATGGCGGTTTCATGGGCGCCGTGGGGGAACCCGATCACCGTGCAGACCTTGACAGGGCTGCCCCGGAGCATCTCCGCCAGCACCGGCACATCTCCCGGGCGGGCGCAGACGCTGGCCGTGCCGTATTTCAGCGCGATTTCACAGCCGCGGCGGATATCCGCCTCGGTCAGCCAGGGCTGCAGGGTGGAATGGTCCAGCATCGCCGCGATTTCTTTCGGGGTGATCGACATGGGAAAAACCCTCCTTCATCGCGGAATAATCCGCGTAATACTCTAAAAAGTTATATTTCGCCGCCCAAGCGGAAATTCCCTTTATTTTCCTTTTTCGCCTGCTTATTCCGTCCGCAGGGCAACCACCGGGTCCTTCCGGCTGGCAATCCGGGAAGGAATGATGCCGGCGATCAGGGTCAGCGCCATGGAGATTCCCACCAGGATGACACCCGCCAGGGGCGGCAGCGCCGCGATATCCGGAATGCCGGTCAGGTTGCCCAGGATGATATTGGCGATCACCGTCAGCCCCAGCGTGACCAGGATGCCCATCACCCCGGCCGCGAAGCCGACGATCAGCGTCTCCGCGTTAAAGACGCGGGACACATCCCTGCGGCTGGCGCCGATGGCCCGCAGAATGCCGATTTCCTTGGTGCGCTCCAGCACGCTGATATAGGTGATGATGCCGATCATGATCGAGGACACCACCAGGGAAATGGACACAAACGCCACCAGGACATAGGAAATCGCGTCCACAATCGTGGTGACGGAGTCCATCATCAGGCCGACATAGTCCGTGTAGTGCACGGCCTTGTCCTCCCCCGCCGCCTTGTTGTAACCGTCGATCAGCGCCGTGATCTTCTTCTTGGATTCAAAATCCTTCGGATAGATATACACGGCCGCCGGCTTATCCGGATCGCTGACACCCATTTTTTCGAGGTTGCCTTCCAGGCTGCTGCCGCCGATCATCATGGTGCCCTTGCCCACGAACTGCTTCAGCAGGTCCTTGGTCAGCAGCGGCCGGTACGCCTCCGGAATCATGCCCTTGGGAATCAGGCCTTTTTCCTCCAGCATCGTCAGGAATTCGCTGACTTCCATGCTGTCCAGCAGGCTCAGCGCGTCCTGGGTTCCGGAGATGAAGGGCTGGCCGGTGAACACATCCGTGCCGGGGTTGGCCAGCTGCTCCTGCGCGATTTCGCTCTGGTTGACCTTTTCCAGCAGATCGTCCATCAGTTCCCTGCGGTATCCGATTCCGCCGGAAGAGGAGGTGGCCACCGACCCCTCCGCCGGGCGCAGGATGCCGACAATGGTCAGCTGCATCGCGTCCTCCAGCTTTTTCCGGATAAACTCCGCATCCCCGGAGCGGTCCACCCACAGGCCGCCTTTTTTCTCAAACACGTCCGTATTGACCAGCACCTTGAACTGAAGGCCCATCAGCTCCTCATAGGTGAACTCCATGTCCTCGCTTTCGATGCCCTCGCCGGCCATCAGCTTCTGGAACTGGTCCCGAAGCTCCGACTGGTCCTTGAGCCCCAGGGTATACAGGGCGTAATCGCTCAGTTCGTTCCGGCTGTTCAGGATCAGCACCACTTCATCCTTTTTCTCCGGCATCCGCCCCGCCAGCACGGTATACTGGGACTTCAGCAGTTCCTCATTATCCAGCAGCGGATTGAACACATTCATCCGCCGCATGGTCGTGTTCATCATGGTGCTCTGGATCCCGCTGCCCATGCCCGCCATGTTGACCATATCCATCATGCCGGTCGCTTCCATCGTGGTGGACGGGTTCACCTGGACAGGCGCCTCCGTATCCGTCCGGTAAACGGTCAGCGGCGTGTTGTACTCATACTGGATGGCGGAAACATATTTCCCGATCCCGGTCTCCGGCGCTTCCAGCCACGCCTTGAACGCTTCCAGGTCGTTTTCAGCGATGCCGTTCATCCAGGCGCTCATCAGCTGGGTCATGCGCCCGCCGGAGTAGACCTTTCCTTCCTCCCGGGGCTTTTCGCTCCGGTCCAGGTCCAGCAGGCCATTCATCGTCTCCGTCATATCCACGGTGCGCTCGTCAATCTCCAGCGGATAGGACGACAGCGTATCCCGCTGCACCCGTTCAATATACCGGTTCACGCCGTTGGACAGGCTCAGGATCAGCGCGATGCCGATAATGCCGATCGAGCCGGCAAAGGCCGTCAGGATCGTGCGCCCCTTCTTGGTCAGCAGGTTGTTCAGGCTCAGGTTCAGCGCCGTCAGGAAGCTCATGGAGGTCTTGGCCCCCGTGAGGGTTTGCCGGTCTTTGCCCGACTCCGCCCGCGTTTCCTCCGCGGTGTCGCTGATGACTCTGCCGTCCAGCAGGCGGATGGTCCGCGTCGCGTATTCCTTCGCCAGGTCCGGGTTATGGGTCACCATGATCACCAGGCGGTCCCGGCTGATCTCCCGCAGGAGGTCCATCACCTGCACGCTGGTTTCGCTGTCCAGCGCGCCGGTCGGTTCGTCCGCCAGCAGGATTTCCGGGTCGTTCACGAGGGCCCGTGCAATCGCCACCCGCTGCATCTGGCCGCCGCTCATCTGGTTTGGCTTCTTCTTCATCTGGTCCCCGAGGCCAACCTTTTCCAGGGCTTCCGCCGCCCGGCGGCGGCGCTCCTCCCGGCTGACGCCGGAAAGCGTCAGGGCCAGCTCCACATTGGCCAGCACGGTCTGATGGGGAATCAGGTTATAGCTCTGGAACACAAAGCCGACGGAATGGTTCCGGTAGGTATCCCAGTCATGCTCTTTAAACTGCTTGGTGGACTTCCCCCGGATGATCAGGTCCCCGGTGGTATACTGGTCCAGCCCACCGATAATGTTCAGCAGCGTGGTTTTACCGCAGCCGGAAGGGCCCAGAATGGCCGCAAATTCGCTGTCGCCGAACTCCAGGCTGATCCCCCGCAGCGCTTCTACTTTTGTATCACCCTCGGAATACACCTTGGTGATGTCTTTCAGTGTCAGCATCGATTTCCTCCGTTCCAGTGTCTTGATCACCGTATAACTGAATTATTTTATCAGAACCAGGGGCACATGTCCATACAAACCGCGGATGGGAATATCTTCCAGAATCCAGAAAAATCAAGGGGTTCGCGTCTGCGAACCCCTTTGCTGTTCAGTTGTTCCATTCGTTTTCCCCCGGCGCCACCGCTGCGGCCGGATCCGCCCGGCTTATCCCCGGATTGTCTTCAGCGCATCCACCAGGGCAGGAATCGTCGCTTCAAAATCCACCCCGTACCAGGGGTTTTCCGGGTTCTTCAGCGTCTCCGCGATCGTCAGGGCCGTATAGTCCGCCGCGGTCCGGATCGCATCCGTCCGGTCCGCTCCGAGCACAAAGGCGCCGGCCAGCACGCTGGAGAAGATATCGCCGGTTCCGTGATAGGCCGCCGGAACCCGGTCATTCTGATAGCTGAAGAATTCTTTCTTCTCCGCATCGTATCCCATCGCGCCGGTTTTCCCTTCGCTGAGGGAAACACCGGTCAGGATCGGGGTCTTCGTGCCGATGGCCGCGAGCGCCAGCAGCATTTCCTTCACATACTCTTCCGAATAGGTTTCCTGATACGGGAGGCCCGTCAGATAGCTGGCTTCGGTAATGTTGGGGTCGGCGATATCCGCCACGGCGCAGAGGTCGGCATTTTTCTTCGCATAATGCTCGTTGAACGCCGGATACAGCTTCCCGTTGTCGCCCATGGCCGGATCCACAAAGACGAGGGTATGCTCATTCCTGAAGGCGGAAATAATATCGATCACCGTATCGATCTCTTCCTCCGTGCCCAGATAGCCGGTATAGATCGCGTCGAAGGTAATCCCTTCCTGCTTCCAGTGGTCGGTGATCGGCTTCAGCTGGTCCGACAGGTCCTTGCAGGTGAAGCCCTTGAACAGGGTATGGGTGCTGAGCACCGCCGTCGGCAGGATCACCGTTTCAATTCCCATGGCGGACAGCAGCGGCAGGGCGACCGTCAGCGAGCATTTTCCAAAGCAGGAGATATCCTGAATCGTCAGAATCCGTTTCATTTTGTGTTTCCTCCATCTTCATGATAGTTTCTTTTTCCGAAAATCGCCGTTCCCACGCGAACCATCGTGGCGCCTTCCTCCACAGCCACTTCAAAATCCCCGGTCATGCCCATGGAAAGCACCGGGCAGCGGAATTCGGGATCCTCCGCCAGCAGCCCCTTTTCCGCCAGTTCCCGCGCCAGGGCGTTCAGCCGGCGGAAATGGCCCCGGTTGGTTTCCGGGTCTTCGGTGATTGGGGCGGACGTCATCAGGCCCAGCACCCTGACATGGGGAAGCGCGGCGATCTCCCCTGCCGCCTGCGGCGTATCCTCCGGCGCAAAGCCCCATTTGCTTTCCTCCCCCGCCGCATTCACTTCCAGGAGGATCCGCACTGCCTGATCCCGCTTGGCGGCTTCCTTCTCGATCTGCTCCGCCAGCGGAACCGAGTCCACGGAATGGATCAGCGCCGTGTGCCCGACCAGGTATTTCACCTTGTTTTTCTGCAGGTGGCCGATCATATGCCACCGGATCGCCTTCGCCCCGTCCGGGCCGGCGTTCAGCTCAATTTTCTGCATCAGCTCCTGAACATAGTTTTCGCCGAAATCGGCCGTGCCGGACGACCAGGCGTCCAGAATATCCGAAAAAGGCTTCGTTTTGCTGACGGCAATCAGCGTGACCTCCTCCGGGCTGCGCCCCGCCCTTTCACAGGCGGCTTTGATCCGGCCGCGGACAGAATCCAGGTTCTTTCCGATGCTGATGTCCTTTTCCCGTTCCTCGTTCATCTTCCGGCATCCCTCCATGAAAGCGCTTTACACCGCTTTCGGAACAGTAGTATAATCCGGATGTGATCATTGTAAATAACCAGATCACAGAATTATGATATAACCAGATTGCCCGTTTTTTTCCCGAAGGGAGGAGCAGACCGCCCATGGAAGCAGCCTATCTGCAAT
>Ga0310690_10005710_pt1 | contig 16723 bp, 14 predicted proteins | sample AusTroGonzalo_MG_2_FD_207661 | JGI IMG/M metagenome (GOLD analysis project Ga0310690, IMG submission 207661) | Bovine rumen microbial communities from tropical cattle in Woodstock, Queensland, Australia - Gonzalo_04 (v2) (version 2) | ecosystem: Host-associated > Mammals > Digestive system >... | reverse complement strand
TCCTCAGTCCTCCTTGTTTGATTTCCTCGGCATTCTCAATGTAATAGTTGTAGCCACCTTTGCGCTCACACATAATCACAAGTCCAAACATTTCCTCCACCTCATGAATCCAAGTATGGAAGGTTCGTTTGGGAATTTCGAGCCCCTCGCTCATATCGTTTTCGAGCCACAGCTCGTTGATTCTCTCGAACGAGATGAATTTGTGCCTATAGATGGTATCAACCAGCCAGACGTATTTGTTTAGGAGGTTTTGGGACATGATGATTCCGTTTTGATGCGGCAAAGATAGTGAAAAGATGTGCCATATTGCAGCATAAGAGCTACTATGCTCACTTTTTTCAAAATAAACTCAAACTTTTATTGGTCAGCTATTGAAAATTTATGTAATTTTGGCATCGAATTCCGAAATTGCATAAAAATGAAGATACAATATCTGCCGCGAAACATGGAAAAGACTATCGCAGAAGCCTCTGAATATTATTCAGTTATATGTGTAACAGGGCCTCGTCAATCGGGTAAAAGTACGTTGTTAAGGCACCTTTTTCCTGAATTTGTCGAATACAGCATGAAGGACATGCATGTGCGCGAATTTGCGATGAATGACCCTGTGGCCTTTCTCAACCAAACCACAGAAGGCATGTTTCTTGACGAGATACAAAAAGCCCCCGTGCTGATGGAATATATTCAGGGCATTGTCGACCACGATCCTGAACGCAAATTCCTATTGACGGGTAGTTCCAACTTTGAAGTGATGAAAGGCGTTTCCGAGTCATTGGCGGGTCGCGCAGGCGTTTTTGAACTCCTGCCCATGAGCATAGGAGAGACCTCGATTGTGCATGAAGACACAGACTTGTCGCAGCTATTGTATGAAGGCCTTTATCCGGCGGTGGCCGCTGGAAAAAACACGGCGAGAATGTTTTATCCTTCTTATATGAAAACCTATATTGAGAAAGATGTTCGCGACTTGCTGAAGATACAAGACCAGATGCAATTCATGCGGTTCATGAAACTGTGCGCGGCGCGTATAGGCTCCATTTTTGTCGCCACAGAACTCGCTTCGGAAGTGGGTGTCGACTCAAAGACAGTCACGCGCTGGCTCTCCGTCTTGCAAGCCTCTTACCTTGTAACTTTGCTGCCACCATATTACGAAAACATTTCCAAACGCTTGGTAAAAAGCCCAAAACTTTATTTCAACGATACAGGTTTGGCTTGCTATCTGCTTGACATCGAATCACCTAAGCAACTTGACCGCGATAAAATGAGAGGAGCATTGTTTGAGAATATGATTGTTATGGAGGTGCTCAAGCATCGTTACAACCAAGGTTTGGAAGGCGGCGTATATTTTTACCGCGATTCCAACCAGAATGAGGTTGACATTTTGCTCAAACAAGAAGGAGAAATCACGGCTATCGAGGTGAAATCGTCATCGACTTACCATCCTGCGTTTGAAAAAAGCCTGAGACAAATCTCAGAGTGGATTGAAACACCTGTGACAAAAAAGGCTGTCGTTTATGCTGGTGATTTCGAGAACCAAGGAGGGGCTATCCAACTATTAAACTACAAACACTTGTCAGATTTGCTTTGAGGATTAACTAACATTTTTATGCGATATTTTTATATCGAAAAGCGGTGTGTGCAAAATTTGCACATTGCTTTTCGTCTCAATAAATGGTATTTGCAAATTTTGAGATTACCACTATTTTGCATATTACTTTGCTAACTTGTAATATCGTGCATAATTTGCACGTTAATTGGTTAAGCATCTGTGCATAATTTGCAGTTGTGGCGCTTATAATAGGATTTTACATATGGGCTTGTGTTGCAAAAAAGAAAGCCTGTGCCGAATCGGAGCACAGGCTGATTTGTTCAACACTCTTTCACCAAAAAACTAATTAGCTTTTCTGTGCGTTGTGCTATTTTGGGTTTGTCCCATTTATAGTCGGTCTCAGTCATTGCTACTATTTCACGTTGTTGATAAAGGTGCTCGTATGTCCCTCGTTTCAGTTCAAACGGTCTGTTTCCAATAGATTCATTATGAGGTGCTGAAAGCAACAAAAAGTTACCTAAACGATACAGATAATTGTCTCTGAAATCTTGGTCATAAGTATCATATCCTGCAGCCTCTGTTTCACCATTTTCAGTTTGTGGAGCAATGTGCTCCAGATGAGGTTTTTTAATGTTGCTAAATAAGATGGGGGAATAGCCTTTCCCAGAAAGGTTTATCAGGTGATTCTCATATCTCCATAAAATAACTTTGGCTATCCAATGCCAATTTGAATTCCAGTTCCCCGATGCCGCATTGCGAAGTTCATCGTTGTTCCAATAATGCCACCACCAGTTTTCTCTTGTCTTCATCCAGTTAATTCTTCCGATTATGTCGTCCGGCGAAGATTGAAATTTTTCGAAAACGTCGTTTAATCGGGAACGCAAATCCGCACGAGTGCCCACTATTGAATCACGCAATATTAAGTCGCCAAGAGCTTTGCCCAAACGGCTTATGTCTCGTGGTTCAATACCATTTGAATATGCTTTGATAAAGAATGGCAATACTATGTAATAACGACCACAAAGCAATGCACTTTCAATGTTCACATCTTTCTTGCTATCTTCAAGCAACTGCTCCAAGTTGGTGAATGTGTCTGCCAAAGCGTGAGAGAAGTGCATGATAAAGTCCAAACGGTTTTGCTGTTTTAGCGCTTTGTCTACTTCATCCATTGCATTGTCACGCCAAAGCGAGTTGAAATACACTTGCATCGTCCTTGACAAAACATCATCCTCGTCCACAAAATCATCAATTCTTGAAATGTTCAAATATATATTTTCAAACCTTTCTTTCACTTCTTGAATCATGCTTTCGGCATCCATACCTCCATATAGATGCAGATTGTACATGAATTGGGCTTTTATTATCTCAAGATTCGATGGTTTTTTTCCTCTGTTGTTTTGGAAAATGAACATCTGAATGCCTTCAGACTCGGAATTTACGATATGGGTTGTACATGCCGCTCTCGCCACTGCGTTTACGAGTTTTTCTGTTGTTACAATTCCAAGTTGATTTAGTTGGGAATACAAGTAGTCGTAAGCATTTGTAATTCGTCTTCCAGATGTTGTTTTGATACCATACAAATCGCGTTTGGTTTGGTCTATCACATAATCACGCAAGAGAATGTTGTCGTATGCCACAGTGGAGAATCGGTAGGTACTATTTCGTTTTACCATATCCTCATACATTTCCTGTTCTTCCTCTGACAAACCACGATGCTCTTTCATCAATCGGAATGCTGCTGACAAAAAGATGCTGATAGTTGTGAGGCGTTGTTGTCCGTCAATGACTGCAAAATCGTGTTCTTTTCTTTCCTCGAAAAGAAAATGACCGAAATAATAAGGAGCAGGACTACCTGATTTAGTGTAGTCCAACAAGTCGTTGAGGAATGTGTTCACATGTCCGTTGTCATTCTTTTCGGTTGTATTCCATGAATATGCCCTTTGATAGTCTGGAACCATAATACGGTTACCAGCCATCATATCCTTAATGGTTGTTTTTGTTTCCATATATTAGCCGTTATTATCAAGTAAGTATTCGCCCTTGTGTTTCTCTCTCCATTCTATCATCTTTGGCAATAGTGTTTTCTCGAAAAATCTTATGATTGCCTCGTCTGAATCATTCTTGCCGAATGTTTTGATTTCACACCTGCCGTACTCAGTGATTTCAAGATTCTGATAATCTTTCCATATAGTATCTTGGAGCAATTCTTTAGTTGCTTCTTTTGTGTTTTTTCTCAAGAATAAAAGTATGCTAATTGTTCCGTCGTCATTGAAAACCGAATCACAACAAAGTGAATTTTCCCAAGGTTGTTTTCTGAAAGCCTTTCCGTTATAATTAAGATACAATTCATGAACCAAAGTATGATTCCCATATAACCATTGACGGAAGCCTGAGGCATTTATGTTCTGCATCAATTGTTTAATACGTTCATAAGTGCCGATGTTTTCATTACTGTTATTCTTTTGATATATTTCTATGGATTTGAAATTGGTAACAGCGATTTGTCTGTTTCGGTCTGGCATCTCTTCTTTTTTCTTATAGAGTTCCTCTCGGAATGTGTTATTGATATCGAACAATTCCTGAAGAAGACTAAAATTCTCATCAGGTTCTTTGATGTTTTTAACAATATTCGCGACGTGTTCGCTTATTTCTTTGATGTGTTCCGAGGAAGTGTGCATATCAATGAACGAAACTTGAAACTGAAGGTCTATCACTTCTTCTTTTTCAATTTTGTTGTCTCGGATGATATCATTTAGTTTTTTAAGGAACTCCTGATAAATGCGCAGTTTTTCCTCATAAACTTTTGATTCCTTTTCCTTTTCTTGCTCAATGGCTGCTTGCCCTTCTATAAGTTTTGCTTGGCTTTGGGTCTGGAGCCTCAGAAGAATGGATGTAATGAATGCCGCAATAATAGCACCCGCTAAAGCCGCAAAAAGTTGTGAGGCAATTTCAGTTTCAAGCCAAGAATGTGAAATCCATGCCAAAATTACAAAGGCAATAAGCAGAAAGATACCAGTGAAGTAGAGGATTGGTGTCAGTTTGTTTTCGTTTTGCTTTTCCATGTCAATTGTGTTTTAGTTTCTTTTCATTTCGGTTTTCGATGAGGAGGACTGTTTTATATCAACCGCTCCTCATAACCGAAATCTTAGATGTGCCTTTCACTAATTTTCTTAAATGTTACATCATAAGTAGTGGCCCAGCTGTTTTTGATAAAGACCATGTTGGATCCAGCAGCATTTTTAAAAATGCCTACACTGCTTTCATGCTTTTCTGCAATCTTTCTGAAAGATTCGTCATAAGTTGTGAACCAACCGTTTTTGTGAAAGACAAGAAATCTGTCAGTGAAGCCTTGTAGTTCACCCAATGAACTTTCGTGTTTTTCTTGGATTTTCTTGCCAGTCTCATTGAGTGTCTGGTACCAACCATTTTTTCTAATTACATCTGTAATCATTTATTAATGCCCTAATATGTCACGGGCGCAACTTCTTGTTTCTGCTTCCTCTAACGGGTTTCAGCATTTCCGTCGTGCTCAAATACGAAAAAGGAGAACACGAAATCCCTTTGTTGTTTCCTCGGTTCGGCTCTGGTAAGCCTTGAAGTGAAACAAGCAAAGCGGTCTGTGTCCTCCAAAGAGGCTACAAACCTGCAATGACTTGTTCGGACTTCAATAGTTGAATTTACCAGATTTAACCGAGCCGAAAGGTCAGCAAGTATGCTATATGTCAACTCGTGCAAACATGAAGTTGGCACGAATTTGCTGCAAAGATAACCATTTCTATGAAACAAAATCATTATTGACATGTTTTCAGACCGCTTTTTTCGCTGCAAAGAAAACGAAATCCTATGCCAAATCACAGCACAAGCTTTAACAACACGCAAAAAAATCGTATTCGTGAAGAATCTTCAAATAACTCCATCCAGCTTTGTTCTGGTATTGAAAATATATGTAATCTTGGCATCGAATTCCGAAATTGCATAAAAATTAAGATGCATTACACTTTGAGGTTAGTATTGGTTTACGCCACAAAGAAAAAGCGAACCTACTCTCTGTGTTTTTTCAACTGTAACTGCAACAACTGCAACAGCAGTCATTTTGATTTCTAACTCTAACCTAACTCTAACCTAAGTCTAACCTAACTCTAACTTTACGCTAACCCCAAAAACGACCCCGAAATCCGAATTTCTAACTCCTAATTTAAGTCACAGGTGGTCGCAAATCTTGCTACTACTATTGACCTTGACCATTCTTCCTTAGGGGGTGTATCGATGTCGTAATGCCCTTTTGAGAGAAAAGGCATATCTCTGACAGAGAAAAGGCATATCTCTGATAGAGAAAAGGCATATCGCTTGCAGAGAAACGGCTTGTTGGTAAACGCACTTTTGCTTATCTCTGCCACCTGAAAATTATCGGGCTATGGTAGACATCGAGCAAGTAAAACAATGGGCTGTGAGCTGTAAACGCGTAAATTGCAATGTTTTCAGCGACAAAACTGTTGCATCAATAATTTTTTATAATTTTGCAATTCATATCACTCGTCGAACTTAAATAGATTTCATCATGAATAAAATCAGACACTTCCTCTTTATCATCGCCTTGCTGTCGTGCCGTGTGGCTTTGGCTCAAGATTATTTCCTCGACCGGTACTATTCTGACGACCAGGTCGATCAAGTACAATTCTATTACAACGCCGACAATCTGTTGGAATCCTATCATTCCACCTCCAATATGGGCGGCGAAATAGACGACCTTATCGACTCGCTCCAGTATGACGAGAAGGGCAACATCATTCGCATCGACTTTTATCAATTCTACAACAACGAATGGATTTATCCGAGCTACATCACTTACACCTACGACGACAATAACCACCGCCTCACCCGCACCAACTATAACGACTTCGGCAGCGGCTTTGAATTGCAAGGTGTCTACACCTACAGCTATGAGGGCGACTTGCTCATGGGCTATGAGATGACCCTCGGCGGTATGCTGCTCATGCGTGGAACCTATACCTACGACGCCAACGGTCTATGCACCCAATGCCTCGAAGAATACAACGATGCTTGGGGAGGAGGAGGCTGGGGTAACTCATCGTTGTCCACCTATACCTACGATGAGGCCGGCAACTGCATCAGCGAGTCCTATTCCAACTGGGATAACGGCTGGGTGCTCGGTTCAAGTGTTGAGCGGACTTTTGATACCAAAGGCAACTGCCTGCAACGCGAGAAACGCTCCAACGGCCAAGTCGTTGACCGCGTGAGGTATACCTACGACGAGGATTGTACCATGAATCACGTCCTGATGCCCTATCATCCGGAGCCAGCCTATACTTGGGACCAGTTTGCCAACCGTCCCCTCAGCTTTGCCTGGGAGGCTGCGAACGATGGCGGTCAGCTGATCTACGTCTGTGATTACATCTTTGAATATGGTGCCTTTGAAGGCGTTCCCCAAAACGAAATCCCAGAAATGGATATGCTGGTCGTCTATCCCAATCCTGTCCAAGATGAAATGACCGTCAGCCTCGAAGGATTGAGCTGCTTTGAGATTATCGACATGAATGGTCGGACGGTCCTTCAAGGTCAGGCCGACGGGAAACGGCAAACCATAGATGTGTCCACATTGGCTTCGGGCCTTTATTTGGTGAAAGCCTATAACGGAATGAATTGGAGCATCTGCAAAATACAAGTAAAATAATCCTCATCATGAAAAAAACCTTACTCCTTTTCGTCCTTTGGACTTTTGTCGGTAGCGCGTTTGCCTGCACCAATTTGATAGTCGGAAAGAAAGCCTCCGCTGACGGTAGCGTGATGTGTACCTACAACTGCGACGGATTCGGCTTTGCAGGCTCGTTGTTCTATAGTCCCTCGGGACAACATGCTGAGGGCGAACTCATCGCCATTCACGGATGGGGCCCGTCACATGAAGGACAGTTTGTGAAGCAGGTGCCTTATACCTACAACGTGGTGGGTCTGATGAACGAGCGCCAGGTGACCATCGTGGAGACCACTTTCGATGGGCGACTGATATTGGTCAACAACGAGGGACTGCTCGACTATTTCAGCCTGATGCGATTGGCTTTGCAACGCTCGGCAACCGCCCGCGAGGCCATCAAATGTATGGCTGAGTTGGTGGAGGAATACGGCTACAATAGTAGCGGCGAGACCCTCACCGTCTGCGACCCCAACGAAGCCTGGATTATGGAAATCATCGGCAAAGGACCGGGAAACAAAGGTGCCGTATGGGTGGCGTTGCGCATCCCCGACGACTGCATCTGCGCCCATGCCAACCTGAGCCGCATCCGTCAGTTCCCGCAAGAGAAGAAAGGCTCTTACAAAAGCATCAGCAGCAAGAATTTGAAGCATATCAACCGTCCCGAGGTGGAATGTGTCTATGCTGCCGATGTCGTCAGTTTCGCGAAAGAGTGGGGCTTCTTCAGCGGCAAGGATGAGGACTTCTCCTTCCGCGATGCCTATTGCCCCATCGACTTCGAGAACGTGCGTTACGCCGATGCCCGCGTGTGGAGTTTCTTCCGCCATCATTACAGTCACGAGGAGATGGACAAATATCTGCCCTATATCAACGGCGACTTCGAGCAATGCGACCATCTGCCCCTGTGGATTAAACCCGATCAACCGCTGACGTTGAGAGACTTGCAGAACGATATGCGCGACCACTTTGAAGGTACTGCTCTCGATATGACTGCTGATATGACCGCCGGTCCTTGGGGAATGCCCATCCGTCCGCTCCCCATGCATTTCAAGGACAGCGACAGCATCGCCTATTATCGTGAACGACCCATCGCTACACAGCAAAGCGGCTTCACGATGACCTGCCAGATGCGCTCGTGGTTGCCTGATGATGTGGGCGGCGTCACTTGGTTCAACTGCGACGATGCCAATATGGTGGCTTACGTGCCGCTCTACTGCTGCATCACCCAGGTGCCTGATGCCTTCCGTCCGGAGAACAACCAGCGCAACGAGTTCAGCAACCAGTCGGCCTTCTGGATGAACAACTGGGTGGCCAACATGGTCTATCCGCGCTACTCGATGATGATTGGCGACCTGCGCAAAGCGCAAAACGAGTTGGAGGACTACTACTTTGCCGACCAAGAGGAGGTGCTTGCCTCAATTAAGGACCTAATGCCCGCCGACCGACAGAGTTACCTCAACAAGAAGAGCATCGCCTACGCTGAGAAGATGATGCAGCGTTGGGACCAGTTGGCCAAATACCTCATTGTGAAATACAACGACCAAGTCGTGAAGCGCGTCGATGAGAAAGGACAGTTCATTCGTTGGGGGTATGAAACCCCGGGTTACGACCAACAGTTTATCGATGCCGTCGGTAAGTCCACTGGCGACCGCTATCGACTGAAGGAAGTAATTGAGCGGCGGGAGAGGTAAAGCGGTTGCCTAAAATTGGGTTAGCGAAAAGTTAGAGTTAGGTTAGAGTTAGGTTAGAGTTGGAAATTTGGTTTTTGGTTTCAAGATTTCAAAGAACGGATGCCATTCACGAGGCCTCGTGTGAATGACGCGGCAAAGTGTCTTTCCTGGTATTCAACTCCATGCCCCTACAAGGGTCTTGCTGAAGTCCATAGATTCAAGAATGTCGAGGTAATCTTTCCGTTTTATGGGGCGGGCGCCTAAGCTGGCCAGATGGGAGGTCTCTTGCTGTGCGTCGATAAGGCGGAAACCGTGTTGTTTACAGAACTCAACGAGGCGGACCATTGCCACCTTCGAGGCATCTGTCTCGATGTGGAACATGGATTCGCCACAGAATATCTGCCCTACACTCACTCCATAGAGACCGCCTACAAGACGACCTTCGCGAAAGGTCTCAAAGCTATGGGCCAGTCCCAGCTGATGCAACCGCACGTAAGCCTCTAACATCTCAGGCGTGATCCAAGTGCCGTCCTGATCAGGCCGTTTCACTGTTCCACAGTTTCTCATCACCGCCTCAAAACAGGTGTCAATTCGAACCTCAAAGCGACCCGACTTCACCAAACGACGCAACGTTTTGCTGCATCGGAACTCATCGGGGAAAAGCACCATGCGAGGGTCGAGCGACCACCACATATGGGGCTCACCTTCGCTGTACCAAGGGAAAAGCCCTTGACAATAAGCATTGATGAGACGTTGTGGGGATAGGTCACCTCCGACGGCAACGAGGCCGTCGGGTTCGGCTTCCTCGGGGTCGGGAAAGCCGGGATAGTCGGGGTCTAATTCATAAATCATACGCCAAACAGTTCTGAAAATGCAAAAATACAGAAAATTTGAGGGGAACTCGTCGGCGGTTTTGAATATTTTCCCTATTTTTGTACTCCCAATTTTTGGTAATATTCATCATCTAAACAGCATTCATTATGAAAAAGTACGTTTGCGACGTCTGTGGTTACATCTACGACCCAGAAAAAGGCGATCCCGATAGCGGCATCGCTCCTGGCACTCCGTTTGAGGCCATTCCCGACAGCTGGTCCTGCCCGCTTTGCGGTATCGGCAAGGATAGCTTCTCTGTCATGGAATAAATCAATGAATTTGTAGAGACGATGTTCGCATCGTCTCTACATAGTTTATAACATTATGGACAACAAAGCATTATTCAATATAGGATATGGACTGTACGTCCTGACCACCAACTACGACAACATCGACAACGGCTGTATCGTCAATACGGTGACACAGGTCACCAGCAACCCTTTGCAGGTTTCTGTTACGGTCAACAAAGGCAATTATACCCACGACTTAATCAAGGACTCGTGTGTGTTTAACGTCAATATGCTGACCACAGAGACGCCGTTGAAGGTCTTTGAGCATTTTGGGTTCCAGAGTGGCCGCAAGGTGAACAAATTCGCTGGCTGCGAGTCGGAAAACCGTGCTGTCAACCACGTGTTGTATCTTCCTAAATACACCAATTCCTATCTGGCTTGTCGTGTCAACAAGAGCATAGACCTCGGTACGCATACGATGTTTATCGCCGATGTGCTGGATACGCAAGTGCTCTCTGATAAGCCCTCGGTCACTTACGACTATTACCAGAAGAACATCAAACCTCAGCCACAGGCTGAGAAGCCCAAGGACGGCAAACGCCGCTGGGAATGCAAGGTTTGCGGCTACGTTTATGAGGGAGACTCGCTTCCCGATGATTTCGTGTGTCCGCTTTGCAAGCATGGAGTGGAAGACTTCGAGGAAATTATGTGAAGGGTGGCCGACCAAGAGAAACAAGAACTAAAGGCTCCTGAGCTAGTCAAAGGGCCGACTCAAGAAGACAATATACTAACCAACAACACTATGCAACAGATAAAACTAACCGAAAACATATACTATGTCGGCGTGAATGACCGCCGAACCGACCGTTTTGAAAACCACATGGAACTGCCCAACGGCGTTTCCTATAACTCTTATCTCCTCGTTGACGAGAAGGTCGCCTTGATTGACCCCGTTGAAGCGGGTTTCATTGAGGAATATCTCTTCAAGATTAAGTCTGTTTTAAAAGGCCGTAAGGTGGACTACCTTATTATTAATCACGACGAACCCGACCACAGCAGCTCGATTGCCGCAGTATTGCGGGAATGGCCTGAGGTGCAGGTGGTGGGCAACGCGAAGACCTTCGCTCCCTTGGAGGCTTTCTATGGTCCTGTCACGAATAGGAAAGTGGTGGCCGAAGGTGAGACGCTGAGTCTGGGTACGCATACCTTACAGTTCTTCATGGTGCCGATGGTGCATTGGCCTGAGTCGATGGTGACTTATGAGCAGACCAAGGGTATCGTGTTCAGTAACGATGCCTTTGGTGGCTTCGGAGCCTTGAATGGCGGTATCTTCGACGACCAGGTCAATCTGGCTTTCTATGAAGACGATATGCGCCGCTATTATGCCAATATCGTCGGCAAGATGGCGATGCAGGCTTTGAAGGCTATTGAGAAACTTGGCGGACTGACGATTAACATGATAGCCCCTTCGCACGGATTAGTGTGGCGCTCCAACCCCGCTTGGGTCATTGGAAAATACACCCAATGGAGCAAACACGAAGGCGAAGAGGGTGTGGTCATTGTATACGGTTCGATGCACGGCAACACGGGCGTGATGGCCGACATTGTGGCTCGTGGTGCAGCTGAAGCTGGTATCAAGGAGGTGAAGGTTTATGATGTGGCCAAAACTGAGGTCTCGTTTATCCTGAGTGATATTTGGAAGTATAAAGGTGTGATTATCGGCGCTTGCGCCCACTATGCCAATATGTTCCCCAATATGAACCTGCTGACTCATGAGCTCAACGAGTTCAAGCCCAAGAACAAGTGTTACGGAATCTTTGGCGGTATGAGTTGGAGTGGGGGCGGTGTGAAGACCCTCGCCAAATATGCAGAGGAAGGCCAATGGAACCTCGTGGCTGAGAACGTTGAAGTGAAAGGTGCAGCTATCCGCGAGGAGGATTGGGATAAACTGTACAATTTAGGAAAGGCTGTGGCTGAAGCAGTAAAGGGATAAGCCCGATTACGCTTTATCCGATGGACTGCAAGTCGGACAGTTTCTTATATACACCACCCAAGGCTATCAAATCATCGTGCGTACCCCGCTCGATGATTTGGCCTTTTTGGAGGACGATGATTTCGTCGGCATATTGGATGGTCGACAGCCGGTGGGCGATGACGATGGAGGTACGCTGGCTCATTACCTTTGAGAGGGCATCTTGAACTAATCGCTCGCTTTCGGTATCTAACGAGGAAGTCGCCTCGTCCAAGATGAGGATAGGCGGGTTCTTCAGTACAGCACGGGCGATACTCAGTCTTTGCCGCTGACCGCCGCTAAGGTTCATTCCTCGGTCGCCGATAACCGTATCATATCCGTGTTCCAACTCCATGATGAATTCGTGGGCATTGGCTATCTTGGCTGCCTCGATGACCTTCTCCTTCGAGACGTTCTCCATACCGAAGGCGATGTTGTTGAACACCGTATCGTTGAAGAGGATGGTCTCTTGCGATACCACACCCATCAGGCCACGTAAGTCACTAATCTTATAATCGCGGATATCGCGTCCGTCGATGCAGACGCAGCCGCTGCTGGATTCATAGAAACGCGGCAGGAGGTCGGCCATTGTCGACTTACCGCCACCGCTCTCACCTACAAGAGCTACAAACTTGCCTTTGGGAATCTTCAGATTGATGCCTTTCAAGACTTCGTCCTTGCCATAGCTGAAATGCACATCCTTGTATTCGATGCTTTCGTTGAAATCTTTAATCTCCAAAGCATTTTCCTTCTCCGTAATCACCTCTTCTGCATCTAAAATCTCGAAAATGCGTTCTGCAGAGGCAATGCCCTTCTGCACGTTGTAGTAACCTTGAGAGAACGACTTGGCGGGAGAGATGATTTGCGAGAAAACAACGATATAGCTGATGAAGTCGCCTGCGTTGATGTTGCTGCCGCCCCCAAGAATCAACTTGCCTCCGAACCAGAGCACGAGAATCACCACCGCTGACGAGAGAAACTCACTCATCGGCGAGCTCATGTCGCGCTTGCGGTGAATGCCGCGCAGCACTTTGGTGTAGTCGGCGTTTTGTTCCTCAAACTTGTCCTCTGAATAGCGAATGGCATTGAAAGCCTTGATGATACGCAGTCCGGAGATGGTTTCTTCCACCGTCGAAATGATGCTTGCCAGCTTGGTTTGCCCCTCCTTCGACTCTTTCTTCAACATCTTGCCGACTTTGCCGATGAGCAGCCCCGCAATGGGTAACACAACAATTACGAACAGCGTCAGTTTGGGACTGAGGGTAATCATAAAGATGAAGTAAAAGAGTATGGTCAGCGGATCTTTGATGAGCATTTCCAAATAGTTGAGGATGGAAACCTCAACTTCCTGAACGTCAGTGGTGATGCGGGCTATGGTGTCGCCTTTCTGCCGACTATGGTAGAAGGAGAGGGGCAGAATGAGAATTTTGTAGTAGACATCGCGCCTTAGGTCGTGAACGGCACCTACACGCACATTGGCCATAAAGAAACAGGCGAAGAAACGTCCCAGATTGCGGAAGAAGAAGGCTACCAGCAGCAACAGACACATGAAAATAAGCGCATGGTACTTGCCTCCGCTGGCAATAAGGCTACTCATCAAATAGTTGAGATAGCCCATCAGATAATCGGAAGTGAAAGAAAACTCAGGCTTGGCTACAGCCTCCACCGCGCCTTCCTTGAAAAGCAGGGTGAGGAACGGACCCACCAAAGCGAAAGAGAACAGCGAGAAGAAGATGGTCAGTAGGTTGAAGACCAGATTCATCACGATGCTGGCCCAGTACGGCTTGACGTAGTTGAGGACGCGGGAGAAGGTCGTTTGCTTGGCCATAGGTGTTTGTGGTTGCTGTAAGGCAAACGCAGTTTTTGTTTAATAATTGTATCCCGTGTAATTCTCAGGAGTAATAGCCATCAGTTCCATCTTGATTTCTTTGCTCACAGGCAAGCTCTTGATAAACTCGTCAATGGCCGATTTGTCAATATGTTTGTTGGTGCGGGTGAGACCTTTCAGTAGCTCGTAGGCTCCTTCAATCTGTTCGCGGCGCAGGATAGTCTGGATGGCTTCAGCTACTACGGCGTAGTTCTGGTGCAAATCTTGACGGATCTTGTCCTCGTTGAGCAGGAGTTTGTCCAATCCCTTCATCAGCGACTTGATGGCGATAAGGGTGTGTGCCAGCGGCACGCCGATGTTGCGGGTGACTGTTGAATCAGTTAAGTCGCGCTGGAGGCGGCTGATGGGCAGCTTGGTACTCAGGAAGGTAAGTACAGCATTGGCCATTCCAAGGTTACCCTCTGCATTCTCGAAGTCGATGGGGTTGACCTTGTGGGGCATCGCCGACGAGCCGACTTCTCCAGCTTTAATCTTCTGCTTGAAGTATTCCATCGAGACATAGAGCCAGATGTCGCGCGAGAGGTCAATCAGGATGGTATTGATGCGGCGTAGGGCGTCGAAGTAGGCGGCCATGTAGTCGTAATGCTCAATCTGCGTCGTGGTTTGTTGACGTTTGAGCTTCAGGCTCTTCTCGACGAACTTCTTCGCGAAAGCGGGCCAGTCAATGTCGGGATAGGCCACCTTGTGGGCGTTCATGTTACCTGTGGCACCACCGAATTTGGCTGTGAAGGGCACGTTGTTGAGCATCTGAAGTTGGTCTCTCAGGCGTTCCACAAAGACGTAAATCTCTTTGCCCAAGTGGGTGGGGCTGGCGGGCTGACCATGGGTCTTTGCCAACATTGGGATGTCTTTCCACTCTTTGGCCATATCTTTCAGTTTGTCGATGAGGTCTTCCAAAGCGGGCTTGACGAGCAGCTTGTGCGCCTCCATCATCGAGAGCGGCACAGCGGTGTTGTTGATGTCCTGGGAAGTGAGGCCGAAATGCAGGAACTCCTTGAACTCGGTCAGGCCGAGTTCGTCGAAGCGGCGTTTCAGGAAGTATTCCACGGCCTTCACGTCGTGGTTAGTCTCTTTCTCGATTTCCTTGATTTCTTGGGCATCTTCGAGTTGGAACTCCTCATAGATGGCACGAAGGTCATCGTAGTCGCCATCGAAGGCTTCGAGTTGGGGTAGGGGTAGTTCGCATAAGGCGATGTAATACTCCACTTCAACCATCACGCGGTAGCGGATGAGGGCAAATTCAGAGAAAAAGTCGTCCAACTCAGCGGTCTTGGAACGGTAGCGCCCATCAATGGGCGATATTGCTGTTAAGGGATTGAGGTTCATCGTTTAGGTATTAATTGAAAAGTTTCGCAAAGATAGTGCTTTTTGCAATAACTATCTTTTGTGTGAAATAATTTGCATCCAAAAATCAGTTTCCCCTATTCTTGAATAGCCTTTACTGATTTGGAATTCACCACATCCAAAATTGAATCTTTGGCGGAGCCTATGTAAATGTCTCCATTGAAATGATGTACATCAGTGTAAACAGAATCATTCTTGCTGTGCTGAACCACTATGGCATCGGCATTCTTGTAAACAAACAGTTTTGGGTCGTCGAAAGGATAGAAATAGTCCAGAAAACATACTTTGGTTTGCAGAAGACCTTGCTTTTGGTACAATGAGACCGCAAAAAATGGAGTATCGAAATAGCTGCGCATCATATAGTTTTTGTCATTGTCGCAAGCATAACGATCCACAAACAATTGCCCATAATATGAACCAAATGCGGCAACAAAGAACATCCAAAACAGGGTCAATACCCCATACAAACACCAAACTATAATCCTTCCCGCTATATTCCATTGGCGAGTAAGAGCAGCCAACCAAAAGGCTGCGCTAACAGAAGTGAGTATGGCGGAAAGAACCAGCAACCATCCGTCGATTGGATAAGATAAAAATGCTTCTTTGGGTATTGATAATCGAATAATCAGGAACATCATCCATAACAGGATGCTGACAATGGTCAGGATAATAGCTGTTTTTTTCATGGCTAGATGTTTATTCGCGGCGAAGATAGTAAATTGTGCTTAATCTTTGGTCTATATTTTAGGGAGCATTATAGTTGCATTAGTACCAATCATAAATGAAAATAAATGTAGGAACTGTCATTTTGTCTCTCTGCGATTGATGGATGAATGTATGTATCAAATGGAAATATATATCTAACAACAGGATATAATGATTCTACATGACTATAATCGTCATTGGAATCTATGATACATTTAATGTTGGACATATTTACCTTCCACATATCTGCGTTATCAAATCTCAAAACAATACTTGTTGGGGAAAGAAAATCAATAGTTAATCCTCCAGCATGACCAGATTTTGCTTTAATGTAATCAGTTTTTGGCGGCAAGATGCTATTATACTTATAAGGAATAAAATAACAACCATTAAAACTTCCTTTTACTGTAACACAAATGTTGTTTTCTGTTTGAAAGTGCTCAGGCTTCATAATAAAAAACAGAAAAATAGTAGATGACAGGAATAATAATACGAAAAACCAAAGATAACGTTTCATTTTAAGTAAGTGTTCAAAATTAAACTGCATATTGAATTGACACGAGACACGGGACTACGGGACACGGGACTAAGTTCATGTCTCGCGTCCCGCATCTTGAAGTCTCGAATCTTTTATGTAAACTAAATTTGCTCATCTACTTATTATAAATTTATTATAAATATCACTTCTTTTCATGGTCGAATGTATATTGCTGCGAAGATTTAATATTTAAAACTACTCTATTCTATTC
>Ga0310690_10005709_pt1 | contig 16730 bp, 15 predicted proteins | sample AusTroGonzalo_MG_2_FD_207661 | JGI IMG/M metagenome (GOLD analysis project Ga0310690, IMG submission 207661) | Bovine rumen microbial communities from tropical cattle in Woodstock, Queensland, Australia - Gonzalo_04 (v2) (version 2) | ecosystem: Host-associated > Mammals > Digestive system >... | reverse complement strand
CGCATTTGGACAGACCTCTCCCGAGCGGCTTACCCCGATACCTTATCACTCTTCATGCCCTGTGTCAAGATTTATTTCGGTTTTTTCCGTATCTGCAGCTGCCGGCCACGGCTCTTCGGAAAAATCATCCTGCACTTCCGGCATATGCTCGCAGACCATCAGGAAGGCGTCTTCCTGGTTGTCTTCATAATAGCGTTTGCGTTTTCCGACGCTGACAAAGCCAAGGCTCCTGTAAAGGTTCTGGGCCCGTTCATTGCTGACCCTTACCTCCAGTGTCGCATAGCACGCGCCGAGATTCGACAGGTACTGCAGCAGTTCCTGTGTCAGTCTTCTGCCGATTCCCTTCCCCCGGAAAGATTCCGCCACGGCAATATTGGTGATATGGCTTTCATCCAGGATGATCCAGGCGCCGGCATATCCGATCACCCGGCCGTCTGTTTCCGCCACCAGATACCTGGCTGCCACATTCTGTTCCAGTTCCCGCCGGAAGCTTTCCCGGCTCCATGGAACCGCAAAAGTTGCTTTTTCAAGGTCGGTGACCGCATCCAGGTCCTGCCGGCGCATGCGCCGGATAATCACTTCCCCGCTCATTCTTCCTTTATCCCCATCGCTTCAAGCAGTTTCCGGTTTTTCTGGGCATTCGGCGGCCGGAGATATGTCGCCTGCAGGTTCAGGTAGTCTGTTTTTTCGTTGCTTTGCTGTGCCAGCAGTCCGGCCGCGGAAGGCCGGAGATAGCTCAGGTGTGCCGGTGCGAAAAATGCTTTCTCCCCCAGGATCTTTCCGATTTTTTCCCGGTGTACCGGCATTCCGTCTCCGAGGAACAGGAACTTATCACCCAGCGGAAGGATCTTTTCCAGGAATTCTTCCAGCTTCAGCGGCTCGTCCTGCAGCAGGCGTTCCCCGTTCCGGAACGCCGCCCCGTATACCTGCCCGGCCCGCGCGTCCTGGATCGGACAGATCACGCCGTCAAAACTGCCTGCCGAACAGCACAGCGATTCCAGCGCATCCACGGCAATGCATGGAATCCCTGCGCCGTGGGCAAGTCCCTTCGCCGTAGCCACGCCAATCCGCACGCCTGTAAAGCTTCCCGGTCCGGTCACTGCCGCAACGGCATCCAGGTCGCGGATGGATAATCCGGAGGAAGCAAGCGCAGCTTCCGTCATCGGCATCAGGTTCACTGAATGTGTATTCCGGTTCTGTACAGTATACTCGCACAGTACCTTTTCATCATCCAGCACTGCTACGCCGCATACCGGTCCCGAAGTATCAATCACAAGAACTTTCATATTCTCCCCGCCGTACTTTTATTCTCCGGCTCTCCTCCCCGGTTACATCCAGTGTAATCCGGATCGGGTTTTCCGGTACAGCTTCCGGGCAGCGTTCCGCCCACTCCACCACAGCGATCCCGTCGCCGCCGAGGTATTCATCCATCCCCAGTTCGTACAGTTCATCCGCGCTTTCCAGCCGGTACCAGTCAAAGTGATACAGCGGGCACCGCCCGCTTTCGTATACATTCAGGATGGTAAAACTCGGACTGGTGACAGTCTCCCTGACGCCAAGGCCTCGGGCAATGCCCCGTGCCAGTTCGCTCTTTCCCGCACCGAGTTCTCCTTCCAGTACGACAACATCCCCCGGCTGAAGGCTGGAGGAAAGTTCCTCTCCCAGTGCCCGTGTCTCCGCTGCGCAGTTTGTTTCCCTCAGCATTTCAGCCACGCAGCTCCTTCCGGCCGGATGTTCAGCACTTTACAGGCTTTCGCGCCGAAAACGCGGTCCATGGTTTCCACAAAAGCATCCACTTTGTTCAGCGGGACAAAATTCAGCGTCGTTCCCGCAAATCCGCCCCCGTGAATGCGCCAGGCACCGTCCTGTTTCAGCATATTCTCCGCCATGCACAGGGCAAGGCTCAGGCTCTGGTCCGTCTCCGGTGCATATACATTCTGCAGGTACATAAAACTGCTGTATCCGCTTTCAATAATCAGACGCAGGAAATCTTTCATCCGGCCCTCCTGCAGCGCCTCTACCTGTCTGGGAACACGGGCATCTTCTTCAACAAAGTGGAAAGCGCGCATCAATGCCCGTTCCCCGGCTTCCTTCCGGATTGCTCCCGCGTTTTCCAGAAGCTGTGCGGTGGTGAAATCCCGCAACACTTCCTTCCCGCAGCAGCGTGCGACCGCGCGCATTTCCGCAGGGATCGCGGAATACTGGTCTGTCAGGTCCGCATGCGATCCTCCTGTGGCCACAACGACCAGCGCGTACCCTTTCTCTGCGAAATCAAACTGCAGCGGATTCACTTCAGGCTTTTCCGGATTCCGGAAGTCGACCGTGACGAGCCCGCCCGCCGCGCTGGCCATCTGGTCCAGCAGTCCGGACGGCTTGCCGAAGTAAGTATTTTCAGCCCGCTGGCTGATCTGTGCCCGCAGTACAAAAGGCATATCAAAACGATTATACAGTGCGTCCAGCACGCCGGTCAGCATAACCTCCAGCGAAGCGGAACTGCTTAGTCCGCTGCCGCCGGCAACCGTGGAGGTAACTGCCGCGTCAAACCCGCCGATCCTGTAACCGGCTTCCTGCATTCCTGCAGCCACGCCGCGGATCAGGGCGTTTGTGGTACCTTCCTCTTCCGTATGCGGAGAAAGATCCGACAGATCCATTTCTATGGGCTTGTATCCTTCGGAGTGAAAGTGGATTTTCAGGTCATTCCGGGGCGTAACGGCACACAGCGTGTCCAGGCTCACCGCAGCCGCAAGCACACGTCCGTGATTATGGTCCGTATGATTTCCGCCGATTTCCGTCCTTCCCGGGGCGCTGATCAGGAAAATCTCTCCCCGGTCGCCGAAAATCTTTCCATAGCTGCGGAGCAGGGACGCATACCGTTCCTGCTGGTATTTCACAGTCTCTTCATCCTGGCCGTACAGTTCCGCCAGGCGGTTCTTTACTTCCGCTGTTTCCAGTTTCCCGATCATTGTTTCCCAGTGTTCCATACATTCCCTCCTGGGATTATTTGATATATTTCTGCCAGATAGCGATAGCCCGGCCCAGTCCCTTTTGCTCCACCGTTTCACAGAAAATCTTCCACTGTTCATCGTCCAGCGGAATATCGCCTGTCACAAACCGCGCCATGGTTGTTTCAGCATAGGCCGAAAGGTCTTTCTGGATCGAAGCCATCACCTGCTCGTCCGTTTTGCTCAGTAAAACCTGGGGATAAGGCAGTTTTGTGTAATCCCTGAACTCTAGAAGATCTTTCACTTCTGTGCGTGTAGCCTCGTTTACATACTTTTCCTGGAATTCCACAGGGGTTCTTCCGGGCACAGCGGCTCCGCCGCCGATTGTCTGCATGGTCAGGACATACTGTGCGACAGTGCTTTCATCTTCATTCCACTCCCACAGTCCGTCTTCCCGGAAACTGTATTCTTTTCCTTCCAGGCCATACTGGGCCATCATGGAGCCCTCTTCTGTATACAGGTAATTCACCCAGCTGATCAGCTTTTCAGGTTCCTTGCAGCGGCTTGTGATTGCAAACGCCCCGCGTACCACCCTGCCGGCCAGGTCCCGGTATACCCGTTCACCGTTATATTTCAGCGGCAGCAGGATCCTGTAGGCGCTCATGGAGGATGTCGGCACGACCGTCAGGGGTGAGGAGGACATGATTACGCCGTAAGGAATGGAAGTATTGTCATCCGTAATCTGCCGCAGGCCGTCTGCCGTAGTGAAGCCGTTATGGTCAATCAGCTTCTCTGTCCAGAGCTCATGCAGCCAGGACAGAAACGCGCGGTTCTCGTCAGAAGTCAGGGAAGACGTGACTTTTCCGTCCTTCAGGGTAACATAATAATCGTTGTCCACAATTCCGAATGCGTGCCCCAGGAAGCGCAGTTCCCACATGCTGATGAACGTCAGCGGGATCTCATCCTTCTTCCCGTTGGCATTCGGATCCTCATCCCGGAAAGCGCGCAGTACTTCTGTCAGTCCTTCTGCGGTTTCAGGCATATCCATCCCAACCCGTTTCAGCCAGGTGCTGTTGATCCACATGACGTCGTTGTTCTGCAGATCATTGATATTCGGCAGTGCGGGAATTGCACCGTCCTCCATGGAAACAGCATCCAGGATTTCCGGATTCTCCTGGAGTATTTTCCAAAGATCCGGTGCGTATTTCTCCAGATAAGGCTTCAGGTCGATCAGGACGCCTGCTGCATACATATCCCGGATTTCACCGGCTTCCAGCTCTGCCTTGAACAGTACATCCGGCAGATCGTCTCCCCCGAGGATAGCCGTTTTCCGCTCCTGCCATTTCGTATATTTGCTGAATTCACGGAACTGGAAAGAAATGCCTGTCCGCTCCTCCATCCGCTGGAAAAATGCATTGTTTTCCCAATCGCGAAGGGAATCTTCCCCGTCGAATCCCTCCAGGATGAAATCCGGCGCCTTCAGCCCTTCAGCCATAGTCCCGGCGCATCCTGCCAGCAATACCATAACCAGAACAAATCCCAGAATCCGTTTCATGAACAAATCCTCCAGCCTTCCATATTATCTGAAACCTATTGAAAGCGAAAAGCAAACCGGTGTCTGCCGGACACGGATCACTGCCCGCTGACCAGGATCTTCACGCCGATCGCGATCAACACCAGGCCGCCGAGAATGCCCGCCTTGTTCGAAAGTCTTGTCCCGGCTTTCCGGCCGATCAGGATTCCGCACATGCAGATCCCGAAGGTAACGGCGCCGATCAGCGTGGATTCAGCCAGGGCCTGGATCCAGTTCAGGTCCGTCATCGTAAATCCGACGCTCAGCGCGTCGATGGATGTTGCCACGCCCTGCATCAGCAGTCCGCCGGCACCGATCTGTTCCGCTTCCTGTCCCTCTTTGTTTCTGATTCCTTCGAAAACCATTTTTCCGCCGATAAAAAGGAGAAGACCGAAGGCAATCCACGGAATATATTTCGTCAGCGACTGAAAAATCTCCAGAATTGTCCGTACGCAGATCCATCCGATCATAGGCATCAGCAGCTGAAATCCGCCGAAGACACCGGCAATCTGTGCCATCCGGCTGCGTGCCATTTCCGGTTCCCGCAGTCCGTTGACCAGGGAAACGGAAAACGCATCCATCGCCAGTCCGAAGCCAAGCAGAACACTGTTCAGCGCCAGTGCCCAGAAAGATTGCATGTGCAATCCCTCCCGAAATGAGTATCGGTTTATTATATCCTTTTTCCCCGGAAAAGAAAAGCTTATCCTTCCTGTGGAGGAGCGGTATCCTTCTCCGCTCTCCCCGCTTTTTCACCGCGCACAAGCACACTCCGGGAATACCGGATCAGCAGCAATGTGGAACAGAGAATCCACCCGACCGGATATGCCAGCGCTACGGCGAGGAAGCCGGCGCCAAGTGCCTTCGTCACTGCAAGGTATACCTGGCGGAAGGCCACAAAAGAGATCAGCATGATCACCGTCGGCATCGTCGCGTCTCCGACTCCGCGCAGTGCGCCTGCATAGATCTGGTTAAAACAGATAGCAATATAGAACGGTGTCACAATGTGAATAAACCGGATTCCGTAATCAACAACCTCCGCTTCAGGGGAGAAGAAGCCCATCAGCGGTCTAGCCAGCACATAGACAAGCGCACCGAGGGTCACCGTTGCTGCAATGCTCATGATGGTTGCGATGCGCACACCTTCCCTTGCACGTTTTGGCTGTGCAGCTCCCCAGTTCTGCCCGACAAAAGTCGTGGAGGACATACTGATGCTCTGCACCGGAATCAGTACAAAAGCATCAATTTTTCCGTAGACTCCGTATCCCGCCATGCAGGCGGATCCGAAATAGTTGATATAGGACTGTACAAAAACATTGGAGAATGCGGTGATGGCAGACTGTATGCTGCTGGGCAGTCCGATCCTGAGAATCTGCCGCAGGGATCCCCGGTCGATCCGGATCTTCCGCCAGCGGATCCCGTAGTTCCCTTTTTCCCGGGTAAGCGTTACCAGGATCATCAGCGCCGACAGGATCTGCGCCAGCACCGTCGCATAGGCCACACCGTCCACGCCCATACCGAAAGCCAGCACAAACAGCAGGTCCAGGGCAGTATTCAGCAGTGCTGATAGAATCAGGAAAAACAGCGGCCGCCGGGAGTCTCCCACCGCCCGCAGGATACCGCTGCCGAGATTGTAAAACAGGAGGCCGGAAATTCCGGCAAAATAGATTGACAGATACTGTCCGGATTCATCCATCACGTCCGCAGGAGTCTGCATAAAATTCAGCATCGGCGTAATGACCAGCATGCCGACCGCCGTCGTAATCACGCTGATCACGAATGTCAGCGCTATGGTTGTATGCACCGCCTTGCTGAGTCCCTCATTGTCATGCGCACCGTACCGCTGTGAAATGACGACGGAAGCGCCGGTCGCGAGTCCTGCGCAAAATCCGACCACCATATTGATAATCGGGCCGGTAGAGCCGACCGCAGCCTGCGCCTGCTGTCCGACAAACTGGCCTACCACAATCGTATCCACTGTATTATACAGCTGCTGGAACAAAAGCCCGATGGCCATCGGAACAGAGAAGTGCAGCATATGCATCCAGATATTTCCCTCGGTCATATCCGCATCTTTCCGGGCCATGGATGGTGCCTCCTCCCCGATTCCCGTTCTTCATAATCCATTATCCACGCAGAAACCGTTATTGCAAGCAGCATTTTTTGTCATGAAAACCCCGGGCGCCTGCCCGGGGTTTGGTGGTATCTTGTTGAAATAATTACCAAAGCGGTTTTGTGCTGTCCTCCGCTGTGGCAAAGGGTCCCGGTATCGCATCCAGCCCTCGTGGGTTGCCGAAATAATCGCGGTTGAAAATGATTTCCGTTCCGTCCGGGTTTTCAAAGCGCTGTTCCGGTTCGAAGGCGTTTCCCAGGAAGTCGCTTGTGATGATCCTGTCCTTGAAATCCTTCAGTCTGCTGTACAGGTTCGTCTTCAGCACCGGCTTCCCGTCTTTTTCGGTCAGCGTCACTTTTATGCCATTCTTTTTGTCTTCAAAATAATGTTCTTCCTTGTGATATACGGTAGCGCCGTTGAAGTACGCATTGCCGTCCACCCACACCGGAAGGTGGCCGAAATGGGCCTGTGCCAGTCCTCCCATGTTGGGTTCCGCACCTTCCCGGAAAGGTTCGTTCCACTCTTCCCAGGTCGGGAAAATATTGAACGGTTCCGTGCCCACGGTACGGTAATCCGCATCCGTCGGTTTCTTTTCCGGATTCACAGGCCCGGCCTGGACGAAAATGTTGTTGTAGATCCGGTCATCTCCGTGAAGGATCGTCATAAATCCGGCGACCTCTGTCCGGTGGCGGATATGGTACGGCGTATAGCGGGGTTCCCGCTGTCCGTTCACGATACTGTCCACGCCGCTGTTGATCAGGCTGAAGGCGCCCAGCATCAGGTTATGGACACAGGCGATGCCTTCACTGGGAATCGTAACGCCCACCGGGCTCATCAGGATATTGTTGTCAATCAGCGTCGGTCCGTGGCCAACTTCAATAAAGATATCCGTGGAGAACATTGCTCCCCTGGCATGTTCCCGGCCTTCCGGCGGGAAATTGTCATGCATCAGGTTCTGGCTGATCCGGGCGCCCTGGGCTTCCCAGTCCAGCCAGACCCCCATAATGCAGTTATGGATATGGTTCCGCCGGATCGTTACGTCGATGGCCGCGTGCAGTTTGATGCCTGCGGTTTCCGCACCGCCCAGCTGCTGGGAATTGCAGACATGGTGAATATGGCAGTCCTCGATGATGGAGAACACGCCGCCCATCCGTCCGACGATACCGGTCTGCTCGCAGTGATGCACTTCGCACCGGCGGATAATATGCCCGCCGACCTTTTCTTTCAGCCAGCCGTGGTACTGTCCGCGGCATACCGCGTCACGTTCCATCTGCGTCGGGCTCTTGACCCTTTTGCGGAAGAAATACATATCGTTCTCGGGATCAAGGTATTTGCCGAGGGAGATGCCGCAGCAGCGGCTGTTGCTGACCTCGCAGTCCTCGATGATCCATCCGCGGGACCAGTGCGGGCCGATCAGGCCGTCCTGGTAGGCAGCAGGCGGCGCCCAGGTGGTGGCGGCCTTGGTCAGCACGAAACCGCTGACCGTAATGTAGCCGATTCCGGTCCGGTCCGGCATGAAAACATTCCGTCGCACGCTGATTTCCACTTTTTCCGCGTTGGGATCCTTCCCGTGGAAGTTTGCGTAGAGAACAGTTTCATCCCCGTCCTGCTCCGTATACCACAGATACTTTGCCTCCTCCTGGTTCCAGGCGCAGGGATCCGGTTTCCCGGCTGTACATTCCTTCAGGCTGTCTGTTTCATACATCGCCCGGTCGTTCAGGAACACTGACCCGGTATGACGCACATTTGGTGCGAAATACCAGTCGCCGCAGACCCTTTCCGTATAGGGGTTGAATGCTCCAAATACGCTGTTGTGTATCCGTGCGGTCCACACAGTACCCCGGACCTTTTTCCACCCGGTTACTTCTTCTGCACCGGTAATGACGGCGCCGCGGGGCACCGTGGAACGGTAGGTGATCCGCTGCTCTTCAGTCCCCGCGTGAACAGGGTTTACATACTCGCGGTAAATTCCCGGAGCTACAAGGATCTCGTCTCCCGGCATGGCAACCCTTGCCGCATCGTTGATCCGCCGGAAAGGCATCTCCCTGCTTCCGTTTCCTTCCCGTCCTGCCTTGATATCCACGTAGTAAATCATGCGCGTTCCTCCTCTGTTGTTTTTTTTTTCAAATTGCGTCCTGTCAGATGAAAATCCTGTAATTCCCTGTCAGCATCAGCAGGCAGAAAAAATAGAGGCAGTTGTCATAATAGCGCCGCACGCCTTTGCGAAGCGGAGTATCCGCAAAAAGCCGCAGGAACTTCTCCCGGTGCACACTCCGGCTGGCAATCGATGCCGCGCCCAGTACGGCGAGGATCGCGGTAGGATGCATAGCCTTCTCCGTCTGGGGCGTCCCGTCCAGTTCGTACGCCCGCAGGTCCTTCAGGTCCTGCTGTGCGAAGAATTCCTGTAGCCGCGAGCACACGTCATCCTCTTCAGGATGGGAGCCAAACCACACATGATCCAGCGCAATGTTTTCCGCCACACGGTACGCGTCTGAATAATATACCCAAGGTTTCCGGAACAGCAGCACCGTCTTCCCGTCATAATCGGCGTATTCGGGGCTCAGCCCGGTTACGGGATGCGCGGTTTTCACAAGGTATTCCCGGCTCGCTTCTGCAGCCTGCTGCCAGAATTCACGGTCTTCTTCATCCGCCTTCAGTGCGAAAAGATCGTAAAAATGGGGCAGGTGGTAGCTCGGATCTGAAATTTTCATTCCAGGAACAAAGCGGATATATTTGTTTTCCGGTTCCCACATCGGTTCGCCGCCGGCCGCTATTTCCTTCTGGTGCACCGCATGGTGCAGGATTTCCCTCGCCTGTCTGCCGTAGTCAAAAAGGCCTTTGCCGTCTCCCCACCGGGCTGAAGCCATCAGCAGCGCCATTGCGAAATATTCCTCTCCGTCCGGTGCCGGTCCTTCCGCATTATGTTTCCCGTCCAGCTGCACAGACCAGGCAAAATATCCGGCGTTCGGTCCCTCCCGCATGCGCATGTAGCGGTCCGAGAAAGTCCACAGGCGGTCAAAAATGTCCTTCCGGTCCATCTGGACACACATCATCATGCCATAACTCATGCCTTCCGTTCTGGCATCCATATTTCCGGTGTCCACCATGCACCAGGCGTCTTCGTCCGTATGGTGGCAGAAGTTTTCCTCCGGATCGAAGAATATGGTTTCAAACGCCGCTTCCACCCGTGCACGGGCCTCTTCATCCCCGATTCCGATTTCAGCAAGGTAGTTGGGATATTTCCCGGTTCTGATCGCTCCGCTGCTCATGCTTCCTCCGCCAGATCCCGATATTTGCATTCTATGTCCATATTTTTCCAAATTTGTACGGACTTTTACTGTATTGTAAGGGATGCCTCCCCCTCTGTCAAGCTTGTCTTTCCGCTTCATGCCGGATATAATACCCTTATGGAAAATACCCTTCCGGAGGTAAATATGCGCATATTGCTCATCCGTCATGCAGAGCCGGATTATTCCATTGATTCCCTGACTCCGAAAGGCCGGGTGGAGGCCGAGCTGCTCAGCCGGCGCCTCATTAATTACGACATTCGTGATTTCTATGTCTCGCCCCTGGGCCGGGCAAAAGACACCGCAGCGTATACCCTCGACAAACTGCGCCGCACGGCGGAGGAGCTGCCGTGGCTTGCGGAATTCCGCGCCCGTATTGTGGATCCTGTTACCGGCCGCCGGCATATCCCATGGGATTTGCCCCCGCGTTTCTGGCCGGATCTTCCCGGTGCCGGAGATGTCCGTGCCTGGGCAGACGCGCCGTTTTTTGATGGATCCGATGTCAAAGCTGTCTGGCAGGAAACCATGGACGGTGCAGACGCGCTTCTGGCGCGTTATGGTTTCCGGAAGGACGGGCCGGTCTGGCGCTGTGAACACAACACCAGGGATACCATCTGCCTTTTCTGCCATTTCGGCATTTCCATGGCCTTCCTCGCATATCTGACAGACTGCTCTCCCCTGGTTCTCTGGCATCACACCCTGACACTGCCCTCATCGCTCACGGAAGTTGTCACGGAAGAACGTACCCGTGGAGAGGTTTCCTTCCGGATTACCCGTATGGGTGATATCTCACATCTGGAAACAGCGGGCGAAAAAAGAAGCACTGCCGGATTGTTTCCGGAGTGCTTCACAGGAATCGATTCCACGGATCCCGCTGTCAACGGGACGTTCGGGACCGAGCCGGTTTACTGATCAGAACACAAACTGGAATACACAGAACGCCGCGTAAATACACAGCAGGATGATTCCCTGCGCCCTTGTCAGTTTGCCCCTCTTCAGTGCGGGAACCGTCATAAACGCCATTACGAAGAGCATCACAGGCAAATCCACAAACAGGGATACCGGTGTATTTCCGATGGTTTTGCTGCCCAGGTCGTAAATGGAGAAGGGCCGGATTGCAGTTGCCAGTCCGCTGACCAGTACCAGGTTGAACAGGTTGGCGCCGACAATATTGCCCAGGCTGAGCGCACTGTGGCCCTTCGCCAGTGCCGTAATGGCTGTAACCAGTTCCGGCAGGCTCGTTCCCAGTGCCACAAATGTCAGCGCAATGACGGACTCCGGCACGCCGAGCATTTCAGCAATCTTCGTTCCGTTGTCCACCAGCAGCTTCGCACCGACCGCAATGCAGGCTGCGCCGAGCACCAGTTTCACGACGGACTGCCAGAGCGGAACATCCTTGTCGCTTTCCGCGTCATCCGCTCCCTCAGGAGCCTCTTCGGCGTTTCCGCCGATCAGGCCTTTTTTCTTTCCGGTCCGGATGGTAAAGAAGATATAGGCGGCGAAAACCGCCAGCAGCAGGATACCGATCCAGCGGGAAAAATAGCCGGTTGCATAAGCAGTTGCAGCGTAGATTGCCGCTGCGGCAAAGAAGAAGATCACCGGCACCCTGAACGTTGCTCCGTCCACTTTGCAGGGACGGATCGCAAATGTCAGGGCAGAAATCAGTGCCGTATTGCAGATCACGCTGCCGATCGCGTTTCCGTAGGCAATGCCTCCGTGACCTTCAATCGCGCCGGTAGCGGAAACCAGCACTTCCGGGAGTGTCGTTCCGATGGAAACAACCGTAGCGCCGATCACCAGCTCCGGAATATGCAGCCGGTGGGCCAGTTCCACGGATCCGTCCACAAACCAGTCGCCGCCCTTGATCAGCAGCGCAAGTCCCACAACGAACAGCAAAATCGGTACAAACATTCATCCAGGCTCCATTCCATCCAGAATGGTTTTATTCTATCATACAATTCCCTTTCATGAACAGAGAAAAAAGAGATATAAAAAGATCTATTTCTCCGGTTTCGAAGAAATAGATCTTTCTGGTTAATTGCCGGTATTCTCCGTACTTCCTTCCGTCTGCTGCGATCCGCTGCTGCCCGGGAACTGGGGCATACTTCCATCCGTCGGCCATTCCGTTCCTTCAGGAGGCTGCGGCATGCTGCCGTCTGTCGGCCATTCCGGAGCGCCTTCCGGCCGTTCATGCTTGCCGGTCTTTTCTGTTTCTCCCGCTGCTTCTTCCGTCTGTTTTGCCGTTTCTTCCTTCGCGGGTTCTTCCGCTTTCGTTTCCGGCTCATCGTCCTGGCCGATTGTGACCACTGCACTCATTCCGAAGCGGATCGTTTCATCCGGGACAAACGCTGCCACCAGCTTATAGCTGACTTCTTCTGCGTCCTCTGTCGCGACGGAAGAAATCAGTACGACCGTTCCGGAAAACACCTTGCTTTCATCGGCCTGCATCTCGACCGTCACTGCATCTCCTTCATGGATGCGGTTGCAATCTTCTTCAGTCACTGTCGCTTCCACCAGCATCCGGTCCACGGGATAGATGCTGATTGCAGCGTCACCCTTCGTCAGCGCGGCGCCGGCCTGGGCGCTGACGCTGCCGATCACACCGGCCTGGGCGGCGCTGACCGTTGTGCCGGTCATCACATATCCGTCAAATTTTCCGTCCAGTGTTTCCAGCAGCAGATCGCCCTTTTTGACCTGCTGGCCGTTTTCCACCGCAATCCGAACAATCGCACCGGTGGCGGTCACGGCAACGGGAGAAATACGGCTTACGGTTCCGCGGCCGATCCTCAGGGTGGAAGTCAGCACTTCATCCCTGTAAATATCCACGGAATCCCCGGTAATAAAGTTGGAATCCGTCACCTGGATTGTATAGCTGTTGTCGCTGACGGAAGTGATAATGCCCGTACCTTTCCTTGCCGTATTGTTCCGGACGACCATCCAGACGTTTTCACCGGGATGGACGAACTTCGTTTCAGCGGAACTGTATGCGTTGTTCGTTGAGGCGCTGACAGAATACATCTGCGTCTCTTCGATGTACAGAACCGCGCCGTATTCGTTGGCGACGCTTTCCGCGTCATCCCCGGGCTTTCCGAAGATGCCGGTAACAGTGCCGTTCTTATCCGCATATACTTTTGTGGTTTTCAGCGTGTACAGGATATCGCCCGCCTGAACCTTCTGGCCGGCCTGCACGGCAACGGATTCCACCGTGCCGCCGATCGGGGCGTAAACCGGATCTGTTGAAGCCGGAACTACCGTTCCGCTCAGGGTCAGGGATTCCGCAAAGGCGCCCGGAAGGGCCAGCATTGCGCACAGTACAACAGCCAGGCAAATCAGCATTCTTTTTTTCATGGTCTTTCCCTCTTTCCTTTCTTTTATGCCGCCCGCAGGGCGTCTATCGGATTCAGTTTGCTTGCCTTCCTCGCCGGAGCCCATCCGAAGATGATGCCTACCGCCGCGGAGAAGCCGACTCCCAGGATGATTGCTCCTGTATGGAATACAAAGGTCGTTTTCAATACACTGCACAATATGAAGCTTAGTCCGACGCCTGCCACCACGCCGAGCAGTCCGCCGATCATGGACAGCAGGAAAGATTCAATCAGGAACTGTGTCTGAATCTGCCACGGAATCGCTCCCAAAGCCTTCTTCAGGCCGATCTCCACTGTGCGTTCCGTCACGGTTGTCAGCATCATGTTCATAATCCCGATGCCGCCGACAATCAGTGCAATGGAAGCGATACCGGCCAGCAGTGTGCTCATCATCTCCATCATGGTTTCCATCGTATCTTCGATGCTGCTCATGGTGGTGACGGTAAAACAGTCGTCCTCATAATCGAAGAGCATATCCATCAGTTCCTCGATTTCGGATGCGGCCGTCTCGGAATCCGTGCCTTCCTTCAGATAAATGGTAAAACTTGTAATATCACGGGAATTGTTGATCTTCATCGCCGTCGTGTAGGGAATCAGGATATCCGGATTCCCGCTGAACATGGATGCCACGCCGCCGCCTGAATCCTCGTCATACCGGCCCACAACCGTGAAAGGAATTCCGGAGATATAGATCGTTTCTCCCAGCGGGTTTACGCCGAAAAAGAAGGTATCGACCATCTCCTGGCTGATGACACAGGCATAGGTGCAGTTGTCATCATCGATAAAGTTCAGCGCCCGTCCCTGCAGGATCAGGTCCGGATTGCTCTGGAAATAGTAGGCGTTCCGGCCGGATACGCTGACATTGGTTTCCACATTCTTGCCGTAGGAGACCCGGCCGTTCAGGCTGATGCTGGGCACGATGCCGTCCACGCTGTTCAGCGCGGAAATCTCGTAAAAGTCTTCCGGCAGCATCCCGGTTTTATCGTCGCTGCCCGTCACGGAAACCGACAGGCGGCCGGCACCCATCCCTGAGAATGAATCCTGCAGGGAGCCGGAAACGCCGGATACCGTGGAAATCAGTGCGATAACAGCTGTAACGCCGATCATGATACCCAGCAATGTCAGGAAAGACCGGACTTTATTACCGCGGATATTGTCCAGCGACATCACAACACATTCGCGAACCATCACGAAGGTTCCCCGGATTTTCTTAAGCATCCTTTGCAGAACCTCCTTCCGTAATCTCTCCGTCGATAATCCGGATGATCCGCTTGGCATGGGCTGCGATGTTCATATCATGGGTAATCATGATAATGGTACGGTGTTCTTCATTCAGTTCCTTGAAAAGTTCCATAATCTGTGCGCCGGTTTTCTGGTCCAGTGCGCCGGTCGGTTCGTCCGCCAGCAGCAGGGAGGGATTCCCCACCAGCGCCCGTGCGATGGCAACGCGCTGCTGCTGTCCGCCGGAAAGCTGTGTGGGCAGGTGGTCCATCCGGTCCGACAGGCCGACCCGCTCCAGCATGGCTGCAGCCCTGCGCCTCCGTTCTTTCGGCAGCACGCCTGAGTAGATCAGGGGAAGTTCAACGTTCTTCAGTGCCGTCAGCCGGTTCAGCAGCTGGGAATTCTGGAAGATGAAACCGATCTCACGGTTCCGGAGCATGGCCAGGTCTTCTTCGTCCATGTCCTCAACTTCACGGCCCTGCAGCGTGTATTGTCCGGCCGTGGGGGTATCCAGGCAGCCGATGATATTCATCAGGGTGGATTTTCCGCTGCCGGAGGGGCCCAGCACGGAAAGGTACTCCCCTTCCTGGATGGAAAGATTGATCTTCTTCAGGATGTGCACCGGCTCGCCGGCCATGATGTAATCCTTGTCAATCTCCCGCATCTCAAAGAATGTGCCGTCCATCTCAGTTTCCTCCCCGGCCGCCGCTGCCGCCGCCGAAGCCGGACGGACGGTTACCGCTGCCGCCGCTGCCGCCGCCGCTGAAGTCAGGCATGCTGCCGCCGCTGAAACTGGGCATTCCGCCGCCGGATGGCATATTCACCTGCTGCGTGCCGAACAATCCGGACAGGAGGCCTGTACTCTGTTCTTCCACCTTGACAGCGACATAAACTGTCTGGCCGGCCTCCAGGCCTTCCTTGATCTCAGCATAGTTTCCGTTGGAAACGCCGACGGTAATCGGCTGCTGCATCATCTTGCCGTCCTCGCCCTGTACGTAGACATACGCGGAATTGTCCCGTGCCGTGGAGATCGCATCCATTTTCAGGATGACAACGTTATCGACGGCTTCTTTCGTAATGCTGACCGTTGCCTGCATACCCGGATAGATATCTTTTGTGGAGGAGGTATCGACTTCAGCCGTCGCGGTGTAGTACGCGACGTTGTTTCCGCTGTAGGAGGCATAGTCGATACTCTTCACCGTTGAATTGAATGTCGCTCCCGCCGAGGCAACGGCTACTTTGATTTCCTGGCCGACCGAAACCTGGGAGATATCGCTCTCGCCGACGCGGAACGAAATCGTCATTTTGCCAAAGTCCGCCACCTGCACCAGCGTAGCGTCTTTCTCCACCTCGTCGCCGGTTTCCGCTCCGACCTTGTTGACCGTTCCGTCAAACTCCGCCTTCAGTGTCGTGCCATCGGACAGGCGCATCAGCTTGTCGCCTTCTTTTACCGTATCCCCGGCCTTGACGTAGACTTCGCGAACCTTGGCGGACGCCTCCGCCGTGTAGGTCTTGTTGTTGATCAGCTGCATGCTGCCGCTGTAGCTCAGGCTGTTGGAAATGTTCCCTGTTGTCGTTGTGTAGGCATCATAAGTCACGGTATAATCCCGTTGCAGTTTCCGCACAACCAGGAATCCACCGCCGCCCAGCAAAACCAGCACAAGGATCAGGATGACCCATCTGCGCACTCTGTGCTTGCGTTTTTTCTTTTTCTTTTCCTGATTGTTTGTTTCCGGCTGCTTTTCACTCATTTTGCCGTAAACCCCGCTTTCTCCGGTTCATCGCCGTTATTTGACGCACCAATCATGCCCGATTAACTTAAATCGTACTTAAAAACAGCACAGCAAAAAGAAAAACCCGGAATTGCTTCCGGATTTCACAAAGAAAAAACCGTGCGATCTCTCACACGGTTTGCAGCATTACTGCTTCGCGATTTCAACCAGCTTCGCGAAGCCGGCGGCGTCGTTGACAGCCAGGTCGGCCAGCATCTTGCGGTTGACTTCGATGTTCTGCTTCTTCAGTCCCGCGATAAACCGGGAATAGCTGATCCCGTTCAGGCGGGCAGCCGCATTGATACGGGTGATCCACAGACGGCGGAATTCACGTTTGCGGAGCTTTCTTCCGATGAATGCATAGCGCAGGCTGCGGGCAACCTGTTCTTTCGCGGCGCGGTACTGCTTGGATTTCGCTCCGAAGTAGCCCTTCGCCAGCTTCATCACCTTACGGCGGCTT
>Ga0310690_10005708_pt1 | contig 16731 bp, 14 predicted proteins | sample AusTroGonzalo_MG_2_FD_207661 | JGI IMG/M metagenome (GOLD analysis project Ga0310690, IMG submission 207661) | Bovine rumen microbial communities from tropical cattle in Woodstock, Queensland, Australia - Gonzalo_04 (v2) (version 2) | ecosystem: Host-associated > Mammals > Digestive system >... | reverse complement strand
CCCGGTCGACCCCGATGATGTAACTGCGAGCATCGAAAGACTGTCGGTATCCCACCTGCGTTCCGTATTCGTTGAAGACCGGATGCCGGTACTGCACCAGCACGGGGTTCAGTATCACCGGCGAAGCCTCCGCCCCGGCTTTTTTTATCTCATCGACTATCGGAAGGTAATCGCGGATGGCGAAAGATCCCCCCGGAACGCGCACCTGAAAGTGAGCCTGCGTCTCGATCAGCTTGCTCTTCATCAGATCGGTGAAGCCGGTCATCACCGCCAGCACCACCATCAGCACCGCCACGCCCAGCGTGACGCCGATCAAACTGCACAAGGTGATCATCGACACCATGCTGCGCCGGGGACGCAGATAACGCCCCGCAAGAAAAAGTTCGACCCGCATAATCCCTGACTGCGCCCTTTCGCGCGCGAAAATGACATTTCAGATAAAATAACATTCGCCGACGCGTCTTTCAAGCTTGCTTGAAAAAAAGTACCCGGAATGATATTTTAAGTATCGTGTACAGTACGGCATCTCAAGGAATTTGAGCATATTATGAAAAACCGCCCCCATGCCCAGGTGGAGGTCATGGATACCACGCTCCGCGACGGCGAACAGACCCCCGGCGTCGCCTTCACCCCCGCGGAGAAGCTGGAGATCGCAAGACTGCTGCTCACCCATCTGCACGTCGACCGGCTGGAGATCGCTTCCGCCCGCGTATCCGCCGGCGAGGACGCCGCCGTCCGGTCGATCATCAACTGGGCGCAAAAACGCGAATGCGCCGGGCAGCTGGAAATACTGGGCTTCGCCGACGGAGGACGCTCGGTCGAGTGGATCCGCAACGTCGGCGGAGAAGTCCTGAATCTGCTCGCCAAAGGGTCGGAACACCACTGCCGCGTCCAGCTGCGCAAGACCCCCTCGCGGCATATCGACGACCTCTGCCGCGAGATCGAAGCGGCGAACAAGGCAAAACTGCGCGTCAACGTCTACCTCGAAGACTGGTCCAACGGCATGCGCGACAATTTCGCCTACGTCTACGACATGGTCGCCCGGCTACGGCAGCTGCCGGTGGAGCGCTTCATGCTGGCGGATACCCTGGGCGTGCTGACCCCGGGCGAAGTCGGCCGCTACATGGAGTGGATGCTCTCGGCGTTCCCCGATCTGCACTTCGACTTCCACGGGCACAACGACTACGGAATGGCGGCGGCGAACGCGCTCGCCGCGGTCAACGCCGGCGCGCTGGGATTGCACGCCACCATAAACGGACTCGGCGAACGCGCCGGTAATCTCTCGCTCGCCCAGCTGACGGTGGCGGTCAACGACCTTTCGCCCCACCGCGTCCGCATTGCGGAAAAAGAGCTTCAGCACGCCTCCGATCTGGTCCAGAGCCTCTCCGGCAAGCGCTGCGCCTGGAACATGCCCGTCCTCGGCAGCGACGTCTACACTCAAACTTGCGGCGTCCATGCCGACGGCGACAAGAAAGGCGACCTCTACGCCAACGCCCTCGTACCGGAACGCTTCGGGCGGCAAAGAGACTATGCGCTCGGCAAACTTTCCGGCAGGGCCTCCATCGACCAGAACATCGAACAGCTGGGGTTGGACCGCGAACTCGACCCCGAACTCCGCCGCAAGGTGCTGGACGAGGTCATCCGCCTCGGCGACAAGAAAAAACACATCACGGCCGCCGATCTGCCGTTCATCGTCGCCGGAGTGTTGCGCGCGCCGGTACACCAGCGGATACGGATCGTCGACTTCGAGGTCAGAAGCCACTTCCACGCTTCGCCCAAAGCCAGGGTCGTGCTGGAAGTCGACGGCGGACGCATCGAAACGAGCGCCGTCGGCGACGGCGGTTACGACGCTTTCGTCAAGGCGCTCAAAAAAGGACTCAAGGAATTCGGGCTGTCGATGTTGAAACTCATCGACTACGAAGTGCGCATCCCCCCCGGCGGGCGCACCGACGCGTTGGTCGAAGCCACCATCACCTGGTCGCTCGGCGGCGGACGCACCATGACCACCACCGGCGTCGATTCGGATCAGCTGGTCGCGGCGGTGATGGCGACCGAAAAGATACTCAACCATGTGGCGGTCCCGGCTCCGACCGCGACGGACGGGCAGGAATAAATGTCGGAACTTCACATCATATACGGCGACGACGACTTCGCCCGCAAGGAGCGGGCGCGGCAGCGCGTTTCGGCTCTGCTCGGCGGCCCCATCGACGGCAATCCGGCGCTCGAGATGATCGCGGGAGACGGCGACGCTTCGCCCGACGAGGCGGCGGCGGAGTTCCTCTCGGTACTGCGCACCCCGCCGTTCCTCGAACCGCACCGGGTGGTGTGGCTGCGCCACTTCGACGAACTCGACCGCTTCGGCGACGCCAAACCCGGCAGCGCCTACGCCGAGGCCGCGGACATGCTGTGCGTCAAGGAGCGCCCCGACGACACCGACATCGTGCTCGACGGTCGCGCTCTCGACCAGCGCAAGAGCTTCGCCAAAAAGCTCAAAGCCGCCGGCGCCGTGATCGAAAGCTGTTCGGTCGGCCGCCCCGGCGACCGCAATCAGGCGGCATTCCGCAGGCGCGGCGTCGAGGACTTCTTCGCCGCCGAGGGCAAATCCATCGACACGGCCGCCTGCCAGTATCTGCTGGAGACCATCGGCGGCGACTCCGGGACATTCAAAATGGAGCTCGAAAAACTCCTCGCCTACGTCGGGACCGCCGACCGCGTGACCTTGGCCGACTGCCGCGCCGTGACCAGCCGCACTCCGGAGGCGCTGGGGTGGGAGTTCTCCTCCGCGATCAGCGACGGCAAACTCGCGCCGGCCCTGCAGATCCTCGGGCAATTGCTCGACTCCGGCGTCGTCGAGGTGCAGATACTCGGCATCCTCGCTTCGGACTGCCAGAAAATGGTGCAGACCAGACTCGCCATGAAAGAGCTGAAGATCACCCGCGTCAATCCGCGTACCTTCGACAACATCCCCGACGACGTGCGCGCCGCCGCTCCCGGCAATCCGCTGTTGAAACTCCACCCCTACCGCGCCTTCAAACTCTGCGAAGGGGCGGCTCGACTGCCGGAAGCGGAACTCGCCCGCCGCCTGAAACTGATACGCGACACCGGGCGTATGCTCGTGTCAAGCGGCATGGACAAACGCCTCGCGCTCGAACAGCTGGTCCGCAAGCTGACGGAGCCGGGCAGATGAAAGTCGACTTTAAAACGCTCGGCGGCGGCATCGTACTTGTCGCCGCGATACCGCTCTTGATGCTGTGGCAGAGCGGCAACACTTCCAAGGGGACCGGCCCCGGCAAAAGCAAGTACATCGAGTACCACCGTGTGTCGGAGCTGACTTCGCACCTCTACAACGGCAATACGCAGGCGCTGCACATGTTCTGCGTCCATACGCTCGGACGCCGCAAGAACCCACGTTACACGGCGACGTGGATAGAAGACGTCGCCGCGCGCTGCGGAGAATGTTCCGACGTACATCTGGCGCGAGCATGGCTTTTCGGTTTTCTGCGCGACGCGAACTCCATGCAGATGGAATTCGACGCGGCGCGCCGGAGCGCCCGGGACGAAGCGGAACTCGCACGCGTCAACTCGATGATCGACCGGGTGATGCGATGAGCAAACGTCGGATATGGACAATCGGCACGATACTCGCCGCCGCGCTGATGATCGCCGGATTCTCCGTCGCGGAAAACGGCGGCTACGTCCATACCGAGAGCACCGCGTTCCTCCAGGTCTACAACGACCGTTCGCGCCCGGTGTGGGAAATCGTCTACGATCCGCTTCTGACCGACTGGAACGCCTATCAGGCGAGGGAACTCAGCTACTTCGTCGACTGCCTCGACGCGCGTTTCATCTATCTCTGCGCGAGTTGGAAGATGACGCATTTCTACAGTCTCTCGGCGATGCTGATACTGCTGTTGTGCGTGGTGATCCAGCAGTATTTTCTCGAACGCGACTTCCCGGATCTGCCGCCGTATTTGTGTTCGCTCTTCTCGCTGGCGTTCGTCGCGGCGCCGTCGTGCCGGGAGTTCGTCTTTTTCCGTAGCGCAAAACCGCTCACGGCGCTCGCGGCGACGACGATCTCGTTCGCAGCGTGGCGGCTGTTCCTGCGCCGCGACCGCGAAAAGGCGGGGCTGAAGACGTGGCTGCTCCTCGGCGGCGCGCTCTTTCTCGCACCGCTCGCCGACCGACAGGGAGCGTTCCTATCGGCGTGTTTCGCCGGAATGTGCGGCTGCGTGCTCGTCGCAGCGGCATTCCAGCCGGTACGCGAATACTTCGGGATCGGCGACAACGCCATGCGCAAACTCCACGCGGCCGGGATGCTTTCCGGCGGAGCGGTGCTATTCGGCGCGGTCTACGACCTGTATCTCGCGCCCGCGCTGATAAAGGCGTTCAACGGCTACTCCCCATCGTTCGAGTACCAGAACATCGGCGGCGGGGGAGTGTTCAACTTCTCCAACGGCAGCAGATTCCTGCTGGACAATCTGGGGTTCTTCTTCATCCGCGCCTACGACTCACCCGCGTACGTCGGCGGGATACTGGTGCTGATCGCGTGGGCGCTCTTCTGGATCGTCCGAATGCGCAAAGCGCCGCGTCAGGCGCCGGCCGTGCTGCTCACGGCGGGATGCATCGCGGCGATGCTGCTGTGCGCCAATCTGATGAGTTTCCGCCATCCAATGATACTCCGCAGCGAAGTGCTGCACGGGACGTATTTCATGCCGATGCTGACGGTGCTGGTATTTCTGGCGGCGCTCGCGGCGGAGTGCGCCCGGTCGGTGAAATTCAACCGGATATTGGCGGGGATACTGCTGTTGTCGCTCATCGCCGGAGCGGCGGAGCCGTACATCCCGCACGCCCCTTTCGAGGATAACCAGATTATGTTCAAAAAGACGTCGCCGCTGGTCAAAAAAGCGATGAACGACCCCGATTTCGACGCCAATACCGCGCTGCTGCCGTATTCGAGTCTGATGCTCGTCGAGCACTTCCGCGCAACGACCGGGAAACGCTGACGCACGATCCTAATTCTTGTGCGCCTTGCGCCACTCCCACGGAGGCTGCGGCGATTCGTTTTTCCACAGCCCGAGATGCTCCTGCCGGGCTTTTTTCTCCGCCACGGCAAAGTCGTATTCGTCGGCGGCGTAATCCTTGTAGTACCACGCCCTGCCCTCCGCCACCATCTCCTGATTGATGAAGCGGCTGCCCAGCATGACTTTGCCCACCGCGCGCCCGTAGCGGTCGGTCGCGGCGACATTCACGGTCACCTCCTTGCCGAGGATCTTTTCCCGCAGCGCGTCGCGCGACTCGATGCCGCCCTCCTGCTTCGCCTCCGGCGCGTCGATGCCGTAAAAGCGCACCTTGTACTTCACGTTGCCCGCCGTCAGCAGCGTCGCCGTATCGCCGTCGTAGACCTCGATGATCCTGCCGTTGAGCTGCTGTTCCGGCTGTGCGCTGCCGATACGGGCGGAACCACCGGGCAGAAAGCGGGCAACGATACCCGGCATGAACTGCCGGTACTTGAGCAGCATGAGTTCGGCATTTCCCAGGCGGTCGAGGTTGAAAAGCAGACCGCCGAGCAGCACGAACAAAAACGCAAAAAGCGTCTTCTTTACCCCGGGCGACCAAAGCCTAAACTTGATGCCCGATTTCGTCGTACTGCCGCCGGAGCGTCTGCCGCCGCGTTTAGCCATAGATATACTCCTTTTACGCTTGAGATTTAAAAGAATATACCGGCTGAAACGCGAAAAAACAAGCCCCTGTCACCCCGAACGGCGATAAAATCCGGATATCTTCACCTACACCAGTTCTTGGACATAAATACCGCCATGTCGGACAAGGCGGACAGATTACGGAAATTACGGATGTTTACGGATGAGTACGGAATATTTACCCCGCCGCTAAACCATACGACCGGTTTTTAATGTAGCTCTGCGTTTACCCCGTACAGATCCGTACATGTCCGTACCACTCCGTACCGGAACGCCCATACTTCTATCGGTCGCCCGCATACGCGACAGCGTATTTCATCTTTCATCTTTCATCTTTCATCTTTCATCTTTGCGGCGGCTCGCCGCCGCAAAAAAAACGCCCCACCCCGAACCGGGATGGAGCGTTTCGTCGCGTATCGCGTCCGCTTACTTGCCGGAGACCACGCCGTGCTCTTTGAACACCCGCGTCGGCGCGAATTCGCCGAGCTTGTGCCCGACCATGTTCTCGGTCACGAAGACCTGAGTGAACACTTTGCCGTTGTGCACGTTGAAAGTATGACCGACAAATTCGGGAACGATCATGGACCGGCGCGACCAAGTCTTGATCGCACTCTTGGCGCCCTTGTTCATCTTCTCGACTTTATCCAGCAGATACTGATCGACGAAGGGACCTTTCTTGATCGATCTGGCCATTACTTCTTCCTCCGTTCAACAATGAAGTTCTTCGACGTCTTCTTCGGGTTGCGGGTGCGCTTGCCTTTGGCAAGCTTGCCCCACGGCGACACCGGGTGACCGCCGCCAGAGCTGCGGCCTTCGCCGCCGCCCATCGGGTGGTCGACCGGGTTCATCGCCACGCCGCGCACATGCGGCCGGAAGCCCAGATAGCGCTTCTTGCCGGCCTTGCCCAGCTTGGTGTTGATCTGATCGAGGTTGCCGATCTGACCGATGACCGCTTTGCAGTCAACGTGGATCATGCGGACTTCGCCGCTGGGCAGCTTGATCTGCGCGTAAACGTCTTCCTTGCCGCGCAGCGTCGCCACCTGACCGGCGGAACGCGCCAGCTTGGCGCCGCGACCGGGGACCATCTCGATGCAGCAGATGTCGACGCCGACCGGGATATCCTTGATCTTGAGGCAGTTGCCCGGCTTCAGCTCGGCCTTGGGGCCGTTCATCACGGTGTCGCCGACTTTCATGCCGTTGGTCGCCGGGATGTACGACTTCTCGCCGTCCGCGTAAACGATCAGCGCGATGTTGGAGGTGCGGTTCGGATCGTACTCGATGGTGGCGACCTTCGCCGGAATGCCTTCCTTGGCGCGGACGAAATCGATCATCCGGTAGCGGCGCTTGTTGCCGTTGCCGCGGAAGCGGGTGGTCATGCGTCCCTGATTGTTGCGGCCGCCGGTGGACTTTTTGCCCTTGGTCAAGCTGCGCTCCGGAGCGACAGCGCTCAGACCGGAGTTGTCCATCACCGTCATGTGGCGGCGCGAGGGAGTGGTCGGATTGTAACTCTTGATAGCCATTTTATCTCTTCACACTCCTCAGATTATCTCGATGCTGCCCTCTGACAAGGTCACGACCGCGCGCTTCCAATCGGCGCGGCGGCCCATCTTGCCGGTGCGACCGGCGCGCTTGGCCTTGCCTTCGTAGTTCATCACATTGACCGACTTGACCTTCACTTTGAAGAGCTCCTCGATCGCGCGGCCGATCTCGATCTTGCCCGCGTCGCGGCGCACCTTGAAGGTGTACTTCTTATCCTGGATCAGCGCGTTGCACTTTTCGGTGACGACCGGCGCGATGATCACATCAAAAGCGTTTTGCATCTTTGACTCCTCCTCTTACGCCAGCCTGCCGATGAAAGCATCCAGCGCGTCTTTGGTGAAGACGAGTTTCTTGAAGCGCAGCAGCTCGTAGGTGTTGACCACTAACGGGACGCGCACGACCAGATTCGGGATGTTGCCGGTAGCGCAGACGGTCGCTTCGTCCAACTCGGGGATCGAAAGCAGGATCGTATCGTCCGCGACCTTGATGTTCTTCAGCACCGCGAACGCGTTGCGGGTCTTGTGATCCGGCAGCACGAACTTGTCGAGCACGACCACGTCGCCCTCTTCGATGCGCTCGGAGATCGCCCGCTTGAGCGCCAGCGTCAGAACTTTCTTGTTGACCTTCTTCGCGTAGGAACGCGGGACCGGTCCGAAGATCGTGCCGCCGCCGACCCAGACAGGACTGCGGTTGGAACCGGCACGGGCACCGCCGCGCCCTTTCTGCCGCCACGGCTTGGCGCCGCCGCCGCGAACTTCGCCGCGCGTCTTGGTGCACGCGGTACCGGCACGCTGACCGGCAAGAAAAGCCACGACCGCGTCATGCACGGCCTGACTGCCTTTTTCCATCTCGATCACGCCCTCGGGGATCGTGTAATCGCCGACCTTCGCGCCGGTGCAATCGAGGATATCCAATGTTTTCGACATTTCGAATTCTCCTCCTTACTTGGCCGCCGGCTTCTTCAGCGCGCCGCTCAACAGCAGGATGCCGCCCTTGGCTCCCGGGACCGCGCCCTTGACCAGAAGGACATTGTCCTCCGCCATGACCTTGACGATCTGCAGATTCTGCACCGTGCAGCGGGTATTGCCCATGTGTCCGGGCATCCGTTTGCCCTTATTGACCCGGCCCGGCCATTCGCAGCAGCCGATGGAGCCGGTACGCCGCGTCCAGGCGCCGCCGTGACTGCCGCGGCCGCCGCCGAAATTGTAGCGCTTGACCACGCCCTGGAAACCGCGACCCTTGGTGTAGCCGACGATGTCGAGGAACTCGCCCGCCGCAAACGCGTCGGCCTTGACCTCTTCGCCCACCGCCGCTTCGCCGACGCCGCGGAACTCGCGGAGGATCGACGGCAGCTTGTCGCCCGTGACACCCGCCTTCGCCAGATGACCGGCGCAGGCCTTGGTGACGTTCTTCGCCTTGCGCGCACCGAAACCCAGCTGGATCGCCGAGTAACCGTCGCGCTCCTCGGTCTTGACCGCCGTGACCACGCACGGACCGGCCTCGATCACCGTCACCGGGATCAGGACGCCGGCCTCATCGTAGACCTGGGTCATTCCGACCTTTTTACCGATTAAACCTTTCATTCTTTCTCCTTTCGATCGAGAAACTTTCGATACTTGCTTCCAATCGGCCGGAAGCCAGAGGTATCTATCCGGCGCCCTCCGCCGGAGACCTTTGCCGGAGCGAGATACCGAAACGCGGACAACTCGAAACCGCGAACGGCCGCTCCCGTTATCACTACCGGATCAGAAACCGGTCTTGATCGAAATATCCACGCCGGCGGGGAGATTGAGCTTTTTCAGCTCGTCCACCGTCTTGGCGTTGGGGTTCACGATGTCGAGCATGCGCTTGTGGGTGCGGCTCTCGAACTGCTCCATCGACTTCTTGTCGGCGAAGGGGGAACGGTTCACCGTCCAGCGCTCGATGCGGGTCGGCAGCGGAATGGGACCGGCGACCATCGAACCGGTGCGCTTCGCGGCCTCGAGGATCTCGTTCACGGACTGGTCGAGGATCCGATGCTCGTAAGCCTGAAGACGGATCCGGATGCGTTGACTCTTTGCAGTAGCCATTACTTTTTCTCCACTATTTTATCCTGCACTTGTTTAGGAACTTTCTCGAAATGCGCCGGCTCCATCGAATAGGAGGCGCGCCCGCGCGACAGCGAACGGATCGCGGTCGCATATCCGAACAGCTCCGACAGCGGCACGTTGGCAACGATCCGGTCGAAACTGTTTTCGCCTGAATTGATCTCGACGATGGAACCGCGGCGGCTGGTCAGGTCGCCGATGAGGTCGCCCATGTTTTCGTCGGGAGTCGTGAGCTCGACCTTCATGATCGGCTCCAAAAGCTCGATGCCGGCTTTCTTCGCAGCTTCCTTGAACGCCATCGAACCGGCGATCTTGAACGCCATTTCCGAAGAATCCACCGGGTGGTAGGAACCGTCGATGATCTCGACCTTGAAGTCGATGACGGGATAACCCGCCAGCACGCCGCCCGCGGCGGCTTCGCGGATGCCGTTCTCGATCGGCTTGATGAACTCTTTGGGGATGTTCCCGCCGACCACCTTGTTTTCGACGATGATGCCCGCGCCGCGCTCCAGCGGGGTGATGTCGATGATGCAGTGACCGTACTGACCGTGACCGCCGGTCTGACGCACGAACTTGCAGTCGGCGTGGCCGGTCTTGGTGAGGGCTTCGCGGTACGCCACCTGCGGCGCGCCGGTATTCGCCTCGACCTTGAACTCGCGCACCAGACGGTCGAGAATGATCTCCAAATGCAGCTCGCCCATGCCGGAAATGATCGTCTGCCCGGTCTCCTCGTCGGAACGCACCTGGAAAGTCGGATCCTCTTCCGCCAATGCGATCAGCCCCTTGTTGAGCTTGTCGCGGTCGCCGCTGGTCTTGGGCTCGACGGCGATCGAGATCACCGGCTCGGGGAAGAACATCGACTCCAGCACGATCGGATCGGATTCCAGACACAGCGTGTCGCCGGTGGTCACGTTCTTGAGCCCCACCGCCGCCGCGATGTCGCCGGAAAAGATCTCTTCGCGCTCGACGCGGTTGTTGGCGTGCATCTGCAGCAGACGCCCCATGCGTTCGCGCTTGCCGGTGCGCGGGTTGAGCATCGTCATGCCCTGCGTCGCCACGCCCGAATAAACGCGGAAATAGTAAAGTTTGCCCACGAACGGGTCGGTCATGATCTTGAAGACCAGCGCCGAGAAAGGCTGCAGATCGCCGACATGGCGGGTGATCGCCTCGCCGGTGTCGGGATTGGTGCCTTTGATGTCCCAGATGTCCAACGGGCTCGGCAGATAGTCGGTGACGACGTCCAAAAGCGGCTGGATGCCCTTGTTCTTGAACGCGGACGCCGCCGCCACCGGGACGACCCGCGCCTTGACCGTCGCCCGACGCATCGCCTTGCGCAGCTCTTCGACCGGGGGTATCTCGTCGTTGAGGAAGACCTCCATGATCTCGTCGTCGACTTCGGCGAGGCACTCGACCAGATGCTTGAAAGCCGCCTCGCGGCGCGCTTTCTGATCGGCGTCCAGTTCCTTTTCGATGATAGTGACGCCCTTATCCTCGTCGGAAAAGTACAGCGCCTTGTTGCCCAGCACGTCGATCACGCCCTCGAAGCTCGCTTCGCAGCCGATCGGAAGCATCACGGGTACGGGGGTCGCGCCGAGTTTGGTCTTTATCTCGCGCACCGCGCCGTCGAAATCGGCGCCGGTACGGTCCATCTTGTTGATCAGCGCCACTATCGGCACATTATACTTCTGCGCCTGCCGCCAGACGGTCTCGGTCTGAGGCTGGACCTTGCCCACCGCGCAGAAGACCGCGACCGCTCCGTCGAGCACCCGCAGACTGCGCTCCACCTCGGCGGTGAAGTCGACGTGTCCCGGGGTGTCGATGATATTCACGCGGTGCCCTTTCCAGTAGCAGGTGGTCGCCGCGCTGGTGATGGTGATGCCGCGTTCGCGTTCCTGTGCCATCCAGTCCATGGTCGCCGTGCCCTCGTGGGTGTCGCCGATCTTGTAGTTGACGCCGGTATAGAACAAGATGCGCTCGGTCAGCGTGGTCTTGCCGGCGTCGATATGCGCCATGATACCGATGTTGCGCGTCTCTTTCAACGCAACCTTGCGGTGCGGCGACTCGTGGTACTGTTTGTCCTGTGCGTTGCTCATATTCTCAAAAAAATCAGCTCTTCGTACAAACAACGAAATACACCTCGTCAAAAGTGTATTTCGCGCGCTACATGTATATACGATTACCAGCGGTAATGGGCGAACGCCTTGTTGGCCTGCGCCATCTTGAAGGTGTCTTCCTTCTTCTTGATCGCGGAACCGGTGTTGGCGAACGCGTCGAGCAGCTCGCCGGCCAGAGATTCCATCATCGACTTGCCCTTGCGGCCGCGGGAATAGGTGGTGATCCACCGCATCGCCAAAGCGACCTGACGCTCGGGATCGACTTCGATCGGAACCTGATAGGTGGCACCGCCGACGCGGCGGCTCTTGACTTCGAGCTTCGGTTTGACGTTTTCCAGCGCCTGAGTGAAGACCTCGATCGGCGCCATGTCCTTCTTGCGCTCGCCGATGATGTCGAGAGCGCCGTAGACGATGCTCTGCGCGGTGGACTTCTTGCCGCGGCTCATGATCGTGTTGATCAAACGGGCCACGAGGGGGCTGTTGTACTTGACGTCGGGAATCAGTTCCCGCTTGGTAACTTTACGTCTTCTCATCTCCGGTCAAACCTCTGTGTTATTTCTTGCCCTTGGAATCGTCGCCGCCTTTCGGACGCTTGGCGCCGTACTTGGAACGCCCCTGATGGCGCTTGTCGACGCCGAGGCTGTCCAACGCGCCGCGCACGATGTGATACCGCACACCGGGAAGGTCGCGCACACGACCGCCCTTGACCAGCACCACCGAGTGCTCCTGCAAATTGTGACCCTCGCCGCCGATGTAGGCGGTGACTTCCTGCCCGTTGGTCAGCCGGACACGCGCGATTTTACGCAACGCCGAGTTCGGCTTCTTCGGGGTACGGGTGGTCACCTGGAGGCAGACGCCGCGGCGCTGCGGGCAGGCGCTCAAGGCCTTGGATTTGCTTTTTTTGTCTTTCTCTTCGCGTCCGAAACGCACCAACTGATTGATTGTCGGCATGGTTGTTTTCCCCAGCTTTATCCCTATATTTTTACAAATAGCTACGTTTTAAGCACATCAGGAATTATAATGTACCACCTGAAAAACACTTTTTCAAATTCTCCCGCGGAATTTCTTGAAAAAAACCGCGGGATCTATGGATTTCGAGTATTTCCTGTCGTTCAACGCTCCTCCGAAAAACCCTCTTCCGGGGGCGGTTCCGGCAGCAGCTCGCGCGCCTCGTCCGGCAGATCCGCGACCGAAGTGTCGCCGTCACGCCACGCCGCGGCGATCTCCTCGATGGAGTCGCTGTCGGAGGCGTCCTGCGCCGGAAGCTCCGGCTCGATCTCCTTGCCGAGGTACTTCAGCCGGATCGACTGCAGTCTCTCGGTGCCGGTGCCGGCGGGGATCAAGTGGCCGGTGATGACGTTTTCCTTGAAACCGCTCAGCACGTCGATCTTGCCGGCGGTGGCGGCCTCGGTCAGGATACGGGTGGTATCCTGGAAGCTCGCCGCCGAGATGAAGCTGTCGGTCTCCAACGCCGCCTTGGTGATGCCGAGCAGCACCGGTTCCGCCTCGGCCGGCTTGCCGCCGTGCTCGATGATGTCGCGGTTGATCTGCTCGAACTCGACCCGGTCGAGCTGCTCGCCGGGCAGGTAATCGCTCGACCCGGACTCGGTGATGCGCACTTTCTGCATCATCTGACGGATGATGATCTCGATGTGCTTGTCGTTGATCTCGACGCCCTGAGCGCGGTACACCAGCTGGATCTCGTCGACGAGATGCCGCTGCAGCTCGTGGATGCCGCAGATGCCGAGCAGCGTATGCGGAACGATCGACCCCTCGGTCAGCTTCTGTCCCTTGCGGACGAAGTCGCCCTTGCTGACGGTGAGGTGCTTGTTGGCCGGAATGGCGTTATGCTCCTCGACCATGCCGGATTCGGGATCGCGGATGACCAGCTGGCGCTTGTGGCGTCCGAGCTTGTCCACCTCGACGTAACCGTCGATGCGGGCGATCTCGGCGACGTCTTTCGGCACGCGCGCTTCGAAAAGCTCGGCGATACGCGGCAGACCGCCGGTGATGTCCTTGTTCTTGGCGGACTGACGCGGCACGCGGGCGACCACCATACCGGGAGTGACCTTCGCCCCAGCTTTGGTCATCAACACCGCGCCCGCGGGCAGCGGATAGTTCGCGAGGAACGTACCGTCCTCGGAGTTGATGACGATCTGCGGATGCAAGTCCTCGCGGTGCTCCATAACGGTGCCCTGTTCGCCGCCGCGCTTCTGCTTCTGGATGGTGACGCCTTCGACCAGGTCGAGCAGCTGCACCACACCGGCCTCTTCGATGATGATCGGCACATGGTCGGGCTCCCAGCGGACGAAGACTTCGTTCGCCTTGACCTTGTCGCCGTCGTTCTTTTCCAGCACCGAACCGGCTTCGAGATCGTAACGCTCCAACTCCGCCTCGCGGACGGCGTCCGACCAGAAGTCGTAATCCTTATTGTAACTGGTGCCGAGCGCCGCCGCTTCGATCTGGGCGCGTTCGCGCGCCGCCTGTTCGGCTTCTTTCGCCGCGGCCTCGTCGTAGATGATCACGCTGCCGTTCTTGTTGACGACCGTCTGCTTGCCTTTCTGGTGCGTCACGGTGCGGATGTTGAAGTACTTGATCGTACCGTTGTGGCGCGACGAAATGACCGGCTGCTTGAAATCGGTGGAAGCCGTGCCGCCGATGTGGAAAGTACGCATCGTCAACTGCGTGCCGGGCTCGCCGATGGACTGCGCGGCGATGATGCCGAGCGCGTCTCCTTCCTGCGCCTCGCGGTCGCTGGCGAGGTTCCAGCCGTAGCACTTGGCGCAGAGGCCGTGCTTGGTCTCGCAGGTGAGAGCCGAGCGGATCAGCACTTTCTGGATGCCGCGGGCGTCGATCAGATCGGCGATCGCGGGCGTGAAAAGCTCGCCGGCGCCGACGATCAGCCGACCGTCCTTAAACGCGGGGTCGCGGATGTCCTGCGCGCTGTAGCGGCCGATGATCCGGTCGCGGAGCGGCAGCATGACCTCGTCGCCCTCGGTGATGGCGCAAGTCCAGACGCCCTTGGTGGTGCCGCAGTCGTGTTCGCGGCAGATGATGTCCTGCGCCACATCCACGAGACGGCGGGTCATGTAACCCGAGTCCGCGGTCTTGAGCGCGGTATCGGCCAATCCCTTGCGGGCGCCGTGGGTGGATATGAAGTACTCCAGCACCGACAGACCTTCGCGGAAGTTCGAGATGATCGGCCGCTCGATGACGTCGCCGTTCGGCTTGGCCATCAATCCGCGCATACCGGCGAGCTGACGGATCTGATCCTTGCTGCCGCGCGCTCCGGAATCGAGCATCGCGTAGACCGGGTTGATCTCGCCGCGGCGGCTGGCGTTTTCCAGACTGGTCAGAAGCTCCTCGGCGACGCGGTTGTTCGCCTGCGTCCAGATGTCGATGACCTTCTTGTAACGCTCGCCGTCGGTCAAAAGACCGTCGTTATACTGTTTGTAGACCTCGTTGACCTGCTCGCGCGAGGATTCGATGATCGCTTCCTTTTTCTCCGGGACCTGCAGATCGGCGATGGAGATCGACAGACCGGCGAGGGTGGAGTGCTTGTAACCGAGGTCCTTGAGGTCGTCCAGCAGCTTGATCGTCGCCTCGTGGCCGGCGATCTTGTAGGAATCGCTGATGAGGCGCCCCAGATCCTTTTTCTTGGCGAGCTTGTTGTAGAAGCCCAGCCGCTTATCCCATATCTCGTTGAAGAGGCAGCGCCCCGGAGTCGTCAGGATGAAGCGCGACTCCTTGTCGCCGTACAGCGTATCCTTGCCGTAGTCCGGGTTCGGGATCCGCACCGCGTCGTGCATCTTCAAAAATCCCATCTGCTTGGCGTACAGGACTTCGAAGTAGTCGCGGTAGAACTTCGCCTTTTCCTTGTTGCGCGGATCGCAGGTCAGATAGTAGCTGCCCAGCGTGATGTCGTGCGTGGGCGATACGATCGGCTTGCCGTTCGCGGGCGAGAAGATGTTGTTCGGCGAGAGCATCAGGAGCTTCGTTTCCATCTGCGCCTCGTTCGACAGCGGAACGTGGACCGCCATCTGGTCGCCGTCGAAGTCCGCGTTGTAAGCGGTACAGACCAGCGGGTGCAGACGCAGCGCCGACCCCTCGATCAGCACCGGGTCGAACGCCTGGATGCTCAACCGGTGCAGCGTCGGCGCGCGGTTCAGCATCACGGGATGCCCCTTGGTCACTTCGTCGAGGATGTCCCAGACCACCGGCTCGCCGCGCTCGATCATCTTCTTGGCGCCGCGCACGGTGTGGGCCAAGCCGCGTCCCTTGAGGTGACGTATGATGAACGGCTCGAAGAGGATCATCGCCATCTTCTTCGGCAGTCCGCACTGGTGGATCTTCAATTCCGGACCGACGACGATCACCGAACGGCCGGAGTAGTCGACGCGCTTACCGAGCAGGTTCTGGCGGAAACGCCCCTGCTTGCCCTTGAGCATGTCCGACAAACTCTTCAACGCGCGGTTGCCGGCGCCGGTGACGGCGCGGCCGTGGCGGCCGTTGTCCAGCAGCGAATCTACCGCCTCCTGAAGCATGCGCTTTTCGTTGCGGATGATGACTTCCGGCGTGCGCAGCTGCAGCAGGTTCTTGAGGCGGTTGTTGCGGTTGATGACCCGGCGGTAGAGATCGTTCAGGTCGCTGGTCGCGAAGCGTCCGCCTTCCAGCGGCACCAGCGGGCGCAGATCCGGCGGGATGACCGGCAGCACCGACAATATCATGTGCTCGGGACGCGAATTGCTGGCGATGAAGCCTTCCACCAGCCGCAGCCGCTTGGAGATCTTCTTGCGCCGCGCCTTGTTGCTGGTGCCGGCGAACTCGACCTCCAACTCCGCCTTGAGCGCGGCGAGGTCGATCCGTTCCAGAAGCGTCTTGATCGCGGGCGCGCCCATGTCGGCGATGAAAGCGTCGCCGTAGTCTTCCTGCGCCTGACGGTATTCCAGCTCGGTGAGCGTGGAACCGACTTCCAGCGGGGTGTCGCCGGCGTCGGTGACGATGTAGGTCTCGTAATAGATGACCTCCTCGAGCTTCTTCGCCGTGAGGTCGAGCATCAGACCGATGCGGCTCGGCATGCACTTGAAGAACCAGATGTGCGACACCGGCACCGCCAGTTCGATGTGCCCCATGCGCTCGCGGCGCACCTTGGCCTGGGTGACTTCGACGCCGCAGCGGTCGCAGATCACGCCCTTGTGCTTGATGCGCTTGTACTTGCCGCAGTTGCACTCCCAGTCGCGGATCGGTCCGAAGATGCGCTCGCAGAAGAGTCCGCCCTTTTCCGGCTTCAGA
>Ga0310690_10005706_pt1 | contig 16736 bp, 38 predicted proteins | sample AusTroGonzalo_MG_2_FD_207661 | JGI IMG/M metagenome (GOLD analysis project Ga0310690, IMG submission 207661) | Bovine rumen microbial communities from tropical cattle in Woodstock, Queensland, Australia - Gonzalo_04 (v2) (version 2) | ecosystem: Host-associated > Mammals > Digestive system >... | reverse complement strand
TCCACCTGTTCCTACAGGAACTCCCATGTATTCATGCTCATACGCTCTCGGATTCTTCTCTTTCAGCTCGTTTGCTTCTTCAAGAAACTCTGGTCCTAACCAGCTCTTAGGCACTTGTAAATATGTGGTTCTTACTACCAGTGTAGACTTTTGAGGTCTCAGCTCGTATCCTTCTACAAACTCATTAGCCCAATTATTCTTTGATATAGGCGGGTTAAATGTTCTGAAATCCCAAAACAGCTCACCACCACGCTTTGTAGACTGTGTTACTTTTCTAAGCTCGCGCTCGCCCGCGAATTGGTCAAGCTCCTCGAACCAGTCTATACCGATGTATCCGAATGCCGGCTTTATTGATTTTACTTTGTCTGGGTCATCAAGTCCCATGAAGTAGATTTTCTGACCTGTTGGTATGTACTCGATTGGTGTTGAATAGTTTTTAGATATCTTAAATAAATCTTGCAATCCAAGCTGATAGATTCCCCAAACTACCTGTGGGAATATCGATGTCTGAATCGTATTGGCTATCTTTCTAAAACAGACTGCATGTATATTTGGGTATGCTGTGATTAACAGCGGTATCGCTATTCCACCAACAAATGATGACTTTGTACTTCCTCGTCCTCCCGGAAATATGTACCTGCTATGTCGATGGTCAAGTATATCTTCTAAAACATCAAAAAAGTCAGGTATAATACAGTCACGGAGAGGTATATCAATTTGTGGCATATCTGACTATTATTCCTTTCTGTAAAATCAGCAAAAAGCAGGCTGTTTACCTGCTTAATCCTCATCGGGTATTTTGTACTTTTTCTTGAGGTATGCTACATCTTTAGCATAATCCTCTATCTGCTTTTCATTCAGAGTAAATTCTCCAGATGACTCGCTGAAGCGTTTCCATGATGCGGCATCTTTTACGCTTAGACCTTTGCCCTTTCCACCATCAGCTGTAAGCTTTAAGTTTCTGCCGGCATTATCATATACTTTGATTGAATCTAAGAGTGATGATTTTGACAGGTCCTGTACCGCATCATAAGCCTTTTTATGTGCTTTCATGACTTCACGTATAGGAACCAGTCTATGCTGTTTTACGTATCTGTCCAAGCTGTTCTGTCTTACTGTTTTCCAATCGCTGTAAAGAAAGTTCATTTCCGTTTTATATCCAGCGTCTTTTGACATCTTCAGCAACTCATACACGCCACTTCCTGTAGCTGTGCCATCATAGAGTGCAGGATAATTATGCTGTAAAGCTGTGGCATAAATCTGCTTTGCAAGTGCGGAACTCTCTTCATGATAAAATCCCGTGTTCTTGCCATTAATCTCTGTACCATCAGCTTTAGCAAGTGCTTTTTTGATATCATCGGGGTCAATCGTCAATGGGTTCTTATTCTGTGAATAGAAATCACCAATATTTGATTTTCCTGTATCTTTATTCGTCTTGGTAAAAACACCCTTACCAGATGCTCCACCACCACCTGTGAACATTGCTACTTTCTCTTCTCCCGGCGCATACGGCTGATGCCCTTTGAAATAGTCTTCAATAATCTGTCTATGTACTTCTGCACGTTCTGGAGTAAGCTGTCCATTCTTGAGATGTGCTGTAAATGAATCAGGACCTTGTGAACCAGCTTCTTTTGTGCTTATCTCAGGTACAGACTTTCCCTTAAATGTCATCTTGCCGTTATTCATAGAGACTTTATCGCCTTTTGCCAATTCGTCTCTGTACTTAGACTCATTATTCAGCTTTTCCGCGTCTGTTTTGTTCTTAGCTATATCATTCTCTTTCTTATGTGCATCTAAGCTGTTTCCTGTCATTTTAGAGCTATTGGAAGCTGTATTTGACTTGTTGCTCTGCGTAGACTTCTTTCCTACTGCTTCTGCTACTCTGTTTTTGATGTCTGCGTCAGTATCACCTTCATAGATTGGAATATGTATTCCTCCCTTTAATGATATCCATCTATCGGGTTCTCGGTCTTTTGCCATGATGCTCTCCTCTCTTAGATTAGTCCATACTGAATGTTTGTTGCTGTCTCGTATAATGCCAAATTGTAATACTTAAACTCTGCATCATTCTTGAACGCTGACCTTTCTTTTGCAGGTCGTTTATTTATCACATCCTGTTCGCCCATGTTACCAATCCGTGTGAGTCTGTCATCATCTACCTGCTTTGCGTCTGCATCAGTAAACTCTGCGCCTTTGGCTTTACTCTTGTAATAAGCTATCTCTTTATCATTCAGTTTCGCCATTGCTCTTCCTCCAATCAAGCTTTATTGTCATGACGTTATCAGGTACACCCTTAACTCTGTTGTCTATGTCTACTGTCCTCTTTGCAAGCTCCTGACCAGCTTTTATTCTGTCTGCTAATGTCGCATCAAGTCCAAATTGGTCTTTGATTTCGCCATTCATCACCTTGGTCAAAAACTTCATAACGTCTGCGGCTGTCGCGATTGCATGTTCCTCTTTCTTGGCATTGAGTCGGTCGATTTCCTTTTTCACCTTCTCCAGTGTCAACAAACGCGATGCTTGCTTACACGCTGTTGTTTCCTTATACCCTGCTCTTATGGCTGACTGCTGTCCATTGCTTGTTTCTGCGTAATAGATACAGAATAATTTCTGCTGTTGGTTAAGTACATCTGGACAGTTTCTTTTCTGCTTGAATCCTTTTTGTCTCTGTACTCTTGGTTTCTTTTCTTTCTTTGGTTCTTCTGTTTTCTTTTCTGTTTTTGCTTTCTTTTCTTTCTGCTTTTTTTCTTCTTCCTGTTTGTATGTATCTTGTAATAGTTTTAATGTACTTCTATGTGTTGTTTTGGAGCTTTTCGATGTGCTTTTCTTTTTTATGGATTTTACCGCCGATTTTTTTGTTTTCTTCTTCTCAGTGTCTTTATCCATTGTATCAGCTCCTTTTTATTAATACATCATATCTAAACAGCTTGCTGTTGCCTGTGGCATATATGCAGGTATATTTCTTTTACTGAATCCGTCATAATGCTTTTTTAACAGGCTGTCTACATCTGGTTGCTTAAAATAGGTATCTGTCTCTGCATCAGTATAATTACCGCACTGCTTAAAATATGTCTTTACCGACTGTGTATACTCCTGTAATGTCATCTTTAAACCCTCCAACTATTTTATGAATTTATCTCTATACTTCATTGCATCATCATATCCATTTTCACCCGTAAAGGGCTTATTATTATTCTTAAACTCTTCAAGGTCTGTATTCTTTACTTTACCAATACCAACATATCGGTAAAATACTACATCTTCACGACCACATCCGCTTTCTTTCCATCCTTTTGGCGCATATTTCTCATTGAACTTTGTATAACTTACAGGCTCAAATCCACAGCTTACATAAAATTCATGATTACCATCAAAACTATCAAGCTTTCTGCCTCCAAGTTTTACTGCTTCAGCCATCAGCTCTCTGCCTTTCATTTTATCATTGGTATTCTTGCATAGGCTGATTATATCACCATTTCTGTCTACTGCTACTGTAGAACCACCTTTACTGACATAACATGCACAACCACGTGCTTTATAATCCTCTATTGTATGTGTATCATCTACTCTCCACTTATCAGCAATAGGACGGCTCTCTTTAGCAGTTACTAATGATTTATTAAATGATGCTGGGTTAACTGTCTGTAAAGCTTTTGTGGTATTTTCTGATTGCTTCGCATTATCTGCTTCTTTCTGATTTCTTGCTATCTGCTGGTCTTTCTCATCTTCATTTTTGGCGATGCTCTTCTGGTCATCTGACTGCTTCTTAAAATACTTCTCTCTAAACTTAGCCTGTGACGGGGACAATCTGAAATAATTTATCTGATTTTGTATGTCAGTGCCAGAATAGCCCTTATCATGTAATGCATTTACATCATATCCGTACACATTGCCATTTTTCTGAAAGATTTCCTTTATCTCGTTTCTTAACGACATTGTATTTTTAAGCTTTTCTTTACCTGTTGCTGACTGCTTTGATTTACTCAAGAAGTTCTTTATAGCTTCTTCTTTTGAACCACCCTTAAATATCGGTATATGCACACCGTTTACAGTTATCCACTGTTCTACCTCTTTAGACATATCATTCTACCTCTTCCAAATCATCTTCTCCTACTGCGTAGACTTCATCCAAATCTGACATCACTCCCCACGCGTCAAGCTCTCTGTCATATCCGCGTACTTCATAAATCTTACCTTTTTCAAAAGCTCCATTAGTCTCTCCGATGTACTTAGCTTTACTTCCTTTGTGTAACATTTTCATCCTCACTTTCTGTCCTCAAGATTCTTCTCATGAATCTTGATGAACGCTTCACGAACATATCCATCTTTACCCTGTACCCAATGTACTTCTCTATCTAACACTTTAGAGCCGTTTGTTATCTTAGCGAATCCAGCACAATGTTGCCAATCTTCGGGATTTTTACCGCTCTCTGGATATCTCTTTGCGTACTTCTCTGCATCTCTGAATACTTTGGAACAACCTTTACCCGCAAATACATAAGCACCTGTAATACTTGTGCCTTCTTTAAATCTAAACCGCTCTTTTGTCTTGAGATGCAAGACATCAGAAAACTTGTTAGCATCTTTGGCAGGTATATCGCTGAGACGTAAACGCTTAGGCGGTTCTTGTTTATTTCTCTTATCTGCTTCAGCTTTACTCTTTGACATCTGACTGTTTTTTCTTCTGTCATCTTCCATCATCTTGGTAAATCTGCCAACAGCGTCATCTTTTGACTCGCCCTCATATATTGGTACATGATGTCCGTTGACTGTTATCCACTCTATTATGTTTTTCATGTCATCGTTCCTCAATCTTAACTAAGCTATAATCAATGTTTTTCCTCTTCTTGATTATTTCCCATTCTGCATTATCTGTTGGTATTTCCTGACCTTGAATGTAACACCAGATATCACGTAAAAAGAATACTATCTGAATCATTGATGTGGACTCAAAAAGCTTCTCTTTCTTATGCTTAGTCTCAGTATCTAACGATTGACAGATTTTGTATATAGTGATTGGTCGATTTTGGTCTTTACTGAAAAACTGCGATTTCTCATAGAGGATTCTTCCTCCACTTTGATTTATCGCGTTTTGTAGCTTGTGTATCATCACACGATTAGAAGCAGGCATATCTCACCTCCTGCAAAAACCTATACTCATCTACAATTCATTATATAACAAAATCAAGAAAAAGTAAACAACTTTTTTTGTCGCTTACTCTTTTTTATTTTCTCCCAACATATCTTGCCATATCCTCGCTGTCTGTATTCAAGCTTCTTCAACTTTTTACCGCATCTCTTACAGACTTTATACAGCTCCACTCTTGATATCTCTATCATGATATCACCTCACTCATAACAGAATAATTCTGGTTTATCTCCTTTTACTTTGATGGTCAAATATACACTTGAACCGTTTTTACCTTGTCCTTGATATACTACATTTTTTGGACATACCCATTTGGTTCCATATATCAGTAGGTATTTTGCTAATAACACTGTTCGTTCTTTTGCTTGCCGTGTTTTAAATCCTTTACGTGTTACACTTGCATACTGACCTTTTGCAAGTATGACTTTCTCTATTGTATCACCACTCCATCTTGGTGAATTTACTCGGTTTATTACAACTGCACCTGTCAATAGTAATCGTATCATATCTTGCAACTCACTATAACCACCAGGATTTTCATTCTCTATCGCCATAGTTCCTGATAGATGTTGAAGTGCTGTAGCATTTACATCTCCTAATTGTGATGGTGAAGTTATCACGCCTTTAAGTATCAGCACTAAGACTATAGGTGCTATGCACTGCATCCGTATATAGTTTATCATGTATTCTCCTCATGCTGTTATTGTTTGCTTTGTGCTTATGCCTAACAAATAGTCTGTGCTGATATTCAGCACCACTGCTAATCTTGCTAATACTAAAGCACTTGGTGTTATCATATCGTAACGATACTGCCAAAGCATGTGTCTTGATATTTTAGCCCTTTCACATATCTGTGATAGGTTTAAAGGACTTTCATTTATTGCTGTTTCAAGCTTTTCATGTAGTCCTTGTACTATTGTCTGAGTTTTAGCCATTACCTACCTCCTTGTCTGCTTCAAGAATTGTCGAGGCGTCACATATTGCATTCTCAAACATCTTGTATCGTATCCAGCAGCCACTATCCCATTTTTGCATGTCGCTATCTGTTTCAAATGCTTGATGATACATCGCTGTTTCAAATGCTCTTGCATCAATCAATCTTCCATGCCCCTTTGGGAGTACAGTACCGTTTGCGATACTGCGATAAATATAATCTTCTAAAGAACTTATTTTAATTTCTGTACGTCTACAGTATCTCTTAATTCCTTCTATTTCTCGTTTCGGAATCCTAATCACAACCTCAACTGTTTCCATCCGTATCACCTGCCTTCAGTGCTTTTGCTAAATCAATATGACCTTTGATTTTAGTTAATTGCGAATATGTAGTCCAAAATGGTCTGTACTTACCTGTTCTTGTAACTAATGGTTGATTGTTTACTCCATTCCATAAAACCAATACTTCATATGGTTCATTTGGTGTATAAAAGTATTCCACACTTTCGTCAAGAACACATATATCACCTTCAGTTACTTTCATTCTGTATCACCTGCCTTATATGGTGAGTTCCACCACATTGTATGTTCCATTCTGGCTTGTAATGATGTATATCCTCGCTTATCAAATAATGCTTTTAGTACATCACCATTTTTTGCATTGTCTGGGATCATTACTAACTTTCCGCTTGCTATCAGGTCTATCCATTCTTTCAGGGTTTTGCCGTTATAGACATATTCATTTAATACCTTGTTGCCTATCTTCTCTGCCCATTCATCCATTGTCGGCATCTTTGCCATCTGTATCACCTGCCTCAAAATATTCTTTCACTATCTCTATTGCTTTACCGAAACCGATTGCTTCAAGCCAATGCAGTTTTTTAACATTTCTTTCATATTCAGCATTAAGCCTTTTGATTAATTCGTCCGTAGATTTAAGTGGACAATGTTCGGATTTAAAATTAGGTTCACTCTCTAATTTTTTTGTATTGAACCATGATTCCGTTAAATATCCATCCTCGTTCATAGGGCATAATTGATAGTGGTCTTTATAATAGCCTGTATCGTCAGAAGGGAAATATATAACTTTTCGTTTCGGACAATGTATGCAATTTTCTGGCATTTCCATACCTGTTAATATTACGCTCATTCCGTATCACCATCCTTGCTTTCCAATGCGTCCGCTATTACGGCTAAATATCCTGCGATTAAACCAAGATATAATGTTTTTCTATCCTCACGGTCATAATTTGCTTTATCCACTTCATCATTCATTCTATCAAAATACTCGACATATTTTTTTCGTTTATTTCGTGGCATCTGTATCACCCCTCAATTCCGATAAATGCTTGTCGATAATCTCCAGTATTATTTTTCTTTCATTGGTTGCACCCATACAGTAATCATATGTTCCAATAGGTTTTGTAGCGTCATTGTTTGGTATATCCTCAATCTCTGCCCTTATCTTATTCAATATTTCTTTCAGCCTTTTAATCTCTTTTAAAGCATCAAGATAACTCATGGATTCGTCTGTCATTTAGTACCTCCTGCTTCGTCGGTTTTCAACATCATTGCTTGACATATACAGCATTTTTCCTTTGGTTTATCCTCGATATTACCACATTCAGAACATTTATATACTATTTTATCTTTTATAACTAATTTATCCCAGCGTCCTAAACGTGTTCTCATTTTATCTCTCTCCATAGTTTTAAACAATCAGGATTCACATAGTTACCTCTAACTGGAATTCCCATAAATCCTAATTCTAACAACTCACTTAAAATATTATGATTCTCGGGCAGTAGTGCTCCAACAACGCTTCTGCCCATTTCCCATTCGTAGTTACCTTCCTGATGTACCAGCTCATCATACAATTTTGAATCTGCTACAAGTGCTTTGCACTTAGTTATAATATCTTCAGCTTTCATCATTGTCCTCCTTCATACCCATAAGCTTCTGCATGAACTCTGAAAAACTCATAGGTTCATCCTTTGTGAAATCTGCCGACTTGATATCCTCTTTATCATGCTCCTCATTAAGTTCTCTGTCAGCATCAGCAAGCGCAAAACTCAACAGCTTAATAAGTCTGCTCTGTATAGTCTGCTGTAATACAGGTAAAGGTATAAATGGTATTGATGCTTTAGCATTCTTAATTGACTGCTTATAAACACCACCAACTGCTGTTGCTACTGCTTCAAACATCTCTTTGGTTGTTCCTTCTGCTTCAATCATTACTCCATCTTTGTCTGCTTTAATATTCAACATGTTAAATTAACCTCCTCTTGTGTAAGCGCGTATTTTGCGTTTTAAGCGTCTTTTGTGTCTCAGTAGTATATTTTATCGTCTGAGATATGAAATCGTCATTTCCAAGCGTTCTGATGCGTTCTATGATATCTTCATCAAGATTTATCCCGCTGTTTTCAAAATCATAAATGATTGGTATCTTATTCTGCATCAAGAAGTTGTACAGTCTGGTAGGTATCACCAGACTGCTACCTCTCTTTTCAAGTTTATATATCATGACTTCTCCCAAAGCTGAAATACTGTAAATCCATCGTATTCAAACGACATACGTCCCATATCGTCATAAACGTTAGGCTCATATGTTATGGTCTTGCCAAGATAAAAAGCTAAAGTCTCAAGACTGTTATTTCCGTTGTTGTAAATGTGTATTGACTTTTCTAATCCAGCAATCGTTATTCCAAACTCGTTGTAATTCTTGTTTCCGTAATGCAGTAAAGCTTTCTGGTGCTTTACTACATTATCAAGCCAATTTTTTGCACCAACTCTCTTACTCTCAAACTCTGCACTAATCATATCTCTTCCTCCTTTGTAATCGCTGACTTTATTATCCAACCTTCCCACTTTACATCAACAAGCTTTTCGCTGATGCCATCAACATCATTTATATCAAGATTGATTCCTATCTTGCTAAGACAGATAGGACCGATTCCGTACTTTCTTGATATTGGGTTAGTAAGCTCTTTGCCACAACAGCAACAAGTAATTGTAGACTTAGCTAATCCATGAAGCTTCATGTAAACCATACCACGCGTCTCTTTCTCTTTTGTACCTGTCATTATTCGCATAGGCATGGGATTATTATTGTTCCACTTAGCCATGAAGTCAAAAAGCGGGGTTGCTGGCTCTGTCATGTACTTCTTAACTGTTATCTGAATCTCTCCAAGCTTTGGACTGATGCTCTGTATGCTCTGTGACGCATCAGAATCGATTTTAAGCACTGTTTCCTTCTTCGGTGATAACTTTATATGTATCGGACCATTAAACGTCTTAAAAACTGAAATTGCGCTTTGTATGCTGTCATAACTTTCTCCGTTGACTGCTACTGACCCTTTCCAATTCTTTAATGCTGTTATCATAAGCTCGCCTCCTTATCAGACCCACTCAACAACCTCTGTCTCACTCTTTGTGTCGTACACGATGTAGGTCGCCTCATCTGTCGTGTAGCTGTACATCGTGCTGAATAAGTACCCGTTCCTGCTGACAACTCGTAAGTCATCATTGTAGCCAGCTGTCTCTTTTGCTCTTTTCTCAATCGCTTTCCAGATGCTGACTTTCTTTGCTGAAGGCTTACCGTATGCATCGTAAATACTGCCTTTGTTGCTCCACTTCTTATCGTTGAAAATAGCGATGATGCCCTGTGCCTCTTTTGTTCCGTTTTTAATCTGCTTCATAGTGTTTTCTCCTTTCAAGTCTCAGAATCTCGATGCTATGTAGTATCCAACAATCTTTACTGCGTTTTCCCACGGATAATCAACCTTGCTTTCACACATCTCAATATATTCCTCGGTAAACTCATCACGAATGAAAAGCACATATCCGAAATACTCATCTCTGTCCTGCTTGATTGATATCGGCGTTGTTTCGTAATCGCGCATCTTTATCCAAATCTCATTGTTATTGACCTTTTCGATGCTGATGTCTTTCTTGGTGAAACTGCTATTTTCATCTTTTAGCTTCTTGGCTAATGCGCTCTTGATTTTTTCGATGTTCATAAGCTTCTCCTTTCTGCAAGCGTCATCTCATCTGACAATAACATTATACAACACGTTTTTGTATTTGTCAACAACTTTTTTAAATTTTTTCAAGTCTCAAAATAAAGCACTAAATCAACAGCATCTTTGAAGTTCTGCTCCTCAAGAAACTGCATGTTCTTTTCGTATGCCTCAGGGTCAAGCTCCTCAAGCTCTCGCATTCCCACAAGTATTCTTCCATATAATCCCTGTGACTTTGCTAAATCTTTGATTGTGTCTATTATCTGCTGTCTCTTCATATCTCTACCCTCCTGAATCCTGCTTTTAAGCACTTCTTAATGTAATTGTTCATCTCATCTTTGTTCTTGCTGTAGTGTGTTCTAACTGTTTTTCTGAAGCTGACTGTTACACAATAGAAACCGTTACTGACTCTGCAATTAAGTGTAATGTTGCCGCTTTTGTAACTTGCTATTATCGGACCCGTAACTGTAGCATTCATTGTCTCCATATCTCTTACCTCGTGTTTTCTGTGTGTCTCATCTCATCTGACAATAACATTATATAACACGTTTAAAGATATGTCAAGCACTTTTTAAAAAATTTACCATTTTTAATCCTCATCTTTCCATGTCTCAAAACCCTGTATTATACAGTCTTTACTATCCTCACTTGCTTCAAAACGCTCCCGCGCTATATCTTCATCATATGCGATATAATCTTTGTAATGTGTAATACCGTCTTTAGTCTCGTACCAAACTCTGCACCATCTCATGTTTCATACCTCCTCACATTCCGTAAAATGCTTTGCACTTCTTCACGCTGTTAAGCTTGTTATAAAAAGCTTCTGCTTTTTCATAGCTGTTAAATACCTCAAAGTTGTAATTGATGCAATCACCATAGAATCCTCGCACCGCATATCTACCATCTGTAACTGTAAGCTCCACTGTACAATTCTTTCCAACTTTTTTCTCTTTGATTGTCTCTATCATACGCGTTCTCCTTTCAAGCTATTGCTGACTTAGGAATCCATACTTTGTAACCAGTGTACTCAGTAAAATTGACTCTCTGACTGTATGTTCCGTGATACCAATAACAGCAATCATAACAAATTGCCTTTTCTGTCTCTTTCACAACACTATTAACCTTAATGCTGAAAAGCTCGATTTCCTCACCTTTATCATCGTAATCAAGAAGCTTTTCCCAAATAATTGTCTTACCTTTTGTAAATGCATCGCTCTGAATCTTCTTGTATATCCAATCTTTAATCTTAATTGTCATATCTCACACCTCCTGAATCTCATCAAGCTTTTTATCTGCATTCTCAAGAACCATCTTTACAAACTCAACCATCTTCCAAGCTTCCTGCTCTGTCAAATCTTTACCAGTCTTTTCTTTCCAAATCTTGTTTAATTCATTCATCATATCTCAATCCTCCTTAATACTCGATGTTTCTGTCAATCTCGATAATGTCTTTAACATAATACTTGACAGCTGAAAAACTCCAATCACCAATGCTTCTTGTGAAACCATCTTCAAACTGAATGACTACGCTGTATCTTCCATACTCTTTGTAAGCGTCTTTGATGTATTTCTGATGCTTCTTGGGAAACTTGCTTCTGATATCGTTTTTCATATCTCGTACCTCGTTCTTTCTTGTGTCGTATCTCTCAATCACAATAACATTATATAACACGTTTAATCATTTGTCAACACTTTTTTGAAAAATTTTTGGTGAATTTTAAATTTCTTACAAAAAAGAAAGGAAGTCGTTGTTTCTAACGACTTCCTCTCCCGGGTAAAGATAAAAATGTGTATGGGGCTACACTATGAAGTAAAAATGTCTGTTGACGTATTAACAGTATATCAATTTATACTTGCGTTGTCAAGCGCAATATTCATAGCATGGTCTACCAGCTCTTCTACGTACTTTAAAAGATTATCATCACAGCTCAAAGCGTCTTTAACCTTACTCATTCCCTGCAATTTATCGTTAATGACTTCTCCGCTCTCGATATCAACAATCTTATACCACGCTCCAGACTTCTCGACAATATTGTATTTTATAGCTACATCTATGAGGTCGTGTATATAATCAATTCCGTCTGAATATGTCAGTGTATAAAATCCTGTTCTACGCGATGGCGGACATGATTTCGTCTTTGTAATACTCATCAGCACGATATTTCCATACGGGTTCTCTGCACCTCGTGTAAGTTCATTTCCTTTATCATCAATGTATTTACCTTTGCTGAAGTGTAAGCGCATAGTACACATGAACTTCCAGCACTTACCGCCGGGTGTTTTCATACCACCCCACTGACTCTTTAAATCCTCGCGCTCTTGATTGATGCCTATCAATGTGCAATGATATTTATGGCAAGCTGTCTCAGCTTTCTTGCTAAACTTTGTCAGTGGTCCTGCAATACCTGCATATGTAGCATCTCCAATCTCTTTTTCAATCTCTTGTGCTGACATCAAAGCGGCCAAACTGTCAATTATGACTAATCCTACTTCCTCACTCTCTATCATCACAAGAATCATCTGGAAAAGCTCTTCAGCTGATTGGGATTTTGGCTGTATGATATACAGTCTGTCTACATCAACACCAAGCTTTCTTGCCCACTCTACATCAAATGTATTCTCAGAATCTACCCAAAGCACATCTTTGTCAGAATACATGTTTTGAAAGTTTGCAACAATATCCAAAGCTGATGTTGTTTTGCCTCCGCTCTCTTCTCCATAAAACTCAATAAGTCTGCCTTCAGGTATACCACCATATGTGCAATAATTCATTCTTGGACTCGTAAACGGAATGCGCTTAAACTGCTCATAATTAGTGAGTCCCTTGGTCATGATTTCTTCTTTTTGCTCTTTGTTAATACTCTTTATAAGCTCATCAAGCTTTTTTCCCATAGATTTCCTCCCGTGATTTTTCTGTAACCCAGCCATTTTTAATCCATGCTGTAGGAACACAGAATTGATAATTTTCTTTGTACATCGGATGATTAGGTAAGTATTTTGACCTTATTCTACCTATCTTATTTCCAGCATCTGTAGGAACAAAACTATATCCGCCCTTTGCGTGTGTATAACTTACCATCAGTTTCCTCCCATTCTCGTAAGTTCCATCTCTGTCATACGTCTTGTAAGAACCTTTTTACAGCTCTGTAAAAGCTCTTGCGCGTTCTCCACTTTTGCCTTCATTGTTTTCCACGCTCTTGTATAGCATATGCTCGTTAATAGCTCTTGCTGACTGTTAAGCTCGGCAATGCTGTCTTTATCAGCTACAGTGCCTTTGTCTTGCGATGCTCTTGTGGCATGATACATCTCCTTATATACAGCTCTTGCGATATCATCTCTGATTCCAAGCTGTTCTACCATACCTCCTGCAAAGTAGATGTATGTTGAAAGATTCATGCAAAAATCATCCAGCTCCGCATCTGTAGGTGGATTTTGTCCATCTGCAAGACAATCCTTGATAAAAAGCACATAATCATCTAAATCCTTACAATATGGCTTGATTATGCTGTCTACAATGTCGCTTAACTGCTTAGAGTTATCCTCAATGTGTAGCTGAATGCCCTTTATCTCTTTTATTTTGATATCGTCATACATATTGACCTTAGACATGATTTACCTCCTCAAAAAACTTCTGCATATCGTACTCGAAAAATACGCGCTTTTTCTTACCCGACAGCTGATATATTCCAGCGTTGTCGTATATATCATATCTTAAGCTTTTAAAGCCTGCATCTCTGTATTCTCTAAGCTTCTGCGATGGTATAAACAGCGTAACATCTCTATCAATCCACCAACAAAGTATGCCCGCAACAACCCCTTGAACGTCTCCCATTGACATCAAACTGTTCCATTGAAACTCTGTTATATTTGAGAACGGAAGTGTGTTGCCATGTACAGATTTACACTCTAAGACATACAGCACAGGCTTATGATATACCAAGAAATCACAAGGATTTTTGCTTCCAAAATATCCCGTTGTCTGGTCATGAAGTCTCACAACCACTGTATATTTTACAGCTTCAAAAGCTTTCTTCACTATATCCTCAAACTGCTTGCCTCTGCTAATCACATTATCCGTCCTTTCTGCACTGCGTTTTAAATCCACAATACTCACAAGCTTTCTTGCTGATATTCAAAGGCTTAGGCGGTATTTTAAGCTTCTTGATATAGCTGTCACAGTTTGATATTAAACCAACAAGGTCCTGCTTCATATCATCGCTTGGAGTAAACATAAACGACTTCATATCCGATGTGTCTCTGTTGATATAAACAAAGACAACATCATCGATTCCCAACGCGATTGAATAAGCTATTCCTTGATTGAAATGGTCAGGATTCACACTCTCGCGGTTATAGAACTTGTTCGCGTTCTCTGTTTTCAGCTCAAGTATATAATACTTACCCATATACTTGATTATACCATCACATAAAAAGCTCATGTTAAGCTCTTTGTGATAAAGCTTTGTCTCGTATGAACCATGCTCAAAATCCGGCTCCTGTTTAATTTCCAAATAATCAAGATTTCTGCTTTTCACAAAGTCGGCAACATTGATATACTCACAGTCCATGCCATTACTTTTCATATCAAGCACTGCCTGCTGTATTCTTTGATGTGTATCTGTTCCAGAATTGCATATTCCTATACTCATATAAGATTCAGGTGTTTCATCTACAGGCTTTCCATAAATGATATAAGCCATCTGTCGTATGCAATGCATCGCGCTCGGCTTATATGTTCTACTGCCCGAACCTCTGTTTTTACTTGCTGTAAGCTCTATGCTACGCTTTAAGTCCTGCAAGAATGCTTTTTCTATTGGCATCTGCTCCGTAGCTTTGTTTACAAGCTTTACAAGATTTTTTAAATTTCTTGCCATATATCACCTCATAAAATATTTACTAAAATCTGTGGTACTGCTACCTCTTCATCAATCAATCCTGACTTTATACCAACCTCTGCATTGCGTATAATCTGCATTGCATTGATTAGCTCTTTGACAGAATAATTGCCTATGTGTTTTTTAGCGTTGTTTATCTGCCAAGTGTTTAATCCTGTACTCTTTGCGATGTCTCGACTTTTGCACGATTTTACCTGCAATGTCGCTTTAAAGTTGCTGTATAGATTCGATATCATCACCAACGTAGCTTCACCGCTGTCATAGCTTTCCTGCATCAGCTTAAATGCCGTATAGGCATCTCTCTGCATTACAGCATCTACAAAATCAAAGATAACATCTTTGGCGGGCTGATATATCGTTCCATCTTGAAGTAATGATATAAAAGACTGGTCGTATAATCGCTCTGTGACTATATGAAATCTCTTTATCTTATCAATCTCCAAAAGACATCTACCATAATCGTTTTCACATATCTCCATCAATCTCGTACAGTTTTTATCTGACAGACCGATTTCCTTTTGTATGTATTTCTTCAGGATTTCGCTTTTAAGCGTCTCAAATTCTACGATGATATCTTTATACTGCTTGTACAGTTTAACGCGTTTATCAAGCGTTGTAAACATGCACACAAGCATATTTTTTCCTATGCATCTCTGCACTGCTTCAAGTGCTTTATCATTTTTCAAAATCTCTGATGATTCAGACAGAACATATAATGATTTTGAAGCTATCATGGATTTCTTTCTGCTTGACTGTATTATGTCTGAAACTTCATCAATCCATTTGATTTCAAACTTGCCAAGCTTTGCTATCTGCTTTAGATAGATTCCTCTAACTTCAATCTCGGTGCCTGTAAAAATGTATATCTGACGCATTCTACCTGACATCATTTCAGCTTTCAGCTCTGCAAGTGTCATATGCATCACCTCGTCCAATATCTTCGCATTTCGATTATCCAAGCATCAATCAACATTGACTTTGATACACCTCTAATGCCAAGCTGACTCATGTACTTACTTGTGATTGATGTACCTGTCGCATATTTAAGCGGCTCCTCTTTCTTCATGCGCTCTGCACATACTGCCATAAATGCACGTAAAAACAGCTTTACGTCATAGCCATCTTCGTCTCGTAAAGCTAACTTGACAGATGCTTTAAAAACATTTGCTCCATCAGCTGTATCAATGTTGTCAATGACCTTATTGACATACCCATAAAAATCCTTAACTCCATATATCAGCATATGCTCGACATCTCCCGGAACATCGCATATATCACAAATCATGCCAAGCTCATCTGCTTTAGATACTCCCAAACGCTTGGAATATGCTCTAATTTCGTCGGAAGTATATGGGTCTAACTGAAATATCGATGCTCGACTCTTAACTGTCTCTAAAGTCATTTCCGTGCTTTCCAGCGTCATAACAAAATAAGCGTTATTTGGTGGTTCTTCCGTTATCTTCAATAGTGAATTTTTAGCTTGTACTGACATTGTATCCGCATCTGCGATTATGTAGATAATTGGATTCACTGCGCGATAGCTCGTAGCTATCATCTCTCGTATAGTATCTATCTTGACATCAGGAAGCTTATATGATGTGATTGACGGATTGCATTTTCTGAACTCATCGACTATCCAATCGCACATTGTCTTTTTACCACTTCCTACCTGTCCTGTTAAGATGCAAAATCTTGGAAAATCGCTGTTGTGTATAAGCATCTTAAATATATCTTGTAATC
>Ga0310690_10005705_pt1 | contig 16737 bp, 9 predicted proteins | sample AusTroGonzalo_MG_2_FD_207661 | JGI IMG/M metagenome (GOLD analysis project Ga0310690, IMG submission 207661) | Bovine rumen microbial communities from tropical cattle in Woodstock, Queensland, Australia - Gonzalo_04 (v2) (version 2) | ecosystem: Host-associated > Mammals > Digestive system >... | reverse complement strand
ATCGACAAGAGCGTTTGCCGCATCCGGATTGCAAAGGTTCTGCGCTATGTAGCGAACAGCCTCAGCCAATTCCTCGTCGAATAGCGGAAGATACTCAAGCGTGTACTCTTCGCCCAGCATTCGCTATATCCCGCGCATGGCTAAACACTTGGGAATGTGTGAGTCGTTCTGGATGAGTGCGACAATAGGCATCCGTCTCGTCCATTATGGCTTCCAAGCGGCTAGCAGCAGACGGTCTGCGACGAAGTTGGAATGGAATACCCTGATACATCACCACTTCGTTGATAAATACATTAATAGCCCCAGAAAGGGTCATTCCTATGTCATTGAAAATCGCTTCCGCGGCACGTTTCTTTTCGGAATCGACACGCGCTGTTATGGTTGTTGTCATACATTTCACCTTCTTTTGTGTTCTTGACGCGCACAATCATATCACAAATTAGATCACCTGTCTAGTTTCCTAACTTTGAACCCCTTCAGACTTCGGGCATCGGCTTCCGGGAAAGGGTGGGCAGGACCCGGAAGTCGATGCCCGAAAACTGAAGGACACAGGCTCCATTCATCAGAACGCAACGACACAGTCACTATCTACAACGAAAATCAGAGCAGATTTTCAGTAGACTCACGACCGTGCTCAGTTTTCATTTAGGGCTATTGTGAGCGGGGATCGAGACGCCAATCCGATAGAACGCCTTGTCGGCCGGACGGTCTAGGCTTGTGTCGATCAACCTGATGGACTTGCCCGTGCCGATCGCCTCGGCTCCAGCCGCATTGACGGGGACGAACTCTCCGCCAGGAGTGCCCGACCGCTTGAGCATGTAACGGAGATTCTCAAAGGTCTCCACCGACACCGAAACACCGTCCGCGCCAACGCCAACTTGCACGTTCTCCACCACCGGCGGTTTCAACGCCAACGAGAACGCACCTTCCACATTTCCTTCGGCAAGGCCCTCGAATGCCTGGCCCGGAATAATCACGTCGTTAATCGCGACGGCAAACATCGGATCGGCCGTCAAGTCTGCAAGCATGACCGACTGGACTTCGGCGTTCGGGCGAATCACATAGACGCCCGCGATGTTCTCGATCGTGCCACCAGAGCAGAGCCCGGCCTTGGTGACATCCTTTGCAACGGTCAGTTTGTTGTCCCTGCTGTCGAACTTGAAGGTGTAGTAATCTGAGTCAGCAAGCTTCAACGTGCACTCACCCGTCTCATCGGAAAGCTGAAGGCGATCGCAGGAATTTGTGATTGCGGTGGCACTTCCATACGAAACACCTGCAATGGACACGTTGAAACGGTGCTCGCCGTCCAGACAATGCTTGGTCAACGTGTACACACCTGGGACATCCGTCTTGGCAAACGCTTCTACCGTCGTCTCTCCGTTCGCCGTCCACCTCAACTCGACCGTGGAATCTGCCAGGGACAGCGTGTCGTAGGCATGATAGGCGATGTCGTACGTGCCGTTGGCCCGCATCGTGAAGGTGAGCGTCCTGTATGTGTCGTCTCCGTTCGGGGAACCGATTACCGTCCTCGTTCCCGCCGGAACGTCCGTGTCAACGGTAACGGCCGCACCCCTCAGCGTGATGAAACCGGGTGCCGAGGTCTCGCCAACGACGAGTTGGTTCCCGTCAAGGTTGACGTCAAACGATGTGACCGAAGCGGACAGCTTCACGATTGAACCGCTGAGGGCCACTCCGCCCGCTGCATTGCTGTTCGGCGTGTTGTTGGCATGAAGCGTCAGCTTGCCGGCAAAAGCCTCCTGGGTCAGGGCAACAGTGTTGTTTTCAAGTTTGCTGGCGTTTGAAGCAAACCGGATTACCGCGTTGGTTGCCGCGCCAGCGGACACGGTGAACGAGCTGTTATACCCGAGATTTCCGATGTACTTGATGAAATCGGCATAGACGTCGGTATCAAGGACCATTGAAGCGGTCTGGACTCCGCCCACGGGATACGCATACAGCGTGTTCGAGGTCGGATCGAGATACAGGCGGCCCGCCCTCGTCAGATATCTGTCCCCCGTTGCCGGATCAAGGATGCGGTAGGTGCCGGCGGTCAACAAAGATGGCACGTTGATCGGCGCTTTGACAACGTCATCCGACTCGTGGAGTTCAAAAGACGAAAGAACCTTGTGTTGCAGGCCGACGAGGAGCGCATCCCATCCGTCGGGCAATTCAATTCCGACGGTGATGCTCTTGCCGCCCGGCATGACCTGGGTCTTGTTTCGCGATGCGTCACCCGTGACGAGAATGCGCGTGTTGCCGGTCTTCAGGGCGGCGCCGGTCATGACCTTCGGATTGGTGATGCCGTTCAACCAGGCGGGCGCAGATGTGATTCGCGCGCCCTCTTCCTCCTTGGCGACAAGTTTGTCATAGACTTCAGCAAAAGTTTTTCCGCTGGAAAGAACGCCGTCGGTATCGGCGTAATAATAGGCAAACGCGCGCAACGCCATCGGACGGCGGGCGTTGAAGGCGAGGTCGCCGGCCAAGGCCTCCTTGCTCCGGTAAAGGGCGCTCATGGCCAGGGCGACCGGCGGCGTGATGAGAATGGTGCGCTTCGTCTCCGCATAGGTTTCGGAGTCGGCACTGCCCAAGCCGCCGAGATTCTTCTCGGTGACATCCCATGCAACAAGCTTCATGATCTCTTCTGGCCAATCCGTCGCGGGAGTCGAGTTGTTGCCCCACATGCTGAAAGACGTCATCGTCACGGTGCTGTCGTTCAGGCCGTATCCCTGCTGAACGTGGTACGGCTGCCATCCCACCGCGAGACAAGCTTCGTCATTCTCCGAAAACACGAGAGGCTGAACCGAACCGAAGGACGCACTGCGGTTGTGCGCGACACCGGCCAGGTTGATCAGGGCGAACTCGATGAAACGCCCGAGGCAGACGTTGACCTCTTCGGTTGTCATGCCCTGCTCGTTGTCCACGCCGACCTGACGTCCGACGGGACCATTGACAAATGCCAACGGCACCCGGCTTCCGTCGGATATCTCTTGCAGGTAGCCATCATCGTCCATTGCCTTCACCATGGCGATGCAGACGGGCAGAAGGTCGGCGGAGCAACCCGACATGACGGCGTTGACCGCCACCTGATACGCCGTCACCTCGCGACCATTGAGCGTTGCGATCACACCATTGGTACTGCATGGCGTATAACGCATGAACTTCTCCACCTTCAGGGGCGTCGGCGGAACGATGGGAAGTCCATCAGTCTGCCCTGCGGTTTCGAAGAATTCCTGGACCTGGTCGTATGCGCCCGTAAAAACGACCGTGTCACCGGCATTGTGGAGGGCGCTCGGCGAGACGACCTTGAATCGGTTGTTGTCAGGTTCAAGGCAATCGCAGTCGTCTTCCGCACAATGCAAATCGTCATAGTGTCCGTCGAAGTCGTCGGCGTATCGCGCATCCGTCGAAAACGGAATGCCCGCCAACAGGATCGAGACCAGCGACGCAGAAACCGTATATTCAATCAGAATGTTTTTCATCATAACACCTCACTCCCCTCTCAGCTGGTGATTCGACAGTGACGTGTAGCCCAACCCTTGCATTAGGTCATTCCAACCTGTCGGGAACCTGACTTGATACGAGGCGCAGTCGCCCCCGGGCATGATCTGCGCCGTCTTGACGGCATCTCCACCCGTGATCACGATGCCCGTATGCCCTTGATCCATCGTGCGGACGCAATCGATGCTTGCGAACGGTACAATCGATGAAAGCCAATCCGGGGCCGCTTCGAAAGTGACGATGTCCGCCTCCACGTTTTCGGTCTCCTCCCCGTTCTTAAGAGCGTCATAATACTCGTCAAATGTCCTGTTCAAGTGGATCTTGCTGCCCGTATTGGCCCAATAGTGGGCATAGGTTCGCATCCACAGAGGACGCGACGCCGCGGCGATCAGGGCGTTCTCGAAATTGGCCTTGGTCCTGTAACGGGCGGCGAGAGCAGTCGCGGCAGGCTTCGTCAGCACCATCATGCGCGGTACGCGAGGGTTTGTGTTGCCGAGCGCGTTCTGTTGCTTTTCGGTGATGTCCCAGGCCAGCAACTGCATGACCTTCTCCGGATCCTCCGTGCCGATGGCAACAGGATTCCCCCAGGTCATCGTCGAGCCGCAGGTCACGACGCTCTCGTTCAGCGCAAAGTTCTTTGTCACGTGATACGGAGACCAGCCCAGGTCAAGGCAGGCCTGTTCGTCCTCCGCGAAGACGAAGGGCATCATGTAGCCGAACGTGCCCATGCGGTTTTCCTTGATCTTGTAGCCTGCGAGGTTGAGGAACGCCAGCGAGACGAAACGGCCGATCCGCTTGTTCGCCCTTTCGTTGATCATGCCGGTGCCGCACGAGAGTCCCAACTGCCGCGCGATTGGTCCGCTGACCAGCACGTATGGGGTCCAGGCATGCGTACTCTGCAGGGGCTTGTAGAAATCGCCGTTGGCGAAGCATCGCGTGATGCCGATGCAGATCGGCATGTATTCAGGCGGACATCCCGCCATGATGGCGTTGACCGCAACCTGGTACGCCGTGATGTTCCGGTTGGCGGGCGGCACGGCAAGCAGTTCGCCGTTTCGTTCGCATACGCTGTCCTCCGCATTATAGCCGGAGAACGTCAGATAATACTCCACTTTGTCATTCGTCGGCGGTACAACAGGGAGTCCGTCGGCCATCTCGTTGACCTTGTAGAACTCCTGGACCCGCTGGAAGGATCCGGTGAAGATGGTGTCGTTGTATCGAGCGCTGCCGACGGCGCCGGCGATCCGGTCGATTTCCTCTTGCGTGATCTGGGTCGTCAGGCCCCTTACGATCTGCTCGTAGAGAATGTAGCGGGCCTTGTATTGCTGCGTGGGGGTGTCGTCCGACGCAAACGCGCCTGGATAGGCGGCCGTTCGAACCATCGGTACGCCGCGGTTGAAGCCCGTGGACTCGATCTGCGCGATGAAGGACTCCGCGCCCACAACGACGGTGGGAATGCCGACGGCCTCGGCGGCAAGTCCGTTGCCTGTCTCCTTCACCGTGCAGATGCCGCAACCGCAGTTGCCCGAAATCACGGCATCGACCCCGTACTCAATGAGACGCCTCTGGAACTCCTTCGTCTGCTCGCTGGGATTGATGGGGTTGTAGGACCCTCCTTTGCCGATCTCCTCCATGAAGTAGATCCTGCAACCGAACTCTTCGACCAGCATGTCCCGGATGACCGCATGCGTGACAGAAGCCGAGAAGCTGCCACCGACCAATGCAATCGTCTTGCCCTGCAAGGTGTCCAGCCGGGACGGCTGGGTGATTGGTTCTACCGTGGATCCGGATGGGACAGGTGAAACGATCTTGAATTCGTTTCTGACCGGTTCAAGGCTCTGATCGACTGCGCCAGCAATCGAACAAGCGGCGGCAGAAGCCACTAAAAGATATGTTTTTATCAACTGAATATTCATGATGATGGTCCTTTCTGTCTCTAAGAACGCACGGGCAGCAGAAAATCTACAGAAAAATTTCAGTAGATTCACGACCGTGTATGCGTTCTTATAGATGAGCCAACAGGAAAGGAACAATAAAATGAAACTCTTAACCAAACTCTCACTCACCGCCATCGCCCTCTTGGGTTCTTTGCCCGCAACCTTCGCGGGACCGCGCGCCGAACGCGCCCGCCATGAGGCCAAACGCCAGGCGCAAAGGGAAGAAAGCGCCGAAAAGACGCGTCGGTGGAGTCACTACCTGACGGACGAAGGCGCGCTCGGCCCGATTGGCTAGAAGGAATACACCGTGAACCCGAACGCGAAAGGCACGCCTTCCATCGTAGTCGTTCTGGGGGGACACGACGCCGCCGGGGATGGGCCCCGTCCAACCCAGCCACCGCCCGCGCTCGACCCGCTCATCAACTTCGCGAAGACGGGCTCCAAGGGTAAGACCATCATCCTCGTGCCACAGCTGCCGCTGGGCGAACAACGAAATGCGGGGCGCCGCCCTGCGCGCGGAGGTCAGAGCGCACCGAACGGAACCGACAAGCTTCCCGAACTAGTAAGAGCGAGGGTCGAAAAACACGCCATCCCGCCCCTCCGCGTTTTCGCCACCGGTGTTTCGATGGGCGGACACGTGATCTACGGCATGTTGGTCTCTGAACCAATGCTCTTTTCGCGGGCAGTTATCGTCAGCGCGGTCGGCGACACGGAAAAGGCCGGAGACATCAAAGCCGAGGTCCGGGCCTACCACGGCGCGAATGACGATGTCATCGCGCCCGGACGCGCCAAGTCAATGGTGGATGCCATCAACGCAAAGAACCCCAGCCGCGCCTCCCTCGTCCAGTTGAAGGGCAAGGCCCATAGCGACGCCGCCGAAGCGGCCTACGGAAAGTCCGACTGCTGGAAGTGGTTATTACGTTAATAATTGTAGATTATCGCGCACGCGTGCGTTCTTATGAATGACAGATTATGATACATCAACAGAAAAGGAGTAACACCATAAACAAACCATTCTTCACACTTGTTGTCGCGGCACTCGCGCTGAATACATTCGCGCAAGAGCGCGAGGGAACGCACGAGTACGGCAGGGGCCATGGCAGAATGCACGGCTCGTAAAGAACGACCAGGCGCATACCTACCGCCTGCCGACCGAAGCGGAATGGGAACTTGCGGCGGGACACATGCCGAAGGACGCCGATTTCAACTGCGGCGTAGGTGACGTGATCACGAGCGTCGATGCCTTCGCCACGACCAAAGGCGCGTGCTTGACGTGCGCCATCTTGAGGGGGCGGATCAGGTTGTAGACCATCATTACGGCGAGGAAGCCGGCGACGAGTCACGGCGACATCGCCGCGAATACCTTGACAAACGAAATCAAAAGGTCATGCATCTTACCGTGAACCGCTTCAGTCTCTCGGATAATACGGAAGGAGCGACACGTAGTTCAACCCGAGTTCTTCGCCTTCCGCGGCCTGCTCGTTGCTGAATGATATCTCCGTCTCCGGGGCGGTGGCGGTAAAGACGATCTGCCCGAGATTGACGCGCGCGCAACCGTTGTTGATGTCATAGCGTCCCTTGATGCGTTTGTCTACATGTGTCCAAGAGAGCGCGGCGTCCACAGCGGCACCCGTTCCCACAGAAGCGGAAACGGCGAATTGACGCGGCGCAATCCGTTTCGCCTTCACGTCCTTGGCGTCAAAGGTCACATAGCGCAGACGGTACTTGTGGCCCGGCACGAGTCCCTTCGCCTTCTGCGAGACCGTCGCGAAGGAATCTTTTCCGCGAGACAGCACGGCAAACGAATCTCCCACGCTACCGTTCCCGCCCCAGCGGTTCTGGCTCGTCTTCGCGAAACCAGCGAAGGAATCCGCGCGCACGGCACCGTTCGTGGTCCACGGCTCGAGCGAGCCGCGGAAGTCCCCGTTGAGGATGTGGTCAGGACGGTACGTGAATCCGTGCTTTCCGGAGAGCATCTCCTTTCTGCCCTCCACCACGTAATGCCGCATGAGCGCAAAGCTCCAGCGGTGCAGTTCCTCGTCGGCATAGTAGCTGCCCCAATATCCGATGGACCCGAGTCCGTCGAACGCCGGATCGTTCGCGGCCATGTTGACCTGGAGGTCTAGATAGTACTTGAAATCCACCTCCGGATGGTGCGCCAGCGAAAGAATGGGCAACTGGTTGAAGTTACCGAACGCAATGCACGACGACTCGATTGCCAGCGGATACGTCTTGCAGTAGCGCACGAGCGTGTCCTTTACGTAGTTCTCCAGATAGCTGCGCGCCTCCTCTTCCGTCTCCTTGGTGCGGCAGTACGCTTCGAACAGAACCTTCCCCTGCCCGAGGGACGCGTTCACGGACGTGGCGAAGAAATCCTCGTCAATGACCCTGTTAAAAGGCTTTCCCACGATCCATGTAAAGATCGCCCGCGTCGGCGATGCGGCGAGGTCGTACGCCTTGAGTCCGCGCGTGTACTCGAGGATGCAGCTCGGGTTGTGCAGGAACTGTTCGTCGCACGTCACCCCGGAGTAACCGAACTGGTTCATTCCGACGGCCCCGCCGAGCAGCTGTTCCAGCTTTTCGGCAGTCACGCCGGTCGTGTTGAGGTTCGCAAGCCAGCGGTACCCGCGCGCCATGAAACCTTCCAGATGATCTTTCGGCACCGATCCGCCGTTCTGTGTCGTCACGGCGGGGAGAACGTACTTTTCCTGGAACGCCCAGTCGTACGGTCCATTCTCCTTGACGAAACTGTTGGCGCCAGGGCAGTAGTTGAAGATGTCAGCGATCATCCTCACGACCACATCCCCAGCCGGACCGCTCACCGTGACCACATGTCGTCCAGCGGCGACGAGCCGGAACGTCTCGCCGCGCGGCGTATCCTGGGAGACGACCTCGCGGCCATCGAGGCGTACCGTCGAGCCGCATGGCGACGCAATGAACAGCCAGCTGTCGCGAAACACGTCAAACGAGAACGTCTCCGGTCCCTCGCCGACGCGTTTCGCGCTGACAAGCTCGGAGGTCAGGTTGTTAAGCCTGCGCCCCTTCTTCAGCTGGCGCGGCACGTCCCTCACGGAATAGCGATGCCGTTCGGTGAAGATGCGCTCGCCAGAATCCTTCTTCGCGATCGAGACTGCAAACACGCCCTGCGTCGGACACCCAACGCCTGGAACCGCCAACTTCACACCGCTCTTCGCGTCAAGCGGCGCACGCGACGCGCCAGATGCCCCCTCCACCTCCAGCACGGCCTCGAAGTCACTCTCAACGGTCCCCTTGGGAAGAGTGCCGAAGAAGCGGAACTCCACCGTCGGGTCGTAGAGCGGAATCCTTCCGAGAACAGGATTGAACGGAATCAGCCTCGGCTTAGTCTGCTCGGCGAAGACGGGAGAGCGCTCCGTCTTCTTGAGCGCCGCCTCGTCCAACGCCACCAGGCGGATGTCCGCGACATCGAACGTCCCTTTGAACTTCGTCAAAAACGCGACCAGCGAATACGTGCCGTTCTTCGACGGGAAACACGTGAACTCGTGTTCGAGCTTCACCCATTTGCCCGACGTGTCCGGGGGCAGCTTGCCGGCGTTCGCGCTCTTGTACCACCCATGGTTCACCACCGATACGCCGCCAAGCCCCATAGACAGCGCCTTCGTGCGCACGTAGGCGGAGATCCTGTACTTGCCGCCCTCGACAAGACGCAGGCCGTATTGGCGGATTGTAGCCTCGGCCGGATCGCGTTCATCCGACGAGATCGACATATAAGGCCTTCCGTCGGGACCGCCCGAGGGCTTCCATGACGTCTTTCCAGACATGTTCACGTTCCAGAACGGCGGCAATGACGCCTGGTCGGCCTCGAGCGCGCCGTTCAGCACGATGTTCTCATCCACCTCGACCGCGGCGCGGCAAACACCTGCACACGCAATGACGACCGCGACCATGCGCACAATTCCCATCCGCCGTATGGCACGGCACCTCATCAAAAGATTATTTCTCATGTCGAAAGTATATCAAAAATCGGCTTGGTTGCGTTTGCGGTCGCACAGGGCGCGTCAGCCGTCAATGTGTGCTATACTATCCCCAAACGGAACAAGGAGAAAACCATGTCGGTCATACGCAAGTTCAAGCATGCCGCTCTCGTCGCGTGTTGCCTTTTTGTAGCGGCTGCTGCCATCTCTGGATGCCAGACGCGTTCGCCTGGCAAGGTCAAGGTCGTGGCAATTGCCGACGGATGCGTCACAAACGGATTCGTCATGGCGCGGAACACCAACTCCGACGCATTATCGGCGGCGGGGTACATCCCGATGCTCATCCCGCGAATCTCGGACACGAACCTGCTGGCCCAGGCGATGGACCGTGTGGACGCCCTTCTGCTGACGGGCGGCATCAAGGGACAAGACTACCCGAACCGCATCGAGTTCGAGAAGCTGCTGATGGGTATGGCCATCGAGCGTAGACTGCCAATCCTCGGGTTCTGCCACGGGCACCAATGCATCAACCTATACTTCGGCGGCACGATCATGCCCGTGCCCAAGGACCGCTCGCCAAGCATCGTGCATCGCGGGAAGGATCCGCCCTACGTGAAGGATTGCTTCCACATGATCAACGTCAAGCCTGGATCGCGCCTTGCAGATGGATTCGGCACGACGCGCATGGAGGTGAACACGTCGCATACCATGTGCGTGAAGGATGTCGGCGAAGGTCTTGAGGTGATCGCCCGCTCCGATGACGGCGTCGTGGAGGCGATCGAGCACCGCACGCTTCCCATCACGGGATTCCAGTTCCACCCGGAACGCATCTTCCGTCGCGACCCGCGCTATCTCCGCATCATCGCCGACGCTCTGGAACGCGGCCGCTCAAAGGAAAACCAGTAAACATGAATTGCGACAAAAAGCCACTTAAGATCTTCATAGCGGGAGATGGCGGCTGGGGCACCGCGAATGCGCTGCTCCTCGCGGGATACGGACACGATGTGACCGTATGGGGCGCAGATACAGCCTACGTGCGCGAAATCGCCCGCACGCGCTCGAACCCCCGCTATCTACCAGGCGTCGAGCTGCCGGACGGGATAAAGTGGACGACCGAGCTGTCGGACGCTGCCGGGGCGGACGTCGTGGTCTTCGCCACACCATCACGCTATCTGGGAAACGTATGCTCCAGATTCAGGAGCCACGTGCCCGCAGACGCGCTCGTCGTCTCGCTCGCCAAGGGATTCTGCGAGTGGACGCATGTGCGCATGACTGTCCTCGCAGAGAAGGCGCTTGGCCGCAGGCGCATCGTCGCGCTTTCCGGCCCATCCCACGCCGAAGAGGTGGCGCGCTGCATCCCGACTGCGGTAGTGGCGGCGTCCGAGGACATCGAAGACGCCAAGCTAGCACAGGAGATATGGAGCGGTCCAGTGTTCCGCGTATATGCCTCTGACGATCCCGTGGGCGTGGAGGTCGGCGGCGCGGTGAAGAACGTGATCGCCCTGGCGGTTGGCGTGTCCGACGGCCTCGGCTTCGGCGACAACACGCGCGCCGCGCTGATCACCAGAGGCATCGCCGAGGTGGCGCGATTCGCGAGCGCGCTAGGCGCAAACCCCAAGACGGTGTTTGGACTCTCTGGCATGGGCGACCTCGTTGTGACCTGCACGTCGCGCCACTCGCGCAACCGCAGCGTTGGCGAGCGGCTCGGCAAGGGCGAGCAGCTTGCGGACATCGTGGGGTCGATGAAGATGGTGGCGGAGGGCGTGTGGAACGCCCAGGTCGTGCGTGCCATGGCCAGAGAACTGAACGTCGAGATGCCGATCACGGAGACGGTCTGCCGCCTGTGCCACGAAGGCCTTCCGGCGAAGGATGCCATAAGCATCCTAATGAACCGCCCGATGAGGGGCGAATGACACGGAATTCTCCCTAGGGCCGACGGAAGTTTTGCGAGAAGGAGCCTGGGCCGACGGTGATCGGCTGTTCGCCCGGCACCACAAGGCGGCACGTCGTGCCTTTCGGCACGTTCACGTGGATCACGAACTCACCCTTCTCGTTCTTCAACCAGCTCGCACTGATCTCGCCGTGCGGCGTGGGAACGCGGCCAGACGCCCAGCTGAGGCGTGACGTGACGGGAATACGGTAGGTGAATGTCTTGAAGCCGGGCTCAGCCGGCTCGATGCCGAGGATGTAGTTCGTGAAGAGTCCCGCGATGGCCGTGTCGGGGTGGGCCTCGTCGCCCCAGCCCTTGCGGATCAAGCCCATGCACTCGCTCGTGAGGCGCATCCCCTTCCAGTCGGGGTCGAGGACCTTCCTCCAGCCGTGCGCGTCGATCACCGCGAGCGCGGCGTCCGTCGCGCCGTACTCGAACTTGCCTCGCGCGGCGAGCGCCTGGAACTTGCCGTGGTTGATGCGCACGAGGTGCGGCATGATGCGCTCTGCCTCGTTGCGCGTGACGAACCGCGCCGACAGCGCGAGCGCGTTCGCCTCGAAGCCCAACCGTCCATCCTCCACCGAGAGCCGGAAATAGCCTTCCTTGTCGTTCCAGAACGCTGCACGGATCGATTCCGAAAGCTGTGCGGCCGCCGCCGTCCAGCACGCCGCGTCATCGCCCTTGCCCAGCTCGCGCGCCATCTGCGCGGCGTCTATGTACGTCTTCCATAGAAGGACGTTCATGAACGCGCGGTGGTGGAGCGACGTGCCGCCGAACACGAGTCCCGCCGCGTGCTTGCAGGTTTCCTTCCGCTGCTCGAAGATGCCCGTCTTCGGGTTCTGGTACCGCGCGAGGTAGGCCATCAGACCCTGCACGACGGGGTAGACCTTCTGAAGAAGCGCTTTGTCTCCGGTGTAGAAGTAGGTGTCCCACGCAACCGGCACGAGCCACGCGGCGAACTCGTCGGACCCGAACGGCCCCCACTCGCCAGCCTTGGGCACGGCCTGATCAGGCCACGGAGAAGCCTGCACGTAGCCCTCGGGCGTGTGGTTCGCCGCAAGCATCTCCACCGATCCCTTCAAGTACGGCGCAGCGGGCTTGAAGCCCACGAAGAAGCTGCGCTGTGCCCACCAGAGATCGCCACTCCACACGAGACGGTCACGCTTCGCGCCGTCCGCGAGGTAGGGCAGCGTGCGCACGGTCTTCGGACCCCACACGGAATCGTACGACGGAATGGCGGAGAGCTCGCACGTTCGTACACTCGCCTCCCAGATCTCCGCGAGCTGGCGGTCCGCGCAGTCGAACGTGCCCGCGCGCTCGCCGGCCGAGTGGACGCGGTCGTTCGCGAACGCGAAGGACGCGAGCGAGACCGGTTTCGACGCACCGTCGAGGCGAAGGCGCACGTAGCGCACGAGCCCCTGCAGGAGCGGAGCGCGGTAGACGGCGTTCGAGGCGAGCAGATAGCTTTCGTAGCGGTCGATGTTCGCTGGGAGGATCGGCAGGTCGATGTCGGGACCGAGGTAACGCGCGGCCGTCTCGCGCCAGAAGTCACCCTTTGGGCCAAGTCCGTTCGGATGGCAAGCGTAGGATATGCGCAATGTGGCGGCCGGGTCGTTCGCGGCCACGCGGAAGACAGGATAGCCTCCCACGCCGGCACCGCCGTAGTCAAGCTTCACGTCCGCGCCCGGCGCAAGCGTGAGCGCGGGCAGTTCGGTGACGACGAGCGCCCAGTCCGCCGCATCGGGCTTCGGGGGGAGCTCAAGGTTCCCGCGGTCGTCGGAGACGAACGTGACGTCTTCGTCCTTCCACTCGCCAGAGCGCGTGTTGAACCAGCGTACAGTGTGGAAGCGGTCGGGCGTGAGGGCGTGGACCGTACCCGTGAGGCGGTTCGTGCCGTAGAAGTAGAACACGGCGCGGTTCGGGTTCGCAAGCGTGGCGAACGTGTAGGCGATGCCGTGGGCAGGCGCGCGCGCCGTGCCGGAACGCGGTGTGAAGCGTGCGCCGTCACCGAAGCCGGGCTTGAGGTTCCACCAGTCGAAGGAGGTGAAGAACTTCTTGAAGTGCGCCATCTGGTGCGCGCTTGGGAACTCCACGGATTCGCTCCACGGCACCTGCTTGTCTTCAGGTGTGATCTTGTCCACGCCATCGTGACTCGCCCGTTTCACATCATACGTGCTCAAGTAGAGCCAGATGTCGATCGCGCCATAGCCGTAGCCGAACATGCCGCAGAGGAATGTGATGTATCCCTGCGCACGCGCGCCGAAGTCCTTGGTCCAAAGGTAGCAGTAGCGGCCCTCGTAGTTGACCGCCGGACGCGGATCGGCCCAGTAGTCGCGCGCGGCCTCGCAGTCGGGCGACGCGGTGAGCGACGGCGACCACTGCACGCCCCACCACGTGTGGCCCGTGCGCGCGGCGACAGTCGCGTCCGCGAACGCGGAACGTCCGCCAAACTTGTCAGGCCCGCCCTTCTCTGTGCCGCGTCCCGTCACGGTCGTGTGCTTGGTGTTCTCCTGGTGAGCCGTGAGCGGATGGCTGTAGGCGTCCGCGCGATGGATGCTTTCCGCCACGGAAACCCACGGATTGTTGGTGGCGCAGTAGAAGTTGTGTCCCTGGTGGCGTTCGTGGTAGAAGTCGTTGTCCGCCTCCTGCGCAAGCGTCCACATCACGGGATACGCGCCGAAGCGCGCCACCCAGTAGCGTGAAAGGCGGTCGATCGCGGCAGGGTCGTCGGCAAGCTTCTTGCTCATCTGGGATGCGAAGAAGAACTCGGCGTTCGCGTGGACGAGTCCCTTCTCGGCGAGATACTGGTAGTAGCGGTCGGCGAGCTGGAAGCCGGGGATGTCGGCGGCGTCAACCTTGCCGTCCGCGACGTTGAACTTCGCCCCGATGGGCTCGGACTGGAGCACGGTGAAGCCCTGCGCCGCGCGCCGGTCGACGATGTACTTGAAGTGGGAAGACGCGCCCGTCGCGCCCGCGTGCGGACCGGGCTCGTCGATCTCCTCCTTGTAGAGGCCCCAGTGCGTGTCGCCGAGGTAGAAGAACGGCGTGCCGTCCGCGTAGGTGAAGTGCTTGGCGCCCTTCGCGGCCTTCACGAAACCACGTTTGTAGACCCCGAGGCCACCCGCGTACGGTTTCGCCTCCAGCGCGCCGGTCTTGCCGTCGAGCGCGGCGTCGCCGCGGCAAGTGGTGGACCAGCTCCAGCGCCCAGGCTTCGTGGGCGCGAAGCGCACGCGGAAGGTCTTGCCGCCGTCCCAGAATCCGGGACGCGACACCTTCTCGCCAGACTCGTGGGTGAAAACGGCATCGAACGCCACGGCGTCCGCGCCTGTCTTGTCGTAATCCGCCCCCGCTTCGAAGGCGAGCTCCGTCGCGCGCCACGTCTCGATGTCCGCGCCAAACGCAGCCGCACTGAGCGCAATGCCAAAGGCCCAGAACGTTATGTACCGCACCGTCTTGTCCTTTTGCTCAAGGAGTAAGGAGAGACTTTATCCTTTGCGCCTCCTGGATTTCACTGGGGGATATCTCGCCATCGCTTGCAATCAATATGTCGCAAATGATACCGAGCAACTCCGTGTAGAGGGCGGCCAACTTGACGTTGATGTTCTTCATGCATTCGACGCCGTTCTTGAATTTCACGTCAAACGATTCGCCGATTTCCGCGCGACAATTGTCATAAGCCTCCGTCAGGCTCTCGACCGTATAGTCAAAGGCGAAGTTCCTGTTGAGATACACCACCTCCTTTGCGCTGATCTTGCCATCGGCGGCAATCACCCTGAAGATCATGCTGAGAAGATCGTTTTCATAAAAAGCGCCCATTTCGCCGAACTTCTCCTTGTCCCATGCGCCAGTTTCTTCAATGGCGTCACAACCAAGGTGAAAACGTTCATACTGGAATCGGAACGCCTTTGTCAAGTTGTCAATGTTTTCCATGCTGAACTCCTTATGCGAGGACAAGCCGTTGCGATACACTTTCGCCCAGCCGTCCAACGCTTTGATTGTATCATAACGCTCATGTGCCCGCAACCCGCAGAATCATGCACGACCACGCTAATCACAGTCATTCGGCCGAGAGGCGGCAGTCGCCCCAGGCGGCCCAGTCGCCGACCGTGTTGTTCTTCGGACCGCAGTCGGCGATCAGGACGAGCCGCACGGTTTCCTTCGCCCAAGGACGCAAATCCGCGCGGATGGGACGCCACTCGTGCGTGCGCACCGTATCCTCCGCCACGACCGTGCGCTTACCGTCGGCGGTCTGCACGCAGACCTTGTAGCAGATGCCGTCGCCAAGGTCGCTGCCGTCCCCCTTCCCAACGTAGGCGTGGAACACGTGCGGCCCGCCTGCGTCCAGGCGGAACGACGCAAACGCATATCCAGTCCCATTGCCGTACGGCGGATGCATCACGATTCCCTTCCGCGATACGCCACCGCACGTCTGCTGCGAGTCGAACAGCGTGTGACCCTTCGATTCCGGAGTCGCCGGCTCCTCCTTCTGTCCTCGGATGCAGATGCCAGAGTGCCGAACGAACGGCAAGGGGGATTTGGCGGCGGCGGCAGGCTTCGGCTTGAACATCCCCGCCGGCGGCACGGAGCGCTTCGCGATCTCGGACAGCGTCGCCAACGCGATATGCGAGATGTCCTCCCGCTCCGCGAGGCGCACGCAGACCTTGTTCGTCGAGACGCCGGCGAGCGTAGTGGCCGTGCCGCGCGCGTCGAGGTAGACGTATTCCGGCGAATACGCGTAGTCCACGCGGTGGCCGTCAATAAGGCCAGAGTAGGTGAGCACCTTCCCGTCGCGCGTGAAGCCGAAGTAGCCGTTCGGCGGCAGCCAGAGCGTGTCGCCGCCCACCGTCACGCGCATCGCCTCGTCAATCGACCCGTTTGCCGCCACGAACGTCCCGTCGGAGTAGCGCACCGTCACCTGCGAGCGCGCGAACACGCCGGACGCGACCGCGTCGGACGTCTCGTGGGCGCGCCCGTCCGCATCGACGTAGCGGATCTCGACCGCGTCCGCCATCGTGTAGCGCGCGGCGAGCTGCTGCACCATGAAGTAGCTCCGTTCCATGTGCGGATCGTACAAGAGGAAGCCGGGGTGGCCGAAGGCGACCGTGGCGGCGAGGAAACGGTCGGTCGCCACCACGTTGTTCGTCGGTGCGCTCTTGCCGGGGTAGAACATGCCAGGATTGCCCATGCCGAAGTTGCAGCAGAGCGGGTGGAGACGCAGCAGGTCGAAGTCGACGAGCCACGGATTGTCCGAGATGCGGTAGTTCTGGTCCTGCGCGTAGTTGCCGTCCGTGAGGCCGCAGTACATGAAGTGCGTGTTGCCCTCGGAGTACACCGGGCCGTTCCAGTTCTTCTTCTGGATGAGCATGATCTCGCCGAAGGCGTAGAACGTGTTCGCGAACGTGCCGCCGCCAGGGATGCG
>Ga0310690_10005704_pt1 | contig 16740 bp, 4 predicted proteins | sample AusTroGonzalo_MG_2_FD_207661 | JGI IMG/M metagenome (GOLD analysis project Ga0310690, IMG submission 207661) | Bovine rumen microbial communities from tropical cattle in Woodstock, Queensland, Australia - Gonzalo_04 (v2) (version 2) | ecosystem: Host-associated > Mammals > Digestive system >... | reverse complement strand
CATCCTTTGATTACAACTATAAGATGACGGCCAATGCCTCAATTAATTGGCGCATCAACCGTCGTTTGCTCGACGAAAGATTTACCTTCTCGACCAACGGACAGGATACGGAAGTTTTGCAAAAATATTACAACGGTAGTCCTTTGTTCCAATTGAGGGCGGAGAACGGCTTGCAAATGGAGTATTACTTGGCGGATCCTTCGGGTAGCGGCATGTATTTGACGATGACGCAATACAACGGATCTAGAACGAGCAATGAGCTTTACACCGATCTCGGTTATAGGCTCTATGTGCAGAGCGGATTGAATTATGTTTCAGCTTCCATTACAGACGTGGCATCCAATACGGCGCTGTATGTGCGTTCCAACGGCAACTACGTTTCCTACTCGTCCATGACGCATGGCGAGAAGCCCAATTATCTATATGTAAGTGCAACTGCCTATAAGACGGTCAATGGTTATACGCTGTACAGCGATTCGGCTGCTTCTGTTCCCGCTACTGCGGCAGAGATTGAGCAAGGCATCATTACGCTCTACGTCGCCAATGGCGTTGCGTACGATGCCATTTCTCACGGAGCATTGCCTACGTATCTGCCCAAGTCCTATCTGTTATATTGCAAGGAAGGTCTGCTATACCGCGAAGCCACATTCGCCGACATCGTAGGCGAGGCCACGTTATATATCGCCGATGGTTGTACCAGTTCGGTGTCCAATGCCTCGGTGGCACAAGTGAATGTGTCGCAGATTTCCGCTTGCACCGTCATCAACGCGTTGATTACCATGAACTTGGACGCTGAGTATGATAACGAGTCGACTACGGTCTATTCCGTCTTGACCGGAGGCGTCAGCAGAGATTTCCGCAGTTCCTTTGGTTATCGTCTTGCCACCAGCGCAGATTTCGAAACTTCTCCCGTCTATTACCTATACGTCAACGAGCGTTATCGCACGTGGGAAGAGATGCGGGAGATTGACAGCGCCGAATATGGTACGACGATGGTCAATATCGGATCTTCTTTGCAGACCAGTACGGGCTATGCCTTGTACGTTGAGATTACCAGCTCGGGAGACGAAACCGAATCGGTGTCTTCCTTCGTAAGCAAAATTGCCAACCTCACTGCTAACGGCTCTATTGTTGCTGAGCACGCAGATACGCGCACCGGCAATAAGGCCGAGATTGATTTCGGTACGTTCAGCGCCAGCAACTACACGTTCGATGCAGATCACATGGCTGATACTGAGTCTGAAAACGTCAAGTTTACTATCAGTATTTTGATTATGCCGGTTCCTGTGAGAGTCGATATAGAAACCACAAAGGTGTATGACGGCGAGGGATATGCGCGTTATATCGAGACGGTTGGCCAAGTTCGCACCGAAGATTTGATCAATCAATTCAATATCTCCATGCGCGTCAACGATTTGCGTACGCGCAACGGTGTGGCGGTCGGTCAATTGCAGAGCATCTATAATTGTGTGGCTGACTGGCAATTGGAGACGCAGAAGGACGAGGATACTTACTATTATCCCGATAACTTGGTCATTTCGGTCAACAACAACACGTATTATGGTGCTATCCGTAAGAATGAGCTAAGCAAGTACGTAGAGTTGGGTGTCGTAAGAGAGGGCTACGTTGCCGAGATTGATATGAGTAATCACGTGTACGATTACCGCTTCAACTCGCACGTGTATAATGAGAGCATCAACGGTGAGTACGGTATCCATCGTACGACGACGGGCTATACGTTGTACGTTCGCGAAACGGTAGAGAATCACGAAGTTTTCTCCATCGCAAGCTACGTGGACGTTATCGGTACGTCCGGAAAGACCTTGTACGTTATCGATGGTGATATTGTCAATTACGATTCCGCTATCCATGGCGAACGTATCGGCACTACCGACATTACTAGCTATGGTTACGTGATCATTGCGGGTGAGACGCCCACAGTGAAAGAGTTTGTGCCTTACGATTATGCTTTGCATTCCAATCAAGGAGACATCCGCTTTGAAAGTGGAGACGACGTGATTCGCACGCTTAGCGGCGGCTATGCATACGTCAAGGTCGACGAGGCAGATTTGGAAGGAAACGTAGTATACGAGGTCGTTAGCATCGGCTTATTGACCGAGTACTATCGCAAAGCAACTGTCGCAGAGTTGGCAGATGATAGCATCGAAAAGTATGCACTTGAGTACAACAACTATTTGCCGTACAGTCGTCTGTCTTATGGTACATGGCTTGGTGCTGGCAACGGTAATTTGACCAACCAAGGCTTTAGTCTCTATTATTACGATAGCGGCGTGTACAGTATTGCCACCGAGCAACAATGCCAGGCGGGGGAGAGTTTGTACGTTAAGGCGTATCATGCCTACGACTTCGGCTTGTTGTCTGAGGCTGTCAATAATTTCCGTGTCAATATCGCCACCGCGGCAGGCAACGTAGGCGACTACTACGTTAACTACGTCGCGTATGATTCCTCTACTCACGGTAATCGTCGCTATTCCAACACAACGGCGTCCGGTTACACTTTGTATTTCAAGATCGGTGATGAGTATTATGCGGCGAAGAATGGCTCCATTCGCGCCGAGCACGCAAATAACAACGTCTTGTACGTATTGTCCGGCGGCAACTACCTGGTCTACAATGCTACAACGCACGGTGCTTTGGTGTATCATACAGCGACCTACGCTACAGACCTAGTAGAAGGGTATACGCTAGGCGGAGAGAGATTGTATTACAGCGAAGCGGGCCACTACGTTCCGTTAGAAGACACGGTGTCAATCGCCGGGAAGACGTTGTACGTCGGCGATAATCACGACGTTTACACCGAGTCGGCATTCGGTCCTTTGGTTTATGCCAAAGAGAAGTCGCTGTATTATGGCGAAAGATTGTATACGCCTATCACCTATACGGAGTTGCAGAACAGACAGAAAGTGTATTATAGCACGGATGGGCGTTCCTTCACTTTGGCCACATACAATCAAATCCGTCAGGGGAGTTATTTGTATTACCTCTCCAGGCGCATGGAAGCCACTTCAACTATGCTCGAAAACGACGCTGAGCGCATATTCAGTTTTGACTCGTCCACCAATACGTATACATTGGCAACCGACCAACAGATAGACGATGCGCTCGATAATTCGCAGGCTTATCTTTACAACTTCGTCGTGTTCGAACTCGCCAGTTCCGAACTTCTCGACTCTGTCGACTTTGAAGTGTATTATAGTGCCAATGCCAAATACGTGTATTACAGCGCCGACGGCATCACCTTAATGCCTGCAACGTATGCGCAGATACTGGCTGGACAACGTTTGTATTATAGCACCAACGGTGGTAACAGCGGTGAACCCTACACGGGGCAAGTGGAGGTCACGTTTGCCCAAGCCACCTTACAACAGATTCGCAATGGTAATTATTCGAACCGCGTGTTATATACGTATTCGTTGGATCTGTCCATTCCTACGGCGCAACAAATTGCGGCGAACACCAACTTGTATGTGATGTCGAACTCAACGTCGATAGATTTGGTCGCCGATTTCAACGTGTTAGATCAATGCGAAGAAGAACATACGAATTACACGGTATTGGTTAGCATGAGCTCTCATATCCGTATCTTGCCGCGCAACCTGTACGCGATTTTTGACAATACGGTGCAGACCATGCAAACGGAGCTGAAGGATCTTACCGTCGATTATCTCTACGACGGTTATAACGGCAACTATGCGTTGGTGCAGTCCGAGCTGGAGGCCTTGCTAATTCGAGATCACATCTTAATCTCCAACCCGGATTATCAGGAACATCCCACCGACCCCTCGTATGATCCCACCACGTCGGCGTATATCATTAATCCCGCCGTGTTTAATATCGAGCGGCCCGAAATGATTGCGTATGACGAGCGTACTTCCATGACGTTGTCCGTGACTATTGCAAACGAGTGGAAGACCAACTACACGATTAACGACGCTTTGTTGATGATTGTAGGCGCAAGCGTGCGTTCTACTATCACCAATCATCAGTATGACTATCGTTTCGAAATCGCTGATTTGACGGATTTCGACAATATTTCTGATGACTCCACCTTCTTGCGCGAGATTCGTGAAAGCACTGGCGTAGGTAGTATGCCCAACTACTATCAGGTTGCCGATTTGACTGGTATCGACGTGGATGGAAGCCATATTGTCTATATGATTAAGAACTTCAGCGGTAACTACTACGGCTATTACGAAGATGAATACGGCAATCGCGTGCAGACCTATATCAACGGCATCACGGTAGTAGGCGACGCAGACGATACTTATGTCGGCTTGTTCTCCAACGTGCAACCCGGCACGCTGATTAGCGGCGTTCGTATGGTCAACTCTATCGTCTATGCCAAAAACAGCAATGCGCGTGTGGGCGGTATCGTCGGTTATGCGCTGGGCGCCGATATCATCGATTGCTGTTTCGACGGTACCATTATTGCCGGGCAGAACGCAGTTGCCGGCGGTATTGTCGGTGAAATCTGCGGTGGTAGTATCGTCGGTTGTGTATCCACTGGGCGCATTCGCGGCGGCAAGGTCGTTGGCGCGGTGCTGGGTACCAACAGTAGCGAAATGAGTATTGACAAGAGCATTACGATTAGCGAAGAGGCCACTGAGGAAGGCACCTTTGTCAAGGTGACCGAAGCCATCACCGATTATACGCAGTACAACAAGACCTTCCAGTCGCGCAAAGTTTATCGTGGCGTTACAATCGAAAGTCTTGTGTCGGAAGGGTCATATCGTATCGAGCGCTATCTTAATATCGGTGGCACAGCCACGGTTGTTTTGTACGCATACGACCAAGATTTGGACGAGATGGTACGTTCACTTGCCAAGATTATCGACGTGCAAGGCGATGCTGGTACGCTATACGTCCGATCTGTCGTCGATAACATCGAGCACTATGCTGTTGCAGGTTATAGCGAGTTGTTGGCAAATGACGAGTTCTACCATGGCATCGAGTCCTTCGTGATGGTTCGTGATTACTATGTCGGTACGAGCGGCGTTTCTCGCGCAAGGACGTATGCGGCGGTAGTGGACGCAATCGGGGATAGCGGACATAGTAACTTGTATTATTACACCGCATCTGGCTATCATTCCATCGATAGTGTGGAGCGGTTCTATTACAGCGAAGATGGTGTCACATATGTGCGTGCCACCGAAGCGCAAATTGTAGCCGCTACCAACATATTTATCTTGGAGGGCACGCCCACTCTGGCAAGTGTTGTCTTTGAGGAATACAACAGTGACGCAGTGCAACCCTTCACTCTCACCGACAATAGCGGCTTTATGGTGTCACCTTACGTGACGGCAACCGACGAGGATATCGACAACCAGGCGCTGTCCGATCAACTGTACGTCTTCGAGGGCGGTACGTATAAACGCCCCGACGCGGAGTTTACGGTTGGCGAGCAGACGTATGACTGGCGCGAGATGCGGACGATGCTGACATGCCTCTATCGCAAGGTGAATGACACGTTTGTGCATATAACGACGAATAGTTTGCTCGAAGATGCCGATAACGTGCGATTCATGACGTTTGAGTTGGCGGATCCCGGAGACATATCCCATGATATGGCTAACCGATTTGATATTTTTGACCTAGATTCTGATTTGGCCGAATCCGAGTATTACTATAGTGAGGACGGCATCACCTTCAGACATCCAGTGAGTAGCGAGATGTATGCGTCCAATCATGTCAATACGACCATATACGTGTTGACCGAAGAGGTTGAGGGAGACTTTTCTGCCGCTGCTGAACATCTTGCCTTGATATACGTCAGACGTCCTATTGCCATGGTGGGCCGAATCAACGAGCTTGCATCTGCCACGCAGTCCCATACTATTGCTGATAACTACGGACTTATATTGGGCAACGATGCCGTCGCAGTAGCGTCAGATACTTCCGTATACAAGCGATATAGCATGGATGCCGAGCACGGCGCATTGGTGGATGCAAACTACAACGAGTTATTGATGCAAATCAGAAAGTATATGATGCGCGACTGGTATCACGCGGGCGCCGCATTGTATGATACCATCGCCCTTGGCTCGCCCGAGTCACCCATACGAATTACCAATTACAGGCAACTGGTGTTTACGGTCATCTACCCGTGGTTGACGTACGACATACAAGAGGATATGTATGTGCCGCCGCATTATTATGGTGCGGGTGCCAGTGTGGCGACGATGAATCAGGTGTTGCGTATCTATTTAGGAGGCTAATGATGAATAAGAGCAAATTGTTGATTGGAATATCTATGATGGCGGCTATCGTCATCAGCATTGTCTTTTTGTCGTTAGCTTGGTTTGATGCGCCGATTACAGCGGTTCGCACCGACCCTACTGCGTTGAAAGCCGAATCTATGACGACGTTCACCTTAGGCGAAGTGCAGACTTCGCAAGATTTGGGTAAGTATCGCGGCGAAACGGGTTTGGCCTATTATCGATATACGACCGAACGGGATAATCCTTTGTTGGACTACGTCTACTACGACGACGGCGTGTATGAAAGCCACGTTACCGTCGATCAACTTTTGGCGCGCGTCAATATCTATTACTATCCGTATACCGTCGCCGAGCCCGAGAATCTTGATACCAACGACGCTACGCGTCTGTTTTGGAACGATTCAACCGATACGAACAATCGACGGTTGGTGCCCGCTTCGGCCGAGCAGATAGCGATGGCCAACGGGCTACTGATTGTCGATGAGGATACTTACGTGCGTCCCACGGTGGCAGAGGTCAGGCGTGGTCAAGATCTTGTGTACTACGAGGACGAAGAGTATCGTACCGCCACTACGGCCGATATAGCGTTGCGTACCAATATGTTTTTTGCTTCGTCGGGTATGCGTCGTGCCACTTCCGCACAGTTGGAGGCAGGGCTTAATTTGTTTTTCCGCAATCAGGAGGACGAGGAGGTGTACTATACGGTAGCCACCGATGAGCAGATTGATGCAGCCACGCGGGTGTTGTATTACAACCAATCCTATTTCCCCATGGCAACGCTGGATCAAGTCGAGAGCCGTTTGGGGCTATTCTATGGTCAGACCGAAACGATTGCGACAGCTGAGCAACTGAACAATAACCCCGCTATGATTTATTGTAAGCAAGGGGAGGATTACGTGCGTGCCACGTCCGAGCAGATTGCGGAAGGCTATGCGCTTTTCTACAAGGATAAGGGCGTTAAACTTACGCGAGACTTCGAATATGTGCATTTTGAGGCGTATAATCAAACTACCTACGTCTACCATTGGCAGCAAGGAAATTTGATTAATACGACAAAAACGCACTATCAAGAGTACAGAGGGACGGTAACCGATGTGGTCAAGAACTTCACTGATACAAGTGTGAACAAGAACAATTCGGCTAAGGTCATAGTGAAAATGCTCACTAACTCATCTAAGACAAATCCATCAAAGACAGTTAATATCGAAATTAATAATATATCTTATAGCGCTACCGATCAGGGGAACGGTGTGTATACGATATCGAAAAAACAGACCGTCAACGAGCAAACCCAATACAATACCTACACGATTACCGTGGCTGATATGGTCAACGACAAAACGGCGGATTACACCGACTATAAGTTGGACGAAAAGAACGGCACCTATGTGATGTATTATCGTACGGATGCGAAGACCGGCAACAAGACTATTATCTATTCAAAGAACAATACCATTCTGTATGACGATAGGTATGCGAATACGACGATCACGTTTAACGGTAACACCGTTACCGAGGGCGGCAAGACCTATTGGGGCACGGTGACCGTGACTCAAGACGGCGATTCGGTTTCACGAGATTGTTATGATTTCAGTTATACCAACGAGGCAAAAACCGCATATCGAGCAATGTGTGAAGATTATACGGTAGTAAAAACGGTCGAAGGCGAGTATTCCATTTATCTGCGAAAGACGGGGCAGGCCAAGTTCAGCACCGAAGCAGGCTCCAATCTTAGCGTCAATTTAACTACGCGCAAAGCTTATGCATACATAGACAGCGCGGCGGATATGGAGGACGAGGCGTATGTGATGGGCAAGCAATTCAACGTTATGTTCCCCAGTGGAGGTAAAGACCATTACGTGCGTATCGTGTCTGACAAATTGGGCATTATCCCTTTGCATAGCGACGCTGCCGACGCGTTGGCGGCAAGACCGGGTGCGGTAGCCGAGGATGTGTACTATACATACGTCGATAACGAGGGTGAAGATTTCGGTCTGGATCTTGCGCGCGAAGGAGAGGGGACAGCGCATGAGATGGTGTATGTAACCAACTACGATCACAGCCGCCAAACCGTGGTCGATACCACCTACGTTGCATACGATAGTGAGTCAAGTGGGTATTTCAGCTACGTGACCGTCAAGGGTATCGCCTTGTACGTATTGCAAGATACCGAGTACGTCTTAGCTCACACCGGGATAACGGGTGCCGGAAACTTGACGCAATTGCAGCAATCCATACAGAATAACGAAATCCATTTGTATATCAAAAACGGCACCAGTTATTTGGAATACTCCGAGTATAAGTATGGCGCAATGACTTATGATACGCAGACGTCCACCGGCAAAACGCTGTATTACCACGGCGTCTATCCCGTGGCTACCAATGCACAGATAGCGCAAGGTGTTGAAATCTATTATTACGACGATAGTCAACAAGCGTTCGCTCTTGCGACCGCCGATATGCGCCATGCATCTGGCTTGCTGTATTATAGCGCGCTTGGCGACGGAAGCGACTGTGAAGTGGCTACCTCCGCGCGTATATCGTCGGGCAATAACTTGTACTATGCCGATGGCGATAACTATGTTGCTATCACCAAAGAGGACATCGAGACTTACCGTCGCGAATTGTATTGCCATGCGCCGGCCAGTGCCGAAGACGTGGATGCGGGCGTTGGGTTGTTCTATTACGATTCGAGCGACGGTTTGTACCGGTCGGCAACCGTCGATATGAAACGCGCGTCTGGAACCTTGTATTATAGCGCGCTCGGCGATGGCAGTGACTGCGAGGGTAACGTGGCGGATTCCTATCAGATCGAAGCCGGCGATAATTTGTATTATTTCAACGGCACCTCTTATGTGGCCATTTCCACCGAAATCGTTGCGGCCAATCGTACGACGCTCTATAAGATACTATACACGGCGGCGACGCGTGAGCAGGTGTTGCGTATGCAAGATCTGCACACGGCCACTATCGTCAATATCGTGTATGCGATGGTTACGGACAATCAGGGTAATTATCAACGCGGTCGTATGCTGTATTCCGTCGGAAGTGGCAATAGTATTTCGACCGCCAAACGCACCCTCTATTCGCTTTCCGAATCGGATTTTTACAGCAATTTCTACGTAGAGGTTACTTTGTATGATGATGCCGAAGACATTCTCGTCGGCAAATTCTACATAGATTCGCAAGGCTATCTGGTCAGAACGTATGGTGATACTGAGCGGTATGTTATGGAGGCTACGAATCAAAATAAGCTATATAGGTGTGTGGTCGTCGTCTATTTCATCGATGGAAACACCTATCGAAATCTGCATTCCGATGCGTTGCATTATACCTATGATTATTCCGCGGGCGTTTATCAAGTGTCATCTTCTAACGGAAGCTTGGTGCGCGCCTTTGAGTTTAGCGATAATAAGTACATTGGTACGAACTTTTTGGTGCGTCTCGACGTCGTGGCGACTGATGTCGAAGAATAGGAGTAGCTTATGAACAAAAAGCTTTTATTGTTAACCAGCATTGCTCTTTTGGCCGCCGTCATCGTTTGTGTGGTCCTCGTATCTTTGGCATGGTATTCAAACGAGTACGAAGGCGCACAGAGTTTGGATTTCGCTGTCTTTTCGGATGCAGAGGAGAGTATTGATACCAACGGCACCAACTTTATGGCGGATTTTCGTCCTGCTCGTGCCTACGAAGGAGCGGTGGCGGCCGGTTTGGACGTGTCGGCCATTTTCTCCGATCCATTCTATTATTCGGAGGATCAAACGGTGTTTACGAAGGCAACCTCGCAACAACTTTATGCGCGTATGGCGTTGATGCAATACGATCCCGATGCCGAGGCGTTTGCCGACCGCTATACGATGGCCACGACAGACAGTCTTGTGCAAGAGCGCGATAATTTGGTTGCCGAGAGCGCGACGACGTCGACGAATATATACTATCGCAACGGCATGGATTATGTGCCTGCCACGTTGGATCAAATCAATGCGGGGCTGAACGTATATTGTAAGGTGGCTGGCGCGTATTCTCCTGCTGATAAAGACTATTTCGAGTCTAGCTCGTATATTGATACGAAGGCGCAGGTCGGCGTTATAGAATTGCGTTTGGCCTATCGTGGCACCGGAGAAGATGAGGGCACGATGGATGTTTCGTGTCAATTGTCGTCCAAGTGGCCCAACGCTCCCAGCGATGAAGAGATTATCGTCTCTGGCGGCGGCGAAGATCGCACCATATGGCTCAAGGACATAGGCGATGAGGTCAGTTACGTCGTGTGCGTGGCAGGTCTCGGATACGTGCCGGATGAAAGTCTAGAGATGAGCAATCTCCCTGCTACGACCATTGTTGCACTTAACGAAAGCCAAACGGGATATGAAGACTTTTCGTTGAGTTCTATCGGCGACGGTGCATTCTTGTTGGAGTCGAATTTGGATCACGATACGCTTCTGAATTATTTCGGGATAAATACGTATTGCATCCCCGTCGGCGTTGTGACGTATGGTGATGAGAACCAAGCGCCAACGTTCGATTTTGACGAATCGTGGGTTGATGACGGTTGGGGCTATAGCGCCAACGAGCAGCCTATTGATGAAGCGGGCAACTATGCCGAAGACTCTTTCCATGGGAATGCATTCAGTGCTGCCAATCGTGTGCGAGCGGGAGATGCTGTGGAGTTTGTTTACAATGGTATTCGATATGCCGCCGAGCGATTCACGTCCGATCCTACCAAATGCAGAATAGTACAGGTTTCTCAGGGTATTGGTAAAATCGGTACGTCCACCACGATGAATCTACGATTCTATGTTTTCATGTGGTATAAGCAAGTCGATGAGTTGTTGAGTCCCAACGTTACTTTCGGCGAAGTGAACTTGACGATTTCGATGAAGAAGACGGGGACAGGAGAGTAATATGAAGAAGAATGCGCTTATCATCATCATTTGCATCATCATAGTCGTAATCATAGCTGCTATTGCCGGTGGCGTTTCCTATGCTATTTGGAAAGAGCGTCGTGCCAAAGAAGCCGCTGTCCAACCCGAACAAAACGCGGATCCCTCCTATCGGTTTCAGTTGTATCACGCGCTCGATAGCGCCGGCAACTTGGTGTATTACAACCCTTACGACAAGAGTACGCATGGTAGCATCGTGAGGAAGAGTCGCACTGATAAGAACGTAGATTTGTACGGGGAGGTGCGTTATCACTATAGTAAGTTGGATTACATTTTGAGCACTACCGGGCCATTCTACGTGCGTACAGATGCACACCTCTATTCGTCCGCTGATGGATATGTCTATCTTTCGCCCGAAACCACGACGGGCGTCATTCTTTACGTTTATAAAAATAAAAGCTATCAAGCGTTGGGAGAAGAAACCGACGCGTATGGTTTTTCGCAAAAACTGTACGTTTTAATCAATTGGTTTCGTTCAACATATTCTGATAGATATGAGGTCGAAGAAGCGTATTTAGAGGTGGAGTATGATCCGGATGATGACTACTCCGTGCGAATCAAGGAATCCGAGATAGATGATATTATGTCGCAGCCCCGTTTCCTCAGTTTCGATGTGGAAGAAAGTGTCATCCGTAGCGAGAAAGGCAAATTGTTTTGTATTGATGATACGGGAGGTGTTATCACAAGCGACAACAAACAGGTGCTACATCAAGAATCAGTCTCCGGAGAATACGTCGCGGCGGACTCCGCCGATGTGATTAGAGGTACTGACCTATATGTGGCGGATTATGAGGAGTATAATATCGGCGATCCTGATGATGAGGAAGAGTACGGAGTGGTGCAATATCGTCAAACGACCAGCAATGGTACTTATCTGTACAACAAAGTAGGCGAAGACTCCTACGTGGATGCCTCGCTTGACCTTATAGCTTTGCGCGATAGCCTATTGTATAGTGAAGATGGTGAGACATATACTGCTGCGACTAACGCACAAATGCAAGAAACGCCCGAAATGATATTCTATGGCGAGACTGATCAGCAAGCGAGCACGCAAGATATTTCCAAGGCATTATGCGTTTATGCCGGCTACCCGATTAGCTCTTATGCCTTGGTTGGCTATACCAGCACGGCTGTTGCAGAGGTCGTCGTGCCCGCAACGATTGTCAGCGAATCCAACGGGTTGGCCTATCCTGTTACGAAAGTTTGCGCAACCGATGAGACGGCCGAATATGCCTTCTATCGCAACAACATCATTACAGCTATTATGTTGCCCGATACTGTTGTTGAAATAGCGGCGGTGACCTTTGGTGATATGATGAGTTTGCATGACATCTACTTCTTAGCGGAAGGTCGTGTCACCATCGGCAAATATGCGTTCCTCAACTGCGAACGGCTTACAAACATCTATCTGATGCCTGGTACGAGGCTGTACGATGAGTATGGCAACGAAATAACGTATGAGAGCGACGTATTTACGGGATGTACGTCGCTGACGGCTAGCTCCTTCAAAGATTTTACCACCAACGAAATCATCACTGGAGAGTGATTGTAAAACGAGTTTTTCTTTTCGTTGCCGTAATAAACGTATGTGTCATTATATAAATGGAACTACTTCGGGTTAAAATGAGAGTGCATTAGAACAGCAACTCATTCCATATCTCCTCAGAATACTGTTTTCGTGTGATGGGTTGGATAGTCCAACGCAAGGGGCGCAGGGCGTTATCGCTGTAGCGGCGGTAATAGGCGAGCGCCCTTTTTGCTTGGGTTTTGGTGTACACCACGAAAGAAGGAAGCCACAATTCCAACGCCGTCGTCGGGCTATGCCGTGTCGCTTCGCGCCAGACAACCCCTCTCCCGCTGGAAGCTGTATTCACCGCTTCAAACCCGCCACCCACCTTATGATGGGTGGCATTTTTCTTATATCCTTCGTCCATACGTATGACGTATGTCCAAAGGACATAATAAAAATCGCGCCCTTTTTCTCTGATGAGAATAAGGGCGCGGGTTTGAATTGGTGTACCCGTCGGGGTTCGAACCCGAAGTCGACGGCGTCGGAGGCCGTAATGTTATCCAGTTACACTACGAGTACGTCTATGTGTAACGATATTATATAGCAATTTCGTTACACTGGCTACTATTTTGGTATAAAATGCTGTTTTTTCTTGTCGGTTGGAGGCCGCTTTAGGATAGGGGTTTCAGCACCATCACGCTGTTGACGTGCATGAAGACGTTGCCCTCCCAAATGCGCCCGGTCAGTAGGTCTTGGCAGCGGTTGTAGAGGCGCAGGCCGTGCGGTTTGAGCGACGTATTGGCACATACGGCCACCTGCTTGTCCCCGTCGCCGCGCAGCATGACCATCACGCTCTCGCGGTTAGAGAAAGACACGCTCCCCGCGAGGGACTCGGCGATTTGGTGGCGCACCTCGCCCAATTTGGCGTAGTAGGCCCTAAGCTCCTTGTTGGCCCTATCCCACGGATAGGGACGGCGGTTGATGGGGTCGGAGAACCCGGTGAGGCCCACCTCGTCGCCGTAGTAGACGGACGGGGTGCCCGGCAGCATATATTGCAAAGCCGCCGCCACCAGTAGGCGGTCCATACCGAGGCGTCGCTGCTGGGGAGTGAGACGGTAGTCCAACATCATCTGCTTGGTCCAACCGTTGGTGTTGACGTCCGCCAACTCGTTGAGGATGCGCACGGTGTCGTGCGAGTCGAGGAGCGTGAGGCTGTAGTCTAAGGCGTGGCGCGGATAGTTCTCGCACACGTCCATCACGGCGTTGGCGAAGTCGTCCGCACTGCCGCCGATGGCGTAGGCCTTGATGGCGTTGCGGAACACGTAGTTCATCACGCCGTCCAGTTGTCCATCTGTGAAGTAGTGGCGTTGCACGCCGTACGAGCACTTGGTCGAGGCGTCCTCCCACACTTCGCCGATGATATGGCTGCGGGGGTTGGCACTGCGGATGCACTTGCACAGCTCGTCCAGATAGAAGTCGGGCAGCTCGTCCACCACGTCCAGTCTCCAGTCAATATCGTACTTGGTCCAATGCGCCACGGGGCCATCGGGGCCGAACAAATAGGCCCGCGCGCCCTTGCTGCGCTTGTTGATGGTGGGCACGTTCTCTATGCCCCACCAGCACTCGTATTTGCCGTTCTTATGAATGGTGAACCAATCGTAGTATTGTGACATCGCGCTTTGATAGGCGCCTATAACGGGGAAATGCCTGTCTCGGTTGAAGTAGATACTATCCGAGCCCGTGTGGTTAAAGACGCCGTCCAACATCACGCGCATACCGCGCGCCTTGGTTTGGCGCACCAACTCTGCGAAGTCTTCCTCGGTGCCCAAGAGGGGGTCGATTTGCATATAGTCGCCCGTGTCGTAGCGGTGATTGCTGACCGAGAGGAAGATGGGGCTAAGGAAAAGCACGGTGACGCCCAAGCTTTGCAGATAGTCCAGCTTGGAGATGATACCCCTTAGGTTGCCGCCGTAGAAATCGTTGGCGTTGTAGGGAGCGCCGTTTTTCCCCGTGATGTCCACGTCCTCGTCCCACTCCTTATAGATGCGCGGGGGCAGTTTGTCCAACCTTTGGTCGTGCGGAATCTCTGCCTTGCAGAACCTGTCCACGAAGATGTGGTAGGCGACGTCGTCCCCACGCGAGGGGGAGTCGTCCGTAGACTCGGAGTAGACGGTCAACTGCCACTCGGGCAAGAAGTCGCCGCTGATGGCGTCGCCTTTGGCGTCGCGGCCGACGAACAGGATACCGTAGTCGGTCTCAACCTCGAAACGGTAATAGAAAAGCCCCCAACGTGGTGGGGTAAATCGTACCATGTAGTAATGGTAGCCGTCCTTTTCGCCCGCGGACGTCATGGGGTGAATAGAGGACTTGGCGTCCTTGCGCACGATGAGACGTACGGCGCTTTCGCCCACGTCTTGCCGTACGCCGAAGGTGAAAGTTACCTTCGTTTTCTCGCGTACGGCACCAAAGGGCGACTTGTCTTGATGTGGATTAAAGCGAAACATTGTAGCGTATTATTCGACGGGAGTGATGTTCCAGATGCGGTCCGCGTATTCCTTGACGGCGCGGTCTGCGGCGAAGAAACCGCTCTTGGCCACGTTGACTAAGCTCATTCTGTTCCAACGCTCGCGGTCGCGGTAGGCGCGGTCGATTTCGTCATGCGCGTTGACGTAGCTGCGGAAGTCGGCGACGCACAGGAAGGGGTCGGGTTTGCCGCCTCTGCCGATGGTCAATAGGTCCGCGAGCTCGGCGAAAGATACGCCGCCGATGCCTGCGCGCATATAGTCGATGACGTGCTTGAGGTCGATGTCGTTGTTGTAGTAACTACTGGGCGAGTAGCGGTTGGAGCTCATCAGCTCGCCCGCTTGCTCGGCGCGCAGGCCGAAGATAAAGATATTCTCCGCGCCCACGTTCTCGTAGATTTCCACGTTGGCACCGTCCATGGTACCGCAGGTCACGGCGCCGTTAATCATGAACTTCATATTGCCCGTGCCGCTGGCCTCTTTGCCCGCGACCGAAATCTGCTCGCTCACTTCGCTGGCCGGCATGATAATCTCCGCCAAAGACACGCAGTAGTTCTCGAGGAACACCACTTTGAGCTTGCCTTTGATGTCGGGGTCAGAGTTAATCTGCTTGCTCATCATATAGATGAGGCGGATAATCTGCTTGGCGACGTAGTAACTGCTGGCCGCCTTGGCGCCGAAGATGAAGGTACGCGGCTTGATATCGAGGTCGGGATTCTCTTTGAGTTTGAGGTAGAGGTCCAGTATGTGCAAGACGTTCAGTAGTTGACGCTTGTACTCGTGCAGACGCTTGACCTGCACGTCAAAGATACTGTTCTCATCCAAGGTGACGTCGTAGTTGTCCTTGATGTACTTGGCCAAACGCGCCTTGTTCTTGAGCTTGATTTTCTCCATCTCGGCCAATACCTTTTTGTCGCCTTGGTACTGCATGAGGGGCGATAGGTCCGCGGTGCGCACAAAGTCGTCGCCGATGAGGCTCGAGACCAACTTGCTGAGGTCGGGGTTCGCCTCGCACAGCCACCTGCGGTGCGTAATGCCGTTGGTGACGTTGGTGTACTTCTCAGGGTGCATCTTGTACCCGTCCTTGAAGACGTCCGTAATCAAAATCTCCGAGTGCAAAGCCGACACGCCGTTGACGGTATGGGAGGCGCAGAGACACAGGTTGGCCATGCGGATTTCGCCATACGCCATGATGGCGTTTCTGGTGACCTTATCCCAGTCGTTGGGGAAGGCGCGCCACAACTCGTCGCAGTAGCGGCGGTTGATTTCGCAGATGATTTGATAGATACGGGGGATTTGTTGCTCCACCAAGTGCTGAGGCCACTTCTCGAGCGCCTCGGCCATGACGGTGTGATTGGTGTAGGACACGGTCTGGCACACGATGCTCCAGGCCTTTTGCCACTCGTAGCCTTGCTCGTCCACCATGATACGCATCAATTCGGGGATGCACAGGGTGGGGTGCGTGTCATTGACGTGGATGGCCACCTGCTCGGCCAAATTGTCGAGATTGGGATTGTACTTCAAGTGGT
>Ga0310690_10005701_pt1 | contig 16745 bp, 9 predicted proteins | sample AusTroGonzalo_MG_2_FD_207661 | JGI IMG/M metagenome (GOLD analysis project Ga0310690, IMG submission 207661) | Bovine rumen microbial communities from tropical cattle in Woodstock, Queensland, Australia - Gonzalo_04 (v2) (version 2) | ecosystem: Host-associated > Mammals > Digestive system >... | reverse complement strand
TAATGCTACAAACAGGATATATAAATCCCTGTTCGTCAGAAGTGTCTACGATGGTTAAACTATCTGTATCTGTAAGCGTAACTTCATCGTAATATCCAAATGGAGCATTTGTGGTCATATTTACTTGAAAGCCTATTACGTTGCCAATGTATATTATTGGTTGCACATTAAATGTAGCAAAGTAATGCACATCAGGAAATGTAGTATCGGTATATACTGGCGTAAATCTTTCATATCGCGGCTGATTAAGCCATCTGATAATTTCACTTACCTCTTCCCTTGTGTAATGATCTGACCCGCTACATAAATTTTTGAAAAATGAAAATTGTTTTTCAACATAAGAATCATATGTGGCAACCACACTTTTTCTCTTCTTGAGTGGTTTAAGTTCCACTGGGTTAAGATTTAACACATTGCCTATATCAATAGGTGATACACCGTCACCGCCGTTAATATCTCCAATGATACCGTCATATTCGGACAACGTATGCCCGCAATAACTAAAGTCTATAAAATCATTTGCAATAGTACTCATTCGTATCCCTCTTTCTTAATATTTATTTGTTTAAAAAACTTCTTCATCTTCTTTTTATATTCCACGTTGAGTTTAGCAAACTCTAAACGTTCTTTTTCATATCCACGCTTTGCATCTCGAAGTTCCTTCAATTCATCTGAAACCTTACCAATTAATTCATTTAATTGATAAATAAGAGCATCCGCCTCTATTTGTTTGTTTTTTAATTCGTCGGCATCTATATTAAGTCGTTCTAAATCTTTTACTTTCTCTCTGAGGTCTTTGATGAGCGCCTCACGTCTCTTAAGTTTCGCATCCTTAAACATAATTATTCTCCTTTCAATCACATAGAAATAGTGAGGCGAGATTTGACCCTCGCCCCACCCGATATTAGATAGAGTATTTACTCAATTTGCTTTTGCCAAGAGAGTTCCCTATCGTTACACTCTGCACCAGTCTCTCAAATCTGGGGTCTTTCTGTGCCTTATTAACGAAGTCTTCATAACTTGTTACATTAGGAAGATCGAATACTACATTCATTCCGTTAACAGTGGTGTTGCCACCCATTCCAGCCGCAGAATTAACATTTGAGAGTGGCTGCATAAGTTTAAATACTTGTTGCATTTGCTTAACACGTTCGATACTAAGAACTTCTTCTCCACTACGAGCAAGAATAATTCCGTCTTCTCCCGTTCTCTTAATGGCATTGCCAATAACTCCGCCCTTAGCATATGCAGCATTCTTTAACTTCTGCAACTCTTGATTCTTAGTTTCAATGTTGCTATTAATAGTTTTTATTTTAGCATTTGCTTCATTTACTTGCGTCATATACATACTTCTATTATTTAATTGCTGATATCTAGAAGTAGTATCCGTTGCTCTATTGGCGGCATTTTGAGCATTGTCAGCCATTTGTGTATAATACTTAACAATTTGCTCCAAGGATGTCTTTTCGCCTTTAAGACTATTGATCTCCTTTTCCAGTTTAGATATGGCAGCAGCGTTTGGATTTTCTCCTCCACCTCCACCTCCACCGTTATTTTTATTGCCACCTTGACCAGTTTCTCCTCCGCCTCCACCATTGTTATTGGTGTTAGGATTTACCTGAGGAGTTTGAACTGCTTTTGCAGCGGCTTGTGTTGCTATAGTCTGAGCAAGCGATTGAAGTTGTGCTAATTCATTTTGAGCATTAATATTAGCAGCATTAATCATGGTGTTAATAGCATCTTCAACAGAATGCACTGCGGACACTGCATCACTCATTCTCATATCCATATTTACTCCAAACGAAGTATTATCAAGATTATATAAGAATTCGTCGGCTTCGTCCTGAATGGTTCTAGAAATGTCTGTAGCGCTTTGTGCCGTCTGGTCAATTGCGCGCATAATGAGTTCGTCAACATTATCAAGTTTATCATTGATAAGTTTTTCAAAATCACTATACATATTATCCATCATTTCTTCCTGATCGGACAACCATCTTTCGTATTCGCTCTCTTGTAAATCTTCTTCAGCCTTATTAAGACTATCGGCTAACTCTTGAAGATGAGCCTGATTCTCTTCGGATGTGTCTCCACCAAGGGCGGCTAATTGCTTCTGGTAACTCGCAATTGCCTTAGTCTGCTCCTTGATATTCTTTTCATAATCATATAGACTCTTTTGAGCCTCTAATATTTCTTTACGCTTATCAATTGACTTTTGTAAATAATCTAAGAACGTCTCATATCCCTCTTGAATAAGGTCTTTGATAGCATGCTTCTCGTCGCTAATACCCTTTATGATGTCCTGTTGTTGATCTATAAGTTCATTGCGACGCTCAAGGAGTTTCTTATTATTGGGATCATTTGCAAGTTCCCTATTAATATTTTCTACTTCCTTAGCATACTTTTTATTTTGCTCTTGGAGTATCTTTAAATTATTGACATGCAATCCCTGTACGGCAAGAGCGGCATCGCTCATATTTCCGTTAGCATACATATCCTCACCGATGTAAGCATTCTTTTCAAACATCTGCTCTTCGTCCTGAAGAACTTCTATAAGAAATTCATTTTCATCGATAAGTCTATTGACCGCGTCAGATATATAATCAAAATTATCCCAATTCATTTGTCTAAGTTGATCATTAAGATCAGCAAGGCTCGAAGACATTTCGACAATTTCATCGTTAACACTTTGTAACGAATCCCACATGCCCCACCATTGTTCTGAACCATACTCAATGTCACCATTGGTAACTGCTTCATCTATGGATTTGGCAAGTGCAGCCGCTTTTTGTTCGAGTTGCTTCAACTTATCTTCATCGCCAATTATTAATTGCTCAATAAGAGTAGATGATTCAAAATATCCTTTAGCGTCCATTTTGCTTTGTATATGACCAATACGTGTAGCCGTATGGTCTATAGCAAGAGCCATTTCTTCAAACTGCTTAGTGATATTATCAAACTTAGTTTGCGCAAGAGAAGCAATTTCTCCTCTTAAATCTTCTACAGCATCGGCGGCATCGGTCGCCTTGTCGTAATATTCTTCATACTTTTGTATCTGTTCTTTAAGTGTGTCGTCAGTAATGGTTTCAATATCCATTAATCCATCACGCACTTTAGAAGCATATGTCTCACTAAGCCCTATTGCATTAGCCTCAGCCATATATGCTTGTTCTGCTTGCTGCTGGATTAATATTTCTTCTTGCAGATTCTCATATTTTTTGGTTATACCGCCAATACGTTCTTCCCACTTTTTATAAGTGGCATCTGCAATTTTTCCAAAATTAGTTACGGCACGTTGAATCTTCTTTATTACTCTCTCTATCCAATCGAAATCTTGAGGAGAAGGAGAACCGCCATCAGACGTAGAAGAAGTGTTTTTATTACCATCGACCTTTACTTCTGCGGGGTTATATTTTGCTTGTTCGGCTATTTCATCTTGAAGTTTTTTAAACTCAAAATCAGCCATAACATCTCTGCCCTGACTTCTGAGCAAATCAATGTTGGCAAGTCTACTCTTTATTTCTCCTACCTTAAGAAGACCAATGGCTGTGCGATCCAGCATACCACAAAGATCAACAAGTCTACTGATATCTTCGGCTGTTTCAAGATTTAAACTATTATAAAGTATTCTATTTTCATAAAATGTTGATAATGCTTCATTGGTAGCAATGAGTTCGAGTTCTTCGTCAGTAAGTGCACTTATCTCTTTATCGAGATCTAATTCATTTTCGTCAGCAACTTCTTTTGCCGCAGCATACTCTTCAAGGGTAAATCCTAATCTGCTAAAAACAACTTCTTCAGCATTAACCACTCCAAGTTCTGTAAGACTTTTCTGAATAAGTCCAGCAGTTTCTCCAGAAGCCTGTCCTAATGCTGGATTTAAACTATCAACAAGAGTGGTAGCCATAGAATTAAAAGCATTTTGTACCTCTTCCTCTTCGGCTCCAGCGTCGGCAAGAGTTAATATAAAGGCGTCCATTTCTTCAGTCGAAAAACCTTCGGCTCCAGCCTCTCTAAGAGTACTGTTGAGACTTTCTATCTGAGACCTTACACTTTCTATTTGCGCAGTGGTTACATTTTCAGTACCACTAAAATTGCCATTAGTCCATATAGCCCTATATGCTTCAGCCATGGCATCAAACACAGGCTTATATTGAGACTGCATATCCTTAAGAATATCAGAAGCACTGGTAGCCCTGCCGAGTTCGGATGTAGCCAAAACATACATCTTCACAGCATCAGTGGCATTATTAGCCTCCCTATATATTCCTTTCCAAATATCAAGTTCTTCAGATGTTGATATCCCAAGTTTATCAAATTCCTCTTCAGACATAAAACCGTTAGATAATACTTCGGATTTAATTCTATTAAGTTCTGAATCAAAGTCTATGACACTAGTATTACGAAGTATGCCCCTTCTAACAAGTTCGTCAACACCCTGTATAAAATCTATGCCAGCACTACTAAACTCATCCTCTAAGGATTTAATTAGAGCCATCTGAGCATCTGAGATTTTACCGTCTAAATTATCTCCATTATGTGCAGAGATAATATCTTCAACTGAAAGTTCATAATTAAAGTCTCTGGTATTATGATTTTGCCCACGATTAATATTTCTAGCAACTGATTCTATGTCATTATTCCATTTGCTATCCAATTCAGCCTTATTTATATTATCAAAATAAAGTGAATATGATTCTCTTAACCAATTTGCAACATCATCATCACTATTTTCCAAAGCCTTGAAATATAATTCTTCAAGTTTACTAATAAACAAATCAGCAGATTCTTCAGTATTGTTTTGGATATTATTAATCCAAGCCTCTTCTAACTCGTTATACATACTAGAATATTTAGTTCTAGCAGTATTTTCTCCAAGATTTAAATAGACATCAGACCACTTATCAATACCCTCTTCGAGCATATCTATTTTGTCGTCAATATCTACCAGCCATCCATCATCATTTTTATCTTCAGACATAAGTATTTGTTTTCTTATGTCCTGTAAATATTTTAATTGTTCTTTTGCGTTGTCGCCTTTTAACTCTGCATATATAATATTTCCAGCCTCACCACGCTGAACATCAAAGTATTGTTCAAACGCACTAGCAATTGAGGTCCAACCCACATTGCCTCCAATGTCTGGATTCTCAAAGAACTCACGAGCCCTCTTATCCTCTCCAGTCCTCATTGCCTCAGTAACGGCTTCGTCAAGTTTTAACTGCTTATTGGCTATTAACTGTCTATTATTTTCTTCAAGAGTTCTATTATTATCTTTAATTATCTCATTATAATTTCCATAAGATTCATTTAATTCTTCTTGTATGGTAACAAGTTCTTTTTTCGCCTCTATGATTTCGTCTGTAGTAGACCTTTCATCAGCAATAACTTTCTTGGCGTTAGAGATACGCTTAGCATATTCCTCTAAAGAATCATTTTGTGTACGAGTCTCTTTTGCAAGGTCTCTAGCCGCTTTCTGAGCCTCTTTTTGCTTTTGTATATAATTGGAGATTAGTGTGATCGCAACACCTACTACCGCTACTACACCAAAACCAATAGCAGTCTTCCACGCCGCAACCTTAGCGGCGTGTAAAGCCGTAGCATCAGCCGCAGCCAACTGTGCTTCGCCAAGCCTATCTACAGCATTTTCAACGATTTTTAAATTTTTCTCAGAACCAGATATACCTTTAAGTGTAACTAAATAATCTCTAGCCTCTTCGGTTATTGCGCCACCAACTAAATCATTAACGTTGCTAATTTGACGTACATCTTCTAATCCTAATATATTAGGTGTTTGAGGATAAGCAGTCGAAATCGTTTTAATGGCACTTAATAATCCATAATTTGGATTGGTTATTACCTTTTGTTTAGCGGCTATTCCAATTCCAAGAGCGGTTAATGCCGTTCCAACCCCACCAATTCTATTAATTAATTCGTCAAGAATATTGACAAGTTTAGTTCCAAAATCTATAACGTTGTTAATAAATCCAGAATCAACAAGGTCATTAATTAATTGGTCAACTGCATTCTTGAATTGAGCCATGTGCGCCTCTATGCTAGTGAGATATTTTTCATTCTCACGCATAGCACTGCCCTCAGCATTTTGAGCGGCTTCATACGCTTCACGAATCGTATCGGGATTGGTAAGAATACTTGCGGCAATATTAGAACGGTTTTTACCAGCAAGGAGTTCTACAAGTGCATTAGCCCTATTTGTACCAGCCTGTCTATCTTCAAGTTGTATCTCTTTATAGATATCTGCAATGTCTTGCAATATTTCATAGGTACTGCGAAGATTTCCATTATCATCGTAAACGTCTACGCCCTTAAATCCATTAGATGCAACGGCGGTATAGTCCATAATAAGTTTGCGAGTTTTAGATTCTGTTCTTACAATAAAATCGTCTACTCCCTCACCAAGTTCCGCAAGTTCATCTTTAGCCTCTTTGGTTCCAGCAATTCTAAGCGCAATAGTTCTAATACCAGTACCAGTCTTAAGCGCATCCTGTGTGATAATGTTACCACCTACAACAAGTGCAAGCGCTTCATTAATATCATTACCCTGAGTGGTCAATGCTGCCGCAGAGTTCTGAAGCGCAGTCGCAAGTTGATCAGTAGCGATAGGAAATTCGTTACCAAGTTTATTAATCTTGTCAACGATATCCATCTTATCCAAATCAGCGTAAGCCTGCGACGCCGACACAAGTGCCTGAGTGGCGCTATTAATGTCTTGGAACTCAGAAACGTTCATAAGTATTTGAGCGGCTTTTGCTGATTCGGCAGCCTCGGTAAGTGACTCACCTATTCTCATCCAGTCAGCAGTAGACTGATTAAGCGTTAATGCAGAAGAACCAATTGCATCTGCCGTATCAAAAACAGTTTTCTGATATTTTTCAAGAGATGATCTAGTTTCATCTGACACCTTCATCATTTCAATAAGCGCGGTGTCATATTGCTTAACAACGTTAACTGCCTCACGCATATAACGAACAATGTCATAAAATGAGAAGAATTGTGCAAGCATCTGGAAGTTTTTATGTCTCCATTCTTTCATAAAATTACCAAAGAATGTTCTATCAGACTTACTTACAGTGCCAGACAATTTTGAAATTTCAACCTTTAGATCATTGTATTTTTCAGTGAGCATTTCTTCGGCGCTATTGTCTAATGCCCTAGATAAGTCTTTTCTTATCTGCTTTACTCTGTTCATTATTGCTGGGTCTGTTTTTACTTCATCTATTTGAAGATTATCTATCTTCCTAATGAGTCCCCTGATGTCTACATCGCTTACTATGGTTTGTTTTATAGACTTAGTTATACTTCCTCTTAACGACTCTATTTCTTTTTCTACTTTCGAAATATCTATATCGGAATAGTTATTATTAGTAATTGCGTCACTTAATTGATTTTGCAATTCTTTAAGTCTGTCAAAAGATTTATTATATTCGACTAACGCGTTCGAAGATAACTTGGAGGGGTCAACCTTCTTATTTTCAACAAACTTGTTTATATTCTCTATATCTTTAAGATATCCATTTACCTGATTAGTCTTTTCTTTAAGCGTCGTAAAGGTGTTTGCAAGATCAACCACATTAGAGCGCAAATCTTTCTGTGCCTGATTTATAGCCTCGCTATCGAGATTAGATACATTAATAGGGGTTGTTACTATAGAATAATTATTCTCGAGTTCCACCCTAATTTCTTCAAGGTGCGATTGAAGTGCTTCATCTGTAGTGGAAGAAATTAAATCATTAATTTGATCTAAATATTTCTGAATTTTAGACGCATCACCTCGACCACTATCATCCAAGTTAAACTCGCCTTTTAATTTAGAAATATACTCATTTGCACTTGCTATACTTGGGACTTCTCCAACAGCAATCTTCTCAAGGTCTTTAATATGATCAGCCTTAAAATTATTTAAATATTTATAATCTTCGCCCTGACCTTTTGCCCTTGCGTTTTTCATACTGTTTAAGTCTAGATTCTGCCTTAAGTATTCTATTAACGAATCTAAAACATTTCTGCTTTTTTCGCTAAGATCAGACACTTCAATCTTTTCGCTTTTACCATCGGGGGTATATCTGGTCTTTGAAAGAGCACCATCAGTTAAATAATTTAAAGCCGATAATTGATTTGCTTTTAAAGTTTTTGGTCCAATTTCTGTCGCTATTAATCCATAAAGAAGTTTATCCTTTAATGCATCTCTATCCTTATTGTTAAGGGATAAAAACTTAGACATATCAAACGACATTTTAGTTCCAACACCCTCGCTAGTTAAAGCGACGATGGATGATATATACTTATCAAAATATTCGCTTTCCACTCCATTATTACGCTGGGAGTGTACCATTGATTTTTTAAGTGCTAAATCACTAAACCAATAACTTATATCTGAAAGCGATGGTGCAAGTGTCCCACTTGGATGGTTATGTATCTTTTCAGTGGTATACGCATCCATTTTAGCAGGGCTAGTAGTGCCACGCTGTAATAATGTGCTGGCGTAACCATTTTGATATTTATCGCCACTTAATGCATATTCTAATTCATGTAAATCCTTAGTCTGATATATCTTTTTACTATTAAATAATTTATATCTTCCTAAAGGAGAATTATTTGCTTCGGCACTCAATAATTTATCTATGGCTTCGGTGGCACGTTTAACTGCCTCTTTATTTGCTCTAAGACCCTCTCCTACAGATTCACTATCACTTAGCACGTCATTATTGCCATTTTTAATAGCGGCAATTTCTATAAGCAATTTTTCCTGTCTCTTTAAATATTGGTCAAGAGACATGGCGTCTTTTTGAGATATGTTTTTATTATACTGCTCTATTAATTTTTGTAATTTATTTACACTGGTTTTATCTTCTTCGGTAGTTTGTTTGGCGACCTCTTTAGTCTCGCCAATATTGCCTTTGCCATTTTTAACATTAATGGTGGCTTTGCCAATATTAATGTTAGCATTTTCAATACGCTGACTAGCGGACTTAATTTCTTGACTAGCATTACTCTTTTTAGACTCTACGACATCAGAAACCTTGGCGTATCCCTCAGTAAGAACAGTATTAATTAGTTTACCGATTTCGTTATCCTGATGTTTTGCCCCGACCTTAAAATCAATCCCACTTTTGCGAACCGCATCAACGAACGATTGGATACTTTTTATACTACCAGTACCTTTTTCTTGTACTGTTTGCATAGTATACAATTTTTGAAAACGATTAAATAACTTTGATTGTTCTTGTGCCGCACGTGCTAATGCTTGTGACTCTTCCGAATGGCTAGTAGTAGATTTAAATGCTTCAAGTGCTGAAGTATATCCACCCTTAAGCATCGCATCAACTATACGTCCAGTAGTGGTAGTAGTAGCAAGTTTAGTAGAATTAAGTTTATCTATCCCCGCTAGTCTCAAGTCTTTAACTAAAGCATCAATGTCATTGAGATTTAAATTGTCAGCCCTTTCGTCTGCTAATATCTCTGCAAATTTTTGATTTGCCGCTTTAACAAGTTCATCACGAGTAGCGGTCAATGTTGCTTCTGCCTTTTCGGCAACTTCTTTAACTGTATTCTCTACGTTATTAGCAGTCTCATTAACAGTATCTGATACGGTTTGGTCAGCATTTCCCGAAGCGGAGAAGACCATTCCCTTCTGTGATGCTTGATTAGCTACTTTTTGGAAAAACTTAAGCGTATCTTCTTCAAAAATGTCACGCGATAGTAAACCAAACATATCAAGTATTTTATGAGAATCAGTTATAGATTCATTAATAAGTTCACCCTTGATTATGTCTGCTAATTGATTTAATTGCGTAATGATTTCTTGAGAAAGTTCAGATTCAAAATTATGAGATACCCATTTGCCATTCTCATCATAAAAACCGTTTGTTGTTTTTCCACCAAATGCTTCATTTATATAATCAGTTTGTAATTGCAGAGGGTAAAATACTCTTTGCGTCTCTTCATCTTTGGTTAATAATTTATCATTATAACCTACCCGATCATCAAACAATGATGACACTAAAAATTTTGAAAGTCTTGTTAAATATTCATCATCACGTTGTTCGGGGGTCATTTTTAACAGATCAGAATAATCTACTGTAAGCAAACTACCATTGCTTGAGATATAAGATTTGTATTCATTAAACAAATCTGAATTTACGCCCTTTTGTAGTTCAGAGGCTATATCATGAATCTTTTGTTCTATATGTGTAAAATCATTTACTACGTCTTGTATTGAGGGGTTGTCAAAAGACATCTCGCCTGGGTGATTATGAATTTGACCTACAGTATGCGCAGACACGGGGTTATCGGGCGTCATACCTTCATGTAATCCAGTTATTACTGAATTTTTGGAATATATTAGATTTCCATTTTTATCCCTAGTGAGATTATAATCTATTTCATAAGGAAGTTCAGCCATAAACGACGTTAATAAGTTATCTATATTCTTTACACCGTTTATTGCCTTTTCAAGTCTTCGTATTTCTTTTGTTGTATTTTTATCTTTTTTTAATTCATCTACACGTTCTTTTCGGGTAGTTTCAGATTGATTAAGAGTATCTTTTCCAATGAATTTGGTATATCCAAAAATATCATTCGAAGTTCCATATTTACTATCAACACCATCTGAACCATTAATTGCTCCATTGTTTATATTAATTGTTGCCGTAGCGACTTCAATTGTAGCAGCATTTATTTGTTGAGTAGCATCTTTAATAGGTTCTTCAACTTGTAAAGAAGTTTCTTCAGCAACATTTTGACTTAAATTAGCAAGGATAGTCCTCTGTCTCTCAAGAAGTTTTTCTATCTGATCCTTATAATATATAAGAGCATCTCCAGTAGCACCACCATTAACCTTTGCTACAAGTTCTTTTATTCTGGCACTATTGCCATTGAACTCCATCTTTAAAGGATCGACACCTTCTGGATATCTAGTTTTTCTTATCACTTCAGGAACTGAGCCATATATACCCTCAACAAGTCCCTTTACAATCTGCTTTAATCTATCCTTATAAGCATCAGAATAATCTAAATTAGCCCCGCTTTCCTTTATCGCCTTTACTAAATCCATTATTTTATTAGGATCAAGCGATTCTGAATTGCGAAGTTCTTCATACTGTTTATTAATGGCATCGGTTTTATCCTTGTCTACCACAGTGGTTCCAAGAATATTTGCATTTATATCAACAGTAATTGCGCCAATTTCATTACTAATCTGCTCTCTAAGTTCTTTAACGGCGGAATCGTCTATCGTTATTTTTCCAACAGAAAATCCTTCTTTTCCAACGCTATCCTTAAGTTTCTGTATAGCCTTATTAAGAGCCTCTGAAAAATCTGCACCAAAAGCATCCTGTAATCCATAGATACGCGCGGCAAGTTTTTCATCAATTTGACCATCTTTAGTTTTAGAAAGTTGCTCTTTAATTGACTTAAGATACTTCTGAGTTTGCTTTGTTCCCCAAGTAGGATTAATTATTGCATCTAATTCCACGGGGTGTGTATTTGCATACTTTTGAAGATCATTAATCACCGTCTTAAGTTCGGCAATAAGTTCTGCACCAACACCTTCTTTGATCGATACGTTGGCATTGACTTCAGATGCTGCTGATTTTTCAACAGACTTTGCTTTTGTCTTAGCATCTGTGCTTGCTTTTTTTGTAGGTTTCTTTGTCTCTTCCGATACGTCCTTAAGAGAACTCTTTATTGTATTTATTGACGCCGCAAAATCATTAGTTATATTTTCTGTAATCGCATCAATAAAGTCATATATTTCATCAAACGTTCTATATACTTCGCCTTTAAGATTTGGAAACAATTTAATTACTTCATTCATGCTGGCAGTCATTTTCTTTGTTACATCTTCACCAGCACGGTCGCTCAAATCATCTATGCTATAAAAGGCTTGAAAAGATTCTTTCAATTTTTCTAAAGCACTAGCCTGAGCCTTGGCAGCCTTTATTAATTCATCTTCCCCGCCACCGCTAATCTTTATATTATTATAATTGTTGGTGGCTTCGGCAAGACTCTTTAAATCTTTTTCTAATTTATCCTTTATCTTCTTGAACTGATCATTGAAATCATCTTCGTCAGATATCTTAAATATTTTAGAGATGTCTAAACCTTTTTCATCTATCTCTGCATTAATAGAAGCAAGTATCTGTTCATAAGCCTTCTTAAGTTTTTCTCCGCCAGCCTGAATTGTCTTAGTTGCAGAATCAATGCTAGCAGAAATATTCTCGCTCATATCGCCAATTTCTTTACTTATAGCGGTAGTAACTTGCTTTATTCCAACATCTTTAACATCTCCAATACCTTTAGAGAAATTATTAAACTTAGAAGAAAGCGCATCAACTTCCACCTTAACATCAGCAATGGCACCACTAAGCAAAGATAAATCATGAACAACTTTGGGATCAATACCCTTTATCTTTGAAAGCATATCAATCTTGTCCGTCATAGCATTAATTTGCTTAACGGCTCCCGCAAGAGTTCTTTCTACATTTTTAAGCCTAGGCTCTAAGTTTTTATCCACTTGCATATTGGATAATTCACTACTTAAGCCCTGAACCGCGCCAGCGACCTCCTGTAGATTTTGTATATCAACGGCAATGCTGGCGCTAATTATTTTTGATTTTGCCATAATTTGTACCTCACTTTAAAAACTCAACAATTTGTATTTCCTTTTATGTTTAGAATACGCAACTCCCTGATCTATCAAATAATTTCCATCTGCGTAGATATTATCTAACTCATCAAGTATTTGTGTAATAGGGTCTGGTCTTGTAGGAGGTGGATCGTTATTGAAAATACTATTTGGACCATGGTAACCTCCAAGAGCATATACTGAATCAAAATCTATATCTGGATTGTCGGTCACATCTTCTCCAATTACACATCCCATAACCATTCCATAAACTTTGTATTTATTTATATCATAAACATCGTCAAACAATTCTGGGGTAAGTCTAATACCACCATAATACTTTCCATTTTTACCGTTACTGTTTCTGTATGGCTTAAATGCTTTATCTTCAAACTGCCAATGTCTTCTGTAATTCCTAGGAGTATAATCATCGTAAAAACTTTTTATGGCAGCATTAGCAGTTTTTGACAATCTATTGCTTGCTTCGCCAGCGATATAATTACCAACATCAGCCTTTAAATTTTTTAATTCGGTTCCTAAAACTCCGAAAAAATCTTTATTCACTTTCACCTTGTTCGTCGTCATTTTTTACCAGTCCTTTTGAAATTACCTCGTTGATAATCGTAGAAAAACTAGAGTCTAATGAATAAAACAACCTATTAATAACGTTGCCAATAGCAGTAGCATTTTCCGCCTCGTCTTCAAAAGTCATATTGACAATGGCGTTAAATTCCTTTGCGTCCTCTGGCATGGCTGCAATGATAGACTTAACATATTTTTTCTCTGCTAACTTATTGTAGTCTTCAAGAACATTTGGAGACAAGTCAATATCAGTATACAACTTAAGCAACGTTATAAAAGTATAAAAATCCTTATGTATACTATTTATATTAAAAACTTTTTGCTCGTTCTCCGTGCCAGCATTTATTACTTTATAGCAAGACAATTCGGCAATCCTTTTAGCCTCAGCAATTTTTGTTTCAAGTGGAACATACTGAGTAACTATATGCTTTTCGATAACTCCATTTTTATGCTCGCCGTTCATCTGTTTCATAAATAATTCAATATTCATAATTGTATCTCCTTTTAATCAAATAAACTAGAATCATTTTTTAAAATCCATCCAGCCTCAGCAATACATATTGCCTCAGCCTCGTCGTCCCCACAGTCAATCTTATATAACTTCTTTACCCTTTCAACTGCTTCACGCTTTAATTCATCCCTTTTAACTTTCTTTCCGTGACCATCATCAAGTTTTATTCCAACTATGCTTCGCCATGTTGATGGTATTAATTTATCAAAAGGACATTTAACAATATCTCTACATACATACATAACCGCGCCAATAATATTGGACAGCATCTTCGTAGTTTCAATATTTTGTTTGTTCCACGAATCTTCTATATATAAGGCGTCTGGAGAGTGGTCTTGTATTGCCGCCCCCAATTCGCCCATCATATTCATAACCCTTTGATCGGCGTTCTTATTTTTCTTCATATCTATAATATCATGATAAACAAGATTACCATCCTCTATGACAGCAACGCCAGAACATGTAGTGCTGGCATCTATTCCCATAACTTTCATAATATACACCTCGTTACTCGTGTCGTTTACACCATTTATCGTATGCCTCACGAGTATCATCTCTGTTAAATAAAAACACCATAATTGGCATATGTGTCTTACGATCTTCACTTATTTCAATATCGTTAAGAACTACGCCATTCTCTAAATAAAAGATACACTGTTGTATATTCAATATCCTTATTTGAGAAAATAACTCATACGTTCTTCCAGTTATATTACTAGTTTCATAATGTTTCTCGTTCATTTTTACTCCCTTTCCTCCACACAAAAAATGGGATAATCAATCACAGATGTGAATGTTATCCCATATTTTTTAATCTTCATTTTTCACAATCTGCGGGTCTCTCTTAGGCTTGTCTTCTTTTGCCTTAGACTCGAATGCCATAATGGCATCTATCTGTTCTTTTACACTTTCATTAAATTTCATTCCTTTAGGAATATTGAGAGCCTCAAGTCTTTTCTTAGCCTCATCTTTCTTTATATGATCATGGGCAAGTGCCGACAATATGTCAAAGATTTTATTGCAAAGTTCTGAGTCATAAAGATATCTCCATGTCTCAGTCTTATCACCGTCTCCACAATTGGGACAATAAGAATATTTTGCTCCACAGATTATGCAAGTTCTTTTACCCTTTGCCATTTTAATCTCCTTATAATTAAAGTGGGGAACAGTTTCCTACTCCCCACCAATTAAATTATTCCCCAGTAACAACAGTAGTAACTGCATCCTCATCAGGGAAGTAGATGTAATAGAGAATCTTATCTACGGAGTCGCAGTAGTCGATCTGAAGGCTACCCTTGAAATCAGTCTCAGTGCTCTCAGCATCGAGGTTGATGGTAACCGAAGGATCGGGCTGGAAACTAGGAATGTAAACATAAGCAGCCCTATAAGCATCCTCACAAGGGTCTACAATAGCGACATACAGAGTAAGGTGGATAGTGTCAGGGAACGAAGATGCGGTATTCGAAATCTTGTAGCCTGCCTCAACATCTCTATCATACTTGATGAGATACTTAGTAGGAGCGCCAGTAGCGCTTGCGGGTACAGTGATGGTCTTATTGGTAGAATCCCATGCGAACGAAGTGTCAACTACAGCAGTAGATCCCTGTGCGAGAACCTTACCGTTAGCACCATTGTTGTAAAGTCCCATTACATGAATGGTTCCGTTCTTAGCATCAGTAGCGGTCACAGTTGATCCAGCAGTAACGATGGTAACGAAAGGCATTTCGATAGCGGCACCGCTAGCAGCGATCTGCATAGGTGATCCAGACTGTGCGTTCATAAGTACGGGAGAAAGGAGAGCGGAACTTGCGGTAAATGTACCAGATTTACTCTGATAAATTGTACGAATAACGTTTCCGTTCTTATCCTTAATCTCAATAGGATCAGAACTTATCTCGATAGAAGCAGAGGTAAGTTGGTCAAGAGTGTAGAGAAGTTCGTCTTCGAAGTTCTGTGCTACACCATAGATAATTTCCTTAACAGCAAAATTACCAAGATTAAAAGCCATAATAGTTTCCTCCTTTAATTATCCCTCATAAAATCATAATCTGAGGGTTTTATATTTTTAGCATCTACAAAACCTGAATACATACCTTTAAGTATGGCGGTGGATTGTTCAAATATTCTAATTCTCTTTAATGAATCAAAGAACTCGGACACGCCAACTTCTTTAAGTTCCCTTGAAGAGTATTTAGTGCCAGCATAGTTAATATATGTACTTATAAGTGGTACAAAAGAAAAAGAAGATTCAGTATCTCCTTTTTTACTTTTTTGTTTCACCTCTATGCTGTCCTTTCTTATCCACGCCTCCTTAAGCATTTTGTCTTTGGTAATTTCTTCTTCAGGCTTCATATCAAAAATGTTTTGGAGATATTGATGAAAATATTGATAAACAAGTTCTGTTATCTCCACACCAGTTTCCTTGTTATATAAAAAGAGTTCTTCTTTGCCATCATCATTTATTCTGGTGTAGGCTTCGAAGTCCTCAAAATTTATATCATCAAACAGAAGATTGACCACATCTTTGTCTAATGCCTTATATCGCATAGTAAACAATTCAAAATCGGATATGGTACACCAATCGATTCCTGAATTCCATAGCAATAATCTACATTGCGTTGTATTTCCGACTAAAATACTCAAAGTTGAATAAAATCTACTTTCACCAATCTCAATAATATCACCAATTGTAGGCGCCTTAACTGTAACGGTTCCCGCTACACCTTCGACGTCTATAGTTAACGGTTTACCATAATATATTTGTAAACGATCAAACTCTAATTTAGGGTATCTCATTTAACATACAACTTGTTTGCAAATTGTGTTTCACCGTTAACCGTCTTTACAAGATTGGCATCAGTAGAAAATTCAAATATAAGCGTACGACACGCATAATTATCATCCGTAGTGCTGGGCGTATTGGAAATTAACTGCGCCTTTCCACCTTTAAAATACATGAAATTAAATTCGTGTATAAGTAGCGACGCAATTAAATCGTGACGGGCTATG
>Ga0310690_10005699_pt1 | contig 16749 bp, 12 predicted proteins | sample AusTroGonzalo_MG_2_FD_207661 | JGI IMG/M metagenome (GOLD analysis project Ga0310690, IMG submission 207661) | Bovine rumen microbial communities from tropical cattle in Woodstock, Queensland, Australia - Gonzalo_04 (v2) (version 2) | ecosystem: Host-associated > Mammals > Digestive system >... | reverse complement strand
ATATGAATGCCAGTCTTACGTTAGCCTCCTCGTCGTGCGCAAAACGGAACATATTCAGCCAATACGGTTGAATAGTTTCGTAACATCCGCGTCCAATTCTACCTATGGCATTCACGGCACGTTCACGTAAAAGAGAATCTGTGCAGGATAGAAAAGATGCAATTGACGGAACGCATCCCTTGATAGCGTTAGGGAACGCCAGCCCCATCTCCCCAAGCAGCCAAAGCGCTTTTGCCTTGATCTTAGTGGCATCAGATGTCAGTAGTGACGCTACGTATGGAATGTTTTCCTCCCACCTGTCCTTGCTCTTGGTCAGTTCACCAAGCTCTTTGTATAACTCGGAATCAGTCATGCCGCAAAGTTACTTCTTTTTCGGCACCCACGGCCATGTCCTGTTCACCCGGCGGCAGTACTCATCATACTCCTTGCCGTACAGGTCATGAAGCCATTTCTCCTCAGTGTGTTTCATCATCACCGCCATAAGCCACCAGAATATCAGCGGCAGCACTAGCAGCCACACATTGCCCGTCGTCATTAATATGCCGATACATACAAACATGCATCCCACATAAAGTGGATTCCTTACCCACGCATAAATGCCGTCAGTCACCAAACGGTTGTTCCTGATACCGTCATCAATCCGGCTCATAAACAAGGCGCTCCCGTAAATGACTGCGCCCAGCATAATCATCGCAATGCCTAGCACAAGCATAGGCACCCTGGCCCAGCTTATCAGCCCGCTGTCCAAATAACCCCGGCTTGACAGAATCATGCCCGCAACCGTCATTAACACAACTACGCCCACATAAAAGGGCCCGATACCAAAGAATGGCAAATGTTCTTTCTTTTTCATAACGGCAGCAAAGTTACGCCGATGCTCGCGCAACCCCGTTGCAAAATGGCACAGTAGGGACTGTCCCCTTTGTGCCATTTTTACCTTAAGATCTTCAGGATATCATTCTCTGTGGCGTCAGGGCAGATTTTGTGCAGCTGCTGCGTAATGCGTTGGAGTGATTCATCGGGAGTGCGTTGGCATCGGCATTCATTACTTCCGTAAAGACGCTCGGGTGTGGTGAGTAGGGACCATCCCCAGCCGTATTCATGGCCGTGACGGTCATGCGGATACACAAAATCCTCAGTCACGATACGCGTGGCCATCTGCAGCCGCGTAACATATCCGTCAAACCGGCTCCGCATCTTAGGGCCGTCAAAACCGCACAGGGCACGCAGTTCACGCGTAATCAGACTGCCGTGCTCGTTCAGGATCATCAGTATGGTTTCCTCAATGCTGTCTTCCTCAGGTTTAGGGCGCACGCTACGCCTATAGTTGCACAAGTCCGGCCACCACTCGCGGCTTACAAATCCAGCCTTGCCGCCAAAGAACTTGCCGTACACATGGCCGCCTTCAGTAATGATTTCACCCTTCCATTTCCAAAGTGGCCAGTCCCAGCCGCCATCGGCAAACACCACATATCGGCAGTCCTCATCCACCACATCCTCAGCGCAGAACCCTCTGATACCGCAGTCCAGTAGTGGCAGAAAACCAATCCTGTCAATCAACTCAATCAGCTCCGCGCTGTTATGAATGTCCTGAGTCAGCATTTATCTAATTCTGTTGCGTTTGAGCCAGTGCTCGGTAAGCCAGAGGCGTACGGGTGCGTCGTAGAGCTTGAAGCAAGCCCAAGCAATGAATACAGCCAGAAGCATGATTCCTGCATTGAATACAATCTGCATCCATAGGGGTGATTCAAAGTGGTCCGGTGCCCAAGCCATCTGGATATAGACAAGAGGGTAGTGGGTTATGTACAGCGGGAATGACAAGTCGCCAAGGAACTTGCAGATGCGTGTGCTACGCTCATCGGTGGTGCGGCTTCCGGCTCCCAGCATCACTACTATTGGAAATAGCAATAGGATTGCAATTGCCTGGTATATGCCGTCGGCTATACAGGGCTTGCCTCCTAACTGAGGGATGGAGAATACTGCAACCAGAATAAGCGAGCACCACCAGAACCCCCCACGGGCATGAAGTGGGCTACCGCTGGGGTTACTGTCCTTGATGCCTGCTCTCAATATCCTTGAAATGAGCAGACCGCACAGGAACGGATACATAAGTCTTGTGGCGCCGATGTAAATCTGATCTGGAGTAAGGCTCCATCCGCCTATTACATTGTAATGGGCTCCTGTTGAGTAGCTTATTGATCCGTCGGGCTGTACCATCTCGGCAGGTGGGAACTGGAATATTCCTATACCCAGAGTCAGGTCCAGTGTGAAAACGGCGCATACCACGCACAGTATGACAAGAGCATATTTTGGCAGGCGTCTTAGTATGAAAGCATACAGTATGTTGCCAATGTACTCATACATGAGTGTCCAACTCGGACCGTTCAGTGAACTGGTTTCGCTGAATCCGCGTATGTCAAGCCCCTTGCCACAGGGAAGCATGAGCAACCCCATCACGACACACAGAGCAAACTTCCATCCCGGACATTCACCTATTACATTCAGTCCAGGCTTGTCACCCAGAAAGAACAGGCAGGCGCCAATCAGAGTTCCGGCTATCACCATAGGGTGCAGGCGTACCAGACGGCGCTTAAAGAAGCCCCAAGTGGTCATCTTGTCCCATCGGTCATCATATGCATAGCCAATTACGAAACCGCTCAATACAAAGAAGAAATCTACTGCCAGATATCCGTGGTTTATTATCTGTGTGCCAATTCTTGCATTGTAGGTTTCAAACAGATGGAATATGACCACCATCAGAGCGGCTACTCCGCGAAGCCCGTCTAGTATCTCATAACGGGGCTTTGATTCCAGATAAGTGTTCTGCATAATTGGTTGTTTTTTGAAAATGTGAAAAAGGGGACTGTCCCCTTTTACACGTTTTTCACCATTTTTCCCAGTGGATGTTCTCGGGTTTCCACTTGTCCTTGGGTTCGGGGTTCTCGGCCGGTACGCCTATAGGGATAATGCAGAGGGGAGTTACGTTCTCCGGGATGCTCAGTGCAGTCTGGATGGGTTCGATGCGCTCCTGGGCGGGATAGCCGGCGGTCCATACGGCACCAAGACCTAATGCGTGGGTGGCCAGCAGGATGTTCTCGGCTGCGGCTGAACAATCCTCATACCAGAACATATTGCGCTGGTCGGTCTGTCCGCAAACCACTATCACGGCTCCTGCGGTAGTGAAGACGCCGCTTCTGGGGCCCTGACCGAATACCGATGAAATCTTTTCCTTATCGGTAACTACAACAAAGCGCCAAGGCTGGTTGTTCATAGCTGTAGGTGCAGCCATACCTGCCTTAAGGATTGTCTCCAGGTTCTCACGTGACACAGGATCACCTGTAAAACTGCGGATGCTGGTTCTTGTCATGATTATGTCCAGAGCCGATGGCTCACTTGCCTTCTGCTTGCAACCGGCAAGCATCACTGTTGCCATAATGGCCAATACAATACCAATCTTTTTCATATCTGTAGGTTTAAGATTCAAAAATATTGGCGAATATATAAAAAATGGCACAAAGGGGACTGTCCCTACTGTGCCATTTTGATTGAGAAACCGGCGATGGTCCAGATGCCGGGTTGGGGGACACAACCGTAATCTATGTAGGTTTTGTTGGTCAGGTTGTTGCCTTCAATGAATAATGTCAGGTTACGTTTTTCCCATTGCAGTCTGGCATCGGTCAGGAAATAGGGCTCGTAATCATAGACCAGGCCGTCTGTGCCGGTATATGTGCCGGCGCGGTCCTGATATCGGCAGTTTATGCCTAAAACAAGGTTGGGGAGTATTCCAAAATGAACTCCGGCTACGGCCTTGTGCTTGAGATACTCCAGGGTGGAACGGCTCTGGATGCCTTCCACGTCAACCTTATCCTGACTTATGTAACTGTATGCAAAGTCTGCTGAACGCAACAGATGCTGTGACGGGATGAGTGTCTCAAAGTCAAATGACGCCTTGAGTTCGGCTCCCCAAGAATTGACCTGCGTGAAATTGACTGATTCCCAGGTTCGCTGTTCCTGCAGCAGGGTTATATCCATTATCCAATCAATCATGTCAGCTCCGTGATTGTAGAACAGTGATACTGATGCCATGATACCGTCATAATCTGTATATCGGAATCCGATGTCATATGATGTAAGTTTCTCTGGCTTAAGATGCTTGTCGGCCTTGTAACCGCCTACGCTGTAATAGAGTTCTGTAACTGACGGCAGACGTAATGAGGTGTTGTATGTGGCGAATGCTTTCAATTTGTTCGTGAGCCTGTAACTCATGTCAACGCCGGGATAAATGCTGAAATCGCGCCCGTTCCAAGTGTTGTGCACCCCAACGGCTCCGGCGCTTACAGCAAACTTTCCAATGGTAATGTTGTGCTCCAGAATAACGCTCAGGTTGGTGCGGTTAAGTCCGTATGTGTAGTCGCGCTCAGTACCTTTTATATGTATGGGGTTGTCCAATGGCTCACCCAGATTGCCGCTCACCAGATTCTCATTCTTCAGTTCAAGACCGATGGCGGTACGCCCTAACTTCCAGTCAAACCAGCTGTTAAGTGAGGCTCCGGTTACATCGGACCGATGATAGTTGAAAGGGACCGGAGTCTCGCTGCCTCGAATCAGTTCAAAGCGGTCCTCATTATGGTTCCACCAGATGCTGGGATGGATATGCAAGCCGCCTATCTTGCTCTCAGCCTGCAGCGCGGTATATGTCTTTAAGGTATGCTCAAACTGGTTATCATATTTGGCAGAATAGAACGTGTTACTGCCCCAATCCTTTATGCTCATTCCGGCGTGCCAGTCAATGTGCAGGTTGTCATTTGCGTAACTTCCTTTGTAAAAAGCTTTCTTAAATTCAAAGTCTGCATTCAGGTTCCCGTTTTTGTTGAGGCTGTAGCCGTCAGAGCGACCGTAACCAACAGACAGCATGTTGTTCCAACCCTTGTTTACAGCCGATGCGCTCACCCCGCCTGCGGCATATCCGTAACTGCCTCCTTCAGCATGGGCCGATGCCGATGTCCTTGCTGCTTTTTTAGTCACGATGTTGATTGCACCCATCAGCGATGATGACCCGTATGCACGGCCAGCAGGGCCCTCAAGGACTTCAATGTGGTCAATGTCGCTCATGTCAACGGGGAAATCAAATGAGTTGTGTCCGGTCTGCGGATCACATATGTTTATTCCGTCAAGCAGTATCGCTACCTGTTCGAAATTGCCGCCTCGTATGCCTACATCGGTCTGCGCACCCATCGGGCCACGCTGGCGCACATCTACGCCTGCGGCATATTTGAGAATGTCATTGACGGACTGGACAGGATATGCGGCTATCTCATCGGCCGTCATGACATTGGTTATGCGGACAGCATCGGGTAGGGCGGTCTTTACCCTTGAGGCAGTCACCTCAATCTCATCCATCCTGTAAAACAGTGAGTCTGTGCTTTCGGCATATAATGAAACGCTGCTGAAAGTTTGCAACAACAACGCGGTTGCGATCAGTTTCCGGTATTTCTTGGTCATATATTTTCGTGGTCTTTCAATCTGGGTGCAAAAGTATAAGAATTTTTCAAAAATGGCACAGGGGGACAGTCCCTAATGTGCCACCGGATTTAGTTAAAAAAACAAAATATCGCTTGCGATATAAATTATTTGTCATACTTTTGTATCGCAAACGACATAAATAGAAAAGGATATGAAAAGGATTTATGATTTCAAGGCTCTGAACAACAAGGGGGTAGAGACTGATTTGGCCCAGTATGATGGCAAGGTAATGATGATTGTGAACACCGCTTCAAAATGCGGATTCACCCCTCAGTATGATGGTCTGGAGGCTCTATATCAGAAATATAAGGATCAGGGATTTATTATAATAGGTTTCCCGTGTGACCAGTTTGCACATCAGGAACCTGGGAGCGATGCTGAGATAGAGGAGTTCTGCCGTATCAATCACGGAGTGACATTCCCGCTCATGAAAAAGATTGATGTGAACGGTGCTGCAGCACACCCTGTATTTACATACCTTAAGGAGGTTGCTCCTAAAGAGGAGTATAAAGGTCTCAAGGCCAAGGCAACACAAAAGATGCTCAAGACCCTCAGCAAGAGCGTTGAGAAGGAGAGTGACATACTTTGGAACTTTACCAAATTCCTGATAAACCGTGATGGTTCACAGATAAAGCGTTATGCACCTGTCATAACTCCCAATGATATTGAAAAGGATATAATTGAAATGCTGTAATGAAAGAACAGTTCAAGCTGGACAACCAGCTCTGTTTCAGGCTGTACACGGCATCGCGCCTTCTCACTCAGGCCTATCATCCGTTACTTTCGGATTATGGATTGACCTATCCGCAGTATCTGGTACTTATGGTCCTGTGGGAGAAGGATGCGCAGCCGGTGAATGACATTGCCAAGCGGCTTATGCTGGAAACGAATACCGTAACTCCACTCCTTAAAAGAATGGAGTTACAAGGTATTCTGACTCGCAGCAAAGGCTCTGCCGATGCACGTCAGGTAATAGTGACGCTAACAGAAAAGGGACAGAATCTGCAGAACCTTTTGACCGATGTCCCGATGAAAGTAGGTAATGCGGTTATATGCAAAAGTGTAAACTTTGATACTTTTCCGGCATTGTTCGGGATGCTGGATGATATCATTGCAAGACTTGATAATCATACAAAAACGCATGAGACTTGATTTCCACAAACTGACCGTTGCTGACCGTGAGGCGGTGCAGTCTGTAAGCCTGCAGGCCGGAAGGCGTAACTGCAACTTTACTTTTGCCAATCTTTTAGGTTGGCAAAAGTGGTTTGGAACCGAGGTCTGCGTGCTGAAGGATGCTGTCGTGCTGCGTTTCAATATGGATGGAGAACGTGCATATATGCTATGCATGCAGGGTGTCCCGCCTTGTGAACTGCTCCAGGCATTATGTGAGGACTGTAATCAAAAGCTTATACTGTTGGGACTTGAGGATGATGCAGCGATTCAGTTACAGCAGAACGCCTGCCATGAGGGCATCAATATCAATGTGGAGTCCATGCGCGACCAATATGATTACATTTATAACCGCACGGATCTGGCATCGTTACAAGGTGGAAAACTTAAGGCCAAGCGTAATCACGTGAACCGTTTCAATACCTTGTATCCGGGTTTTGAGTATCGGCCCTTGACTCCTGATTTGTTTGATGACTGCCGTAAGTTGGTTACATTGTGGCAGGATGAAAAGGAGCATGAGAATCCGTCATGGGGCGATACGTTGCAGGCAGAGCATGATGTGATGGAGACCATTTTTGCCCATTGGGATGAACTGGGTATGCTGGGCGGCAGCATCTATGTGAATGGCCGGATGGTGGCATTCACGTATGGATCGGCCGTAACCAATGACACTTTTGATGTCTGTATGGAGAAAGCGGACCGTGATGTCGAGGGTGCTTTCACCGTCATCAACCAACAGTTCTGTGCCCATCTGCCCGAGCAGTTTACCTATGTGAACCGTGAGGAGGATATGGGACTTGAGGGGTTGCGCAAGGCCAAACTGTCATATCATCCGGAGATACTTCTAACATACAATGTCGTAACCTTGAATTCGTCTTATACGTTGCACAGAATGACATCGGCCGATGCCCCCTTAACCGTAGATTGGATTACAAGGCAGTATGGATTTGACCGTAATGAGGTTGAGGAGTGGGTTAGGGACCTTCATTTCAACTGGCCGCTTAGTGTAAAGGCGGTTGATGATAACGGTAATGTGATAGGACTGCTCAATATGAGCGATTACCGCATTGAAGAGGAAACCGCTCAAATCCAGAAGGATAATCCTGACCTTCTGGCCAAATTGAACAGTCAGCGTTATACGGCAGTGTTTTCATTCATAGTCCGTGAAGAGTATCGCGGAACACGCCTCAACTATGACATGCTGATGGAAATCATGCCTGAACTAAAGGCCAACTATGACTTCATTTTCATACCAGTACTGCATCGGCTTAAGACTCACCGATATTGGCAGCGCTGGGGTGCCACTGAATTCTACCGTGATTCAGACTGCGTATATTATCAATTGCAAATGCACAAGTAAGCATAAAGGACAAAGAGAGGCCGGCTAATTTTTTTAGTCGGCCTCTCTTTGATATATTGCTTTCTGAATCAGAATCTTACGTAGAACTCAGCCCAAAGCTCGTTCCAATGTGAGTCAGTCGGACGGTTGTCAACGTAATTGTACTGCAGCTGCAGCATCAGGTTCTTGTGAATCTGGAAGTTTGGTGCAACTGAATAGATGGTCTTCATTGACTCCTTGTTAGCCTGGTCGCGATATACATCATACTTGGTATAAACCTTGAGCCAGTCATTGCAGGGAACACCAACTGCTGCGTACCAGCCATCGGCCTTACCTGCACCGGAGAATGTTTTGTTGACAGGATCGTAATCACTGATCTTGTAGCCCTCTGATTTTACATACTCGGCGCGGGCGCTCCATGCATTATGCTCGTATTTTGCAGATACTGCCCAGCGGTTGCGGTCAACTGTCACGTTATACTTATTCTTAGCGGCATCCTCAATACTGCCTACATAATTGCCTTTCCATCCGAACACACCGATATAAAGATCCTTTATAGGCTGGAACTGGATTGTTCCGATAAGGTCCTTGGTGGCGTTAGCATCACTAGTGTTGATCCCCTGTCCGTTCATGAGTTGCAACTGGTAGTGCAAAAGACGGTATCCGTCTGAAACCGGGAACAGGTCACCCTGAATCTGAATACCCTGGTCACGTCCGCCTGCGGAACTGGCCTCACCGCAATAGTCACCCATTCCTGAGAACATTTTTGTAATCTGTGAGTAGTCACCAAAACCTACATCCCAAGGGTTGTAGGGGTTCTCAAACAGGAAAGCACGCTTGTACTGACCAACCTTTACTGCGAATTCTTTCCAATGTGCCCACTCTACAAAGTAGTCTTTCATGTGGAATGAAGCGTTGTTTACCTGAACCTGAACGCGATACTTGAAATCTGTCAGTATGGTGCCGTCAGCATAAATACGTACCAGGCGCTGGCTGAATCCGTCACCGTCATGCTTGCCGTCCTGGTCAGTGTATGTGTATTTACCAATAAAATAGCCGCCAATCTTAGGGCCTGTCGTGAAATCTGTCACTTTGCGGCCAAACTTAGCATCCTGAGCGAATGCAGGGAGTGTAGCCAGGCAGATTGAAATGATTGTAAAGAGAACTTTTTTCATATGCCGTATATTTTTATTGTGCAATTACTTGAAACGGGAATATTTTGGTAAGCCAGAAGAAGCCCAGTGCAAAGCCTATGGCTCCTACAATGATACCAACCTTGGCCATATCCTTGGTCTGTACCAGACCTGTGCTTGATGCAATGGCATTTGGCGGTGTAGAGATGGGGAACAGCATGGCGATTGATGCGCAGACTGCAATGAATGATATCATGGCGTGTGTACCGCCAAGAGCCATGAATGAGGCGTTGTTGGCAGCGGTAGGATCAGCCATGCCCTGTGCCACTACAATAAGGATAGGAATGAGCAGAGCGGCGGTTGCTGAGTTGCTGATAAAGTTGGAGAGGAAATAGCATACAAAACCTGCAATGAGCAGAACGCTGAGAACGCTCATTGATCCGAACGGTATGGCGTTGATGAGCGTCTTGGCCAGACCGGTTCCCTGAAGGGCTGTACCCAGTGCAAAACCTCCGGCAACCAGCCAGAGCACGGTCCAGTTAATCTCCTTGATATCATCTTTGGTGAAAATGCCTGTCATTGTGAGAACGCCAAGCGGGATAAGTGCAACCACATTTGAGTTGATGCCGGTAAGACTCTCAGTGGCCCACAGAAGGATTGTGCCGATAAAGGTAATCCAAACCACGTATGTCTTCCAGTCAACAGGGCGTTTGTTCTCAGGGATATTCAGCTCCAGTTTCTTGGTCTTGAAGGGGAAAATGATCTGGAGCAGAACCCATGCAACAAGAATCATTATCAACACAAAGGGAATCATTCTTATTGACCATTCTGAGAATGTAACCTCATATCCTGATTCTGCCAGGAAACGCACTGCCGTAGCATTTGGAGGTGTACCGATGGGAGTTCCTATTCCACCGATGTTGGCGGCTACCGGTATGGCAAGTGAAAGACCTATGCGGCCTTTGTCATCGGCGGGAAGAATCTGTAACACAGGTGCCAGGAAAGCAAGCATCATGGCTGCCGTGGCTGTGTTTGACATAAACATTGAGAATACTGCAATAACAACAAGAAATCCAAGCAGAACCATGCTGGGCTTTGTTCCGAAGGGCTTAAGCAGGATTCTTGCCAGGGTAACGTCAAGTCCGTATTTCTCTGCCATGATAGCCAGTACGAATCCGCCCATGAACAGCATTACAACCGGATCAGCGAATGATGCCATAAGACTCTTGTAACTTACCAGAGTTCCGTATTTGGGGTCACAGAAAAGGCTTATACCCTTGTCTGAGATGGTAAGCAGTGTCAAAACTATCAGTAACAGTGAGGTGGTCCAGTTTGGAATGATCTCAAACATCCACATCAGGGCTGCGAATACAAACAGTGCAATTACGCGTTGCTGTACTACGGTAAGGGATTCAATACCGTAAAAGTCAACGGGTACGATCCATAGGAAAAGCGTTACTGCCAGAACTATGGGCAGAAGAACGCACATCTTGAAATTGAATTTCTTGTCGCTCATATTAATTAGGTCTTTTAATCATTAAAACGGATATCCGTGGGTATATTTTCAAGCCCAAGGTTCATTAGGTCAGCGCTGTAGTTGTCACTGAGTTTTGAATAGCGTTGCTCAAAAGATGTTGCGAATTCCCTGTCGCCGGTGGCCTGTGTCTTAAGCACCAGGGCAGTCAAGTCAGAAAGTGCAGATTCCATCTTGGCAAAATCCAGTGAGTATTGTCCGGATTCCTTGCGCTTGAAAGCACCTGCCTCTTGCAGATAGTTGTATATTATGATGTTGGCGCGGCCCAATGCAGAGCCTTCACCAAAACGCTCAGAGCGAACCAGTGATGCAAAGAAAGTGGTAAGTGCATCCTCTTTTGTGAATATGTTGCGTATATCGTAATGGTTCTGGAGTTTGCTTACCAGAAGCACGCCTGCAGCGTTTGCCTTGATCTCCTCAAAAGTGAGTGCTGCACTGCCAAGAGCATCGTCAACACTGCCTTTTCCGTCAACGGTTTCCTTTACGCCAAGTCCGTGAGCAACCTCACGGAATACTATGTTCCAGAAGAATGCATCCTGTGAAAGATGTTCCCTGAAATCTGACTCTAACAGAACAACACCTGTAGGATTGATGATGTGGTTGTATTTTGCGTTGATTATGTTCTCCAGCAGAATGGTGCGTGTACCTCTGTCACGCTGAACATCGGTATCGAAGGGCAGGTTCAATGCAATTACTTTAACTCCGGCATTTGCCTTGCCTGCATAATATAGAGCGTTGCAGGAGAATATGTTTGAACCTGTACCAGGCTGGAAAGTCTTGTAGGCATCACCGCCTGGCAGATCCTGTTGAAACTCATCTATACGTGACACATATTTCATGAGTTCATCTGTACGGGCCTGGTTCTTGAGCAGGACAAAAGCCTCATATGAGCGCTTGATACCCAGCAACTGGTCATCGGCGGCCTCATTGGGGCCAACCACCAGGTCCATCTTGCTGTCATCCATATCCAGCCATGCTATTGCGCTCTCATAATAGTTGTCTGTCTGGAGAGCCTGAGCCTTGCTTAAAAGATAATCCTTTACGCTGGGCTTTATGGTGATGTCAGCGGCTGCTTTGAGATAGTTGACGATTTTGTCAATATGTTTTTTGTATGCGTCATGATACCAAACGGTCTCAAGTGAGCCGTCGGCTTTGCGGCGTATCAGTGTGTACGGACTGTTCTTGTCAGGATTGTCCCATTTGTCAAACTCATCCTTTGTCATGTCGGCAGGGTAGAAGCCTGCTCCGGGCAGACGATCTGAATAGCCTTTAACAAAAGATTGGCCGTTGCTGCGGTCCCATGGACCGTAATTGATCTGTGCAAAAACCTTCTGATACGGGTCTGAGATGCTGTTGAGCAGAGAATCCTTGCAGCCAAAATACTGTTCCCAGTAAATGGCGTCAATTTCATCGGCTATGAAACGGTAGAGGTTGAGAACTTCTTTTCCGTTGTCAGAAATGTCACTCAGATCAGGTGTTTCAATTTTTACGACTGCGTAATCGGCAACCTTGCGTGCAAATTGGGATTTAGGTGCCTGATTGCATGATGCCGTGGCTAAAAGAGCCAAGGCCAAAATAACTGTGTTTCTGTTCATTAAAACTGAAAAAACAAACTGTTTTAAAAAAGTATGCAAAGGTAGCCATTACGTGGCTCTCTTTTTTATTAACGATTATTGTTTGTTTCAATATGATTATTTGGTTTTATCAATAAATCAAACTATGTTTGCGCTCAGAATCATTACTGTACGCAGATGGAATTAAGACAGTTGAAATATTTCGTTGAGGTTGCCCGGCTAAAAAGTTATTCACTGGCCTCAAAGTCTCTTTTCATTACCCAAAGTACCATATCGCAGCAGATTAGCAAACTTGAGGAGGAACTTGGAGTGGAACTGCTAACCCGTGACACGCGTCATGTTGCCTTGAGTGATTACGGAGAACAGTTCTATCCATGCGCCCTGCAGGTGCTCGAGGATGCAAGGGCAGGGGCTGACCGCATACGTGATGTAAAGAATATTCATGTGGGTACGCTCAGCGTGGGCTCCACATATGCATTCGGCCCGCTCCTTAAACAGACAGTCCTTGATTTCTATCGCCAATATCCAAAAATCAGGCTCAATATCATTATTACTTCAAAGGAGCAACTGTTGCAGAAATTGTTGGACCATGAACTTGACCTGGCGCTCACTTACAAGTCACCTGTGGGCGATGAGCGCATAGAGTCTCACCTGCTTTTTCAGAGCCGTCTGTGCCTGATTGGCCAAACCTCTCTTCTGCAAGGTCTGGGTAAGGAGGTTACACTTCAGGAACTGACACGCATTCCGCTTGCGCTGCCATCAAAAGGCCTGCAGGCAAGGGATACGTTAGAGTCAATACTTTACGCTGAAGATGTTGACCTTGATATCAGGTTGGAGATAAACAGTATCCGCCTTTTGCTTGATCTGGTGGGAAACGGTTTGTTGGCAACCCTCCTGTCAGAGGAATCGATTCGTGGCATTAAGGGACTTGAGGCAATTCCGGTTGCTCATGCTGATGGCCGTATGGACGGTTGTTACCATTACCTTAAAGGTTCATATCATAAGATGGCGGCACAAAAGTTTGTAGAATTGCTGCAACAGCGTAATTCTACAAACCGTATCTTAAAGTCGCTCTGACGCGCCGACGCCGAAAAAATTATTACCTTTGCGGCATCTTAAGAACGCGGATTTGAAAAACAGACGTCAAAACCTATCTGGTATTCTGTTGCTTGGGATATTCCTGCAGGCACTCATGCTTGCAAGCGTTCACCGTCATGCATTCAATCCGTCAGAGTATCATTTTTCAGTCGCAGACAACGGTTCCGGTCATTCAATTGATGATGAATCGGAAAGTCAGCACTGCTATGTCTGCGATTTTCTTACCACAGTACAGCTTTATGCTTCAGCCGGATATCAGGCTGCCATAGTCAGTTTTGAGGTTCCCCAATCCGTTGAGTTGAGGCAAGACCTGTCGCTGAGGCAAATCCAATCTTTTTCCACAAGGGCTCCTCCAATTGTATTCTGTTAATCATCGGACTAAAACCGTTTCTATATAGGAGCGGTCAACAACTTTATTATTAACTGAATACAATAAAAAAATGAAGAAACATACTTTTATTGCGGGTGTGTTGTGCATGTCATTGTGCTCATCCGCATCAGCCCAAGACAGTACGGATATTTTTTACCAGCATCTCAAACTAGATGAGGTTACGGTTACAGGCCTTACAGGTGCAAGCAAACTGAGCCAGACTCCATCGGCAATATGTGTGGCCGATGCAAATACGCTCCGTCAAAACTCCTCAACAAATATAATTGACGCCATAGCAACGCTTCCGGGCGTCAACCAGATAACGACAGGCAGTGGCATCTCCAAGCCGGTTATCCGTGGCATGGGTTACAATCGTGTCATCCTGATGGCCGATGGCATACGTCAGGAGGGCCAGCAGTGGGGCGATGAGCATGGAATAGAGGTTGATGAATCAACAGTAGGAAGCGTTGAGGTACAGAAAGGTCCGGCAAGCCTTATGTATGGTTCCGATGCCCTTGCCGGAGTAATCATTTTGAACTCCAACCCGTTTCCGGAGCCTGATGAAATCACGGCAGGCGTGAGCAGTGAATACCATACCAACAACGGATTTGCCGCATACTCGGTTTATCAGGGCGGAAACAAGAACGGAACGGTATGGGATATCCGTTTCAGTGACAAATATGCCCATTCTTTCCGTAATGCGGCCGATGGCCTGGTGCCGGGAACGCAGTTCCGTGAACGTGCCGTGAACGGCAAGGCCGGTCTGGACCGTGACTGGGGCTTTACGCGTCTTACTCTGGGTTATTATCACATGACTCCGGGCATGACTGAGGGTTATGAGGATGATGAGGCAGAACTGGAGGGACCCACAGGATATTCCACAGAACTGCCTTTCCAGCAGATTCATCATTACAAAGCGGTGTTGGATAACAGTTTCCTGACAGGTAACGGTAGCCTGAAGGCATTGATAGGTCTGCAGCAGAACCGCCGTCAGGAGTTTGAAGAAGAGGAGAATGAGGCGGAACTTGATTTCAAACTGCGAACCTTGAATTATGAGTTGCGCTATCTGACAGATGAGATAGGTGATGGATGGAAGTTCTCAACCGGTGTGGGCGGCATGTACCAGCAAAGCAAGAACCTGGGTGAGGAGGTTCTTATCCCGGCGTACAACCTGTTTGATGCGGGCCTTTTTGCCACAGCGACCAAGGCATCTGACCGCTTTACGTTGTCAGGTGGCATCAGAGCCGATATGCGCCGTCTGGAGAGTTTCTTCCTTGAAGATAGGTTTGAGGCGTTCAACCGTAACTTTACCGGTGTAACGGGCAGTCTTGGTGCTGTTTTTTCACCATCGGACCGCGTGAACATAAGGGCAAACATCGCACGTGGTTTTCGTGCTCCCAATCTGAGCGAACTGGCATCCAACGGAGTTCACGAGGGTACCGTTCGCTACGAGCGCGGCAACATCGGACTTGAGCCTGAGTTCAGCCTACAAGGTGATCTGGGCGCTGATCTCTCATTGGATCATTTGGCATTAAGCGCGGCGTTGTTCTGCAACCGCATAGACAACTACATCTATTCAGCCCGTACCGGAACGGTCATTGATTCATATGACGAGTATCTGTTTAAGGCTACCGATGCCCTGGTGTATGGCGCAGAGTTTACGGCTGATTGCCATCCGGTACATGCACTGCATCTGGGTGCCGATTTCTCATACGTGCGCGGTACCTTTCAATCAAGTGACATGCCGCTCATTCCCGCCCCCAAGGTTGGTGCTGAGGTAAAATGGGAGATAACCCATAGCGGCGGTATACTGAATAACTGCTATCTCTCCGTAAACGTTGACTACCATTTCAGACAGGACCATTATCTGACCGGCACGGAGACTGCTACCGATGCATATACGCTGATAGGAGCATCGGCCCATACCGATATTCTCAATAAAGGTAAGCGCGTGGCAACAGTCAGCCTTATAGGCGATAACCTCACTGACAAGGTCTATGTGGACCACCTGAACCGCCTCAAATACGTAGGGATACGCAATCCTGGAAGAAACATCACGCTCAAAATTGAGATACCTTTGTTCTAAAATAAGTGGGTTCTGCAAAAAAAATGTCATACCTTTGGTTTGTTTTTCAAAATAGGTAATTAGACGCAAATGGCACAGACAACAGCAGACGACAAGAAAATCATCTTCTCCATGGTGGGGGTGAGCAAGCAGTTCCAGAACAACAAGCAGGTACTGAAGGATATTTATCTGAGCTTCTTTTATGGAGCCAAGATTGGTATCATCGGCCTTAACGGTTCGGGTAAATCAACACTGCTCAAGATAATTGCAGGTATTGAAAAGAGTTATCAGGGACAGGTGGTGTTCAGCCCCGGTTACAGCGTGGGCTATCTGCCTCAGGAGCCGCAGTTGGACCCTGACAAGACCGTCAAGGAGGTGGTCATGGAGGGCGTGCAGCAGATTTACGACACCCTTAAGGAGTACGATGAGGTTAATCACAAGTTCGAGTTGCCCGAGTACTATGAGGATCAGGACAAGATGGATGCCCTTATGGCACGCCAGGCCGAACTGCAGGATATGATTGATGCGACCGATGCCTGGAACATTGACAACCGTCTGGAGCAGGCGATGGATGCGCTTCGCTGCCCGCCCGAGGACCAGAAGACCGGCGTGCTGTCAGGTGGTGAGCGCCGCCGCGTTGCATTGTGCCGTCTGCTGTTGCAGCAACCCGATATCCTGCTGCTGGATGAGCCTACCAACCATCTGGATGCAGAGAGCATACAGTGGCTGGAGCAGCATCTGAACCAGTATGCAGGTACGGTAATTGCAGTAACCCATGACCGATACTTCCTTGACAACGTGGCCGGATGGATTCTGGAACTTGACCGTGGTGAGGGTATTCCATGGAAGGGCAACTACTCAAGCTGGCTGGAGCAGAAGTCTCAGCGTCTGGCCCTGGAGGAGAAGCAGGCTTCAAAGCGCCGCAAGACTCTGGAGCGTGAGT
>Ga0310690_10005698_pt1 | contig 16750 bp, 13 predicted proteins | sample AusTroGonzalo_MG_2_FD_207661 | JGI IMG/M metagenome (GOLD analysis project Ga0310690, IMG submission 207661) | Bovine rumen microbial communities from tropical cattle in Woodstock, Queensland, Australia - Gonzalo_04 (v2) (version 2) | ecosystem: Host-associated > Mammals > Digestive system >... | reverse complement strand
GCAATAACGCTCAAAACAAGAATGTGTCACAAAAACAAGGAGAACACACTATGAAGAAGCAAGGTTTTACCCTTATTGAATTGATGGTCGTTATCGTGATCATGGGCATTCTCGCCGCCGTCGCAGTTCCGAAACTGTTCGGTATGATCGCTAAGTCCAAGGCCTCTGAAGTCGGTCCGGCTGCCGGAACCTACGTGAAGTTGCAGGATGCTTATGCTGCCGAAGCAGGTGCTGTTGGTTCGTGGGTGAATATCGGCTATATCGGACCGGGAACAAAGGGTACTGGTGATGATGCTGGTAAAAAGTCAAATACAAACGTTTTCGACTACGCCGATGAACTGACTGGAACTACCAACGGCTCCATTATGATTGGAAACCTTACTTCAGCAAAGAAAGGCTGGAGTGCTAAAAATAAAACAGCTCTTAATGATTGTCCGATTCAGAGCGAATGGAATATTCAAGTTGTCGGCGGAGATGCCTCTAATGGTTCCACTGTATCATACACATCGAATGTTCCTGCTAAAGTCGATAATGTGGACAAGTGTGGCTCTCTTACAGCTAACTTTGCCAACATCGGCAAGTAATACAGTCATAAATTGTTAATGTAAATCCTTCCCAGTTCATTGGGAGGGATTTTTTTGTATCAATAGTCTTATAATGACGGAAACTATACGAAATTATGTATTATACAACACTATGTTTTTTGAAAGATTATACCAATAAAATGGACGCCAACTCCACAAAATGTAGTTCATTCAGCCTGGGAAAAGCAATATTTTCCTGAACGGGAAAAATTACATTCCATCTGTATAATAAATTCTAAAATATTCCCGCTCGGGAATATTAAATTCCCGTCTGTACTATTTTCCCGTTCTTTAATTCAGAATCAAGCAAATCGTAATTGTAAGTGGATCTTTCCATGCAAAGGCCTGTTGACGGATTTTGTAGCTGTTCAATAATTTTTTGAATTATAGATGAGGATCAGTGCAGCCTGCTGTGATAGGTTGCGTTTTCCCATCAACCATTTGGCCATATCGCCGACAAATCCTTCAACAAGAATTTGTTGTTGAGGAGTCTTGCTTTTGCGAAATCATTGAATCTGTCCTCCATTTCTTTAGCAGATTGCGGTAAAATCCTCAATGATATCGTCAAAAGAAAGCAAATGCTCAGCTTCGTAGTGCATTTCTAAGAAATCTATTCCCTTAAAAAGACGCAGATAATTAAACGCCTGCTTTACAGAAAGCGTTTTGGCAAATTCACTAATAGCCTCTAGGCCATGTTATTTGCTTTTCCATATCGGGGAATATATAAAAAGAAACATTCCAGAACAGCTTTTTAAACATTTTGGTTGGCTTTCAATCTTTGCGTTTAAACATTATCTTACGCGAAATAGCAGCAGACTTGTTTCTCTGAAAACAACCAGGTGAATGTTGGTTTGCGAACTGTGTTGTAAAGGTTTCTGAGAATACAGAATCTTTGACTGACGTCACTTTGTTTTTTCTGCAAAAGGTGCAGGCAGTTAAGCTCTTACTCCTAGCTTTAGCAACACAAGTAATGCTGATTTTTTTAACAGAAAGGGCTCCCAATTGGGAGTCCTTTCGTTTTCTATAATTACCTTAATGATTATTCGTGACCGATGTTGCCAAAGTTTGCGGTCAAAGACTTGCAATTGGAATTATCGGAATTGTTGCCCAAATCTGTAATAGCAGCTACATAACTAACGGAAGCGCCACTACCAGCTTTACTCATCGTAATATTCCAATAGCTTGCAATTTTGCAGTCGTTCAAAGCGGTCTTAGCGGTTGCTCTCCACCCTTCAGTATTATTACCAAGGTCGCCAACCATGGTTGTTCCTGTAGTACCAGTTCCCGAGAATTTATCTTCATAATCGAAAACGGTAGTGGAGTATTTCTTTGCATTTGACTGATCCTTTGCACCCGGGGCGATATAACCAATCATCTGCCATGTACCCACGGCACCGACTTCTGCTGCGTGAGCATCCTGCAACTTCACGTAGTTACGGTCATTTAAAATGATGAAAATTTAGTTCAATATCACGAATGGAACCCATCGCTTGTAAAATCGTTCCTGAAATTTTATTGGGGATAGGATGGGATTATGGTCGCCTTGAACGATGAATCTTGTTTTGGGGTGTTTTCGTGCTAGATTGACAATTTGCATGAATGTATTGGTAAGTCGTTCTGTATAAGCGGAGTCAACAGCATCAGCGTTGCTGTTGTATATGTCTGAAAATTTTGCCAGTGGAAATTTTGTATCTTGGGTTGTCCATGCGATAAAATGCTTTTGCATTGTATCTGCGAGGATACTATCGATTTTGCTAATTACATGAATATCGTTTAAGATGTTGTTGTTTATGTTTTGCCCGAAAAAGGATTCGTTAAATCCAATGACTTTGATATACTTGTATCGTTGGTGTTCTAGGCTGTCACCACCGAATAGAAATGTTGTCTTATAGCCGATGTTACTGAGTTCTTTAGGTAGGAATGTTGTATCGCGTTTTCTAGTGACGGAATCGCGCATGATGGTTTTAATTAAATCTTCTCTTTCGGCAGTTTTAGTACGGCTGTACATGCGGTTGTGTATGCCGACAACTGTTGGGGCGTTGAATACTTTTAATTGTTCTTCGAATCGTTGTATATCTAGTGGAACTCCCCAGCTTTCAACAAGGATGATGACGTTGTTGCGGGTTGTGTCTATGTAATCTCGAGTTATGGTTACTGAATCTGTTACTGTGAATTTATCGTAAAATTCATTGACTATTTTAGTGCGTTGGACGGGCTTAGGTGCGGTTCTTTCTAAATAGTCAATTGTCGGAAATTGTGCGATCGGTTGTGCGGCATATTGGTTGTATGCTTCTAGATGTAAAATGAGTGTTACGAAAAGAATGAAACATATTGCATTGAATTTGAAAGGCTTGATTTGCCAAACCATCGCGATGGCGAGTCCACAAGTGATGAATGGGATCAATCCGTACCAACCTGTGCTCCAATTTTTTATGGCTAGGAGATTCTGTAAATCAATCCAGGCGATTATGAAAAGTAATGCGATTGATGGTATTAGGAACCATCGCATTTTTTTGAAAAAGACGATAAATAGCAGTATTGCAAAATATTCATAGCCGAATAATCCGCGAACAATATCTTGCCCTTTTTCAAACGTGAGTAAGAATGGAACAATTGTGATGAGTGCGCTTGCAATCAGCGGGTAGAGTAATTTTTTCATTATTTACCCTCCGCTTGTTGAACGCTTGAATTGACAAGTCTGTATTTAAAGAATGTCATATCACCAATAGATTTGAGTGTATCAACGGCTACGCTGTCATAATAGTGGCGCTGCAAAAATCCTGCAAGACCAGGCTCGTTTAGAACGATAACATTGTCTTTAATGATATCTTTTATAGGATTGGTGATTCCAAATTCGTTGAGAGCGTTGGTTACTTCGGGTAGGTAGGGCGTCCAATAGCCGAAAGATACGGTACGCTTGAATGATTTGACTGGCGTTGCTAAATAGGGCGGATTGCGGTGGTGGCTGAATCGCATGAATGCGTTCATTGATAGCAAGAACATTTTATCGGACTGGTTATCGATGTAATTAAAAACTTGTGTGTAGTCTGTGGAGTCTTCAACTGCAATAGTTCTCTTTTCTCCATTGACGGGGTTGCGAACCATGGCTCCAGAACAAGCGTATGAAATAGCGTTTGCTGTTGCGATTATACCAAGAACTGTGTAGACGAATTTTTGTGAAATTGAAAATTTGATTTTGTTAAATAATGGAATTGCAAGAACAGATGCATAAAGCCAAAATCCGCTTTCTACGCGGTAGACAAGACGTCCAATGGCGAGCAAGTGCGTCATTAAAGCTAGTATCAGAATCAGGGATGTCCATGCGTACAGCGTTTTTTTTGTGTTCGTAAAATAAACGATTAAGCAAAAAATAAACCATGTCCAAAAAAGCGGTGAGTGTAAAGATTTTCCGAGTGCGTTGAGTAAATTGCGTGGAATGTCTTGAATCGGATTTTCATCTCGATAAGGCGGGATTATGTCTGTATAGCGCTTGAGACTATCTGCGGAGAAGACTTCGGTGTCATAATGGACCCATTCTGTGAGCATGAGGTAATCTTTGAAAGATAGCCCTAGTTCCTCGGCATCTTCTAATACAGCGTTTTGATTGTAATTTCTATTGTCACCTAAAGTTATGCGGGGGCCTTGAAATTTGTTGAATGCTTCGTACTCGGGAACTTGATATAGGCTTTGATCCCAGTTGTGCATGGCGAATGCGCCAATAAAAAGAATGGCGAGGCCTGCAATCACGTGGGTTTTAGCTTTCCAACATTCGCGGAGTATAAATAAAAGCCCGAGGCAAAAGAACGGCATGCCCATAAGGAACGCCTGCCAACGCATTACAGAACCCCAAAGCATTAACGCGACACCGATGGCAAATGGAAGCGATTGTTTAAGAATCGCAAGGCCACTGAGCCTAGCCGAAGTGGAGCTTTCTATTACATTCTTGTTTGATATTACTCCGTAGGCGAACAGAAGCATCCCTGCGGCGCTTAAGATGGAGGCACATTGCGTGAATTGCACGACGAGGTAGAAGTCGCTTGCGAAAAGAGCTGTAAATAATGTTGCTAGAATTGCGCCCAAACGCTCTCCACATCGCTGTAACAACACGTATCCGATAACGGTGAACGACAAGAAAACCGAAAACATCTCGCCAATATAATACCAACCGATTTTGGGGAATAGGTGGTATAGTGGTAGCAGCGCATAGCCGTAAATGGCATTGACGAAAATCAAATGTGGGTTGTATTCTGTACCCAGGGCGCCTGTAAGCCTGGCTGCCATAAAGTAGTCATCGACTGCGCCAAACTTTAGGTCTCCGAAAATGAGACAAAGTGCAAGAAAGAACAGATTAATAATGACAGAATATGCGAGGGCTCTTTTAATAGGCATGTGGAAAATATATAATTTCATAAACCCTATGTTAATCCGTTGTTGGCTATAGTTAGGTTTCTTGACGTTGTATAAGCGTTTTTATATATTCATGATATGCTTTATACCCTAATAAATAAGGAAACGCCCCTTTGTGACTTCGTTATTGAAGGTGTGGGTGAACTTGAACTTTGCAAGATTGAAAAGACATTTTCGCCGTTGCCGTTTTGGTGCGAAAATATTGATTCGTGGGTGGCTGAAAGGAGTGCTGCGAAACATCGAACCCATGTGAATCACATTTTAGAATTGTGTGGGGGAAAAACAAAGAGTGGTTTTATTGCACTTACGCATTGTCTTTCTCTGACTGATACGCTTTGGGTAAAAAGCGAACGCGAAAATGTGACTTGGAAAGATGTCAACTTGTACGAAAATAAATTCGACGAGGTCATCTCGAAATTGTCGTTTGATGGAAATGGCTTGTTTGGAATGCAAATGTCGACAACTTCGCCGGAACTTACAACGGATGGAGCCTATGATAAATGTTGGCTGAACGAAGATGATGGAATCCATCTGGTGAAAACGGGTAGCTCAGGTGCTCGAAATGCGGGACTGGAACCTTATGGCGAAGTTTTGGCTAGTCAGGTTTTTGAAAAAATCTGCAATTCCGTGAAATATGTTTTTAGAAAATTTGACGGTCGAGTCGTTTCTGATTGTAAAATATTTACAAGTCAAGAATTCGGTTATCGGCCGATTGCCCTGTTTTATAAAGAACGCTTGACTCTTCCGAGATTACTTGAAATTTATCGAGAGATGAATTGTGAGGATGCTTTTAGACGAATGGTTGTTGCTGATTGTATCACGCTGAATTCCGATAGGCATTTCGGAAATTTTGGATTCTTGGTAAATAACGAGACGTTTGAACGCACTACTATTAATCCATGTTTTGATTTTAATATGGCTTTTGTGCCGTTGTCTGAAGAAGGCTTTGATTTTGGTAAACGTGCTGATGGTACGGAATGCGACTTTGATGAGTACCTTTCAAAACGGGGCCCTGTAATTGGCAGTGACTATGTTGCGCCAGCCCGTGCGATCTTGACTCCTGAAATCAAGAAATGCGTGGAAGAAATCCGAGAAACTCCGTTGACTGTCCCGTGCGATGAGCGATTTACTGAAAAACGACTTTCGCAGATGAATATGGTAAAGAACGTGCAATGCGAGCGCATTCTTGGCTTTGATGCTAAGTGGATGTTTTGATAATCTATGTCGGATACGAAAAATATTCGCGTTTGTCAGGTGCTTCACGGGATTGTTGGCGGTGGTTCAGAACAAGTGGTTTTGAACTATTGTTCTCGCATGCGCGATATTCATTTTGATTTGCTTTACCAGTATGAGCCGAATCCGCAGATTTTGGAACGATTCAATGAAGCTGGGATCAATTGCATTCAGATTCCTGACAAGGTGCATCATCCGTTAAAGCATTTATGGACGATGTATAAGCTTTTTAAGCGTGGTCGTTACGATGTTGTTCATTGCCATTTGGACTGGTATATGAACAGCTACGTGTGTTTCTTGGCGATGCTTGCCGGTGTGAAAAAACGTATTGCCCATCATCATCAAGCGTATTCTAAGTGGAATCTCCTTTGCTTTTTATTCCGCATTCCTTGCAAAATGTTCGCTACGCATTGGCTTGCCTGTGGTGAGGCTGCGGCAATCAATGGTTGGGGCAAGAATGCAGTCAAGAATGGCAAAGTGACAATTCTCCCGAATGCAATAGACCCCGATCGATTTAAGTTTAGCGAAGGATCCCGTCAGGAAATTCGTGCGAAGTTCGGAATTAAGGACGGTGATTTTGTAATCGGGCATGTGGGGAGATTCTTCCCTGAGAAAAATCACAAGTTTATAATTCGACTTTTTGAAGAAGTTCTGCGTCAACAAGCGAATAGTTACTTGTTGCTTGTTGGTAATGGACCATTACAACAGGAAATTCAAGGAACGGTCCAAAAGTTAGGACTTGAAAATCGAGTTATATTCGCTGGTTTGCAAAAAGATGTTGTTCCGTTTTACTGTGCGATGGATGTATTGTTGTTGCCTTCGACTCGCGAAGCTTTCCCCATGACTCTAGTAGAAGCTCAGTATAATGGATTGCCTTGCGTTGTGAGTGAGGCGGTTCCGAGGGAAACTGCGATTACGGATAGTGTTTATCCGTTGCCGATTGATGATATTAAGCCTTGGTATGAAAGACTTTGCTTGATGGAACTTGCGGTAAACCGCGAACAGCCGCAGATAAAAAGCGGACGATTTGATATAAGAAATTGCTATAAAATTTTGGAATCACTTTATCAGCTTCCATAATTTCATAATCAGTTTCTTTCCAAAAATTTGAATCAATAAATTTGCGAATCGTTGCTTAGGGCCAATCCACGAGGCGGCGTAGTGGTGGATTGTGCGTGTGTTCTCTGAAATTTGAATTTTGCCAAACTCGGATGGTTTTGGACAAAAATAATCGGCTGGGTATATGTAAACCCCTTCAAATTCAATGATTCCTGCTTGGGACTGTAGTCCTTTTTTTAATAAGTGCTCAGAAAAATATTCAACGATTGTTTTTTTGTTAAGTGTGCCTGATGCGGATTCGAATTGCATGTTGGCGTACAGATCTAACATTTCTTCTAAAAGCTTAGACTTTGGTTCGCAGGCAAATCCAAGACCAGGATTGCATGCAAAATTGCTTTCGTTTTCGCGGCCAAAATAAGAACCTTTTGCTAGAATGTCTTCCAAGGGTTGTATTACTTCGACATCGGTGTCGAAATAGATTCCGCCATTTTCATATAGAATTTTAAATCGAGCGTAATCGCTGACAAAAGCGTATTTCTTGTGCTTGTAAGCTTGTGCTGTATATGGAATTGAATTTACATCAAAGTTGTCTTCGTTCCATTCCTTGATTTCATAATCAGGAAAAAACTTTCGCCAAGATGCTATGCATTTTTGTGCTAATGGCGGAAGTGGATTGTGACCAAACCAGCAGTAATGTATGACTTTGGGAATCATTTAGAATACTTAATTGAAAAAATGTGGTTGTATAGTGACAATAGTATTGAGGCTAAAAATACGGACGCTCTTGAAACACCTAATTTTTTTGCTGTTTGGTGTATGGATTCTGTTTTGCGAACAGCATGTCGATATATGCCAATCGCGAGAATTCGATCTCTCCACGAATTAGGGAATGCCTCTAGTTGTCCCTTAGCCCAAAGTAAACGACCTTGCGGGTTTCGCTCGTCTTTGGTGTTGTCTTTTGTTAATCCGCCTTCTAAATAGGAACAGATGTAAATGATTTCGTTGAACCAACGCAGATAATAACCGTCTCGCGCGATGGCGTTCCATACGATCTCTTCTGAAATGAAGTTTTCTCCAGGAATTTCAGGAAACGGATATTTTTTTAGGACATCTGTAAAATAAATTTCGGCTTTGTCGCCTAATAATTTGTATTTGCGACGTTCCGTATTTTTGGCGTCGATGAAATCTGTGGAAGGCTGTTGGCCGATGACTTTATTATTTGTAAAACCGCGTAATCCTGCAATTGCACACCATTTGTGTGATGCGTCTAAAGTTGTGACCCATTGGCTGATTTTCTCAATTGTATTAGGGAGTAAAGTGTCATCGGAATCTACAATGAAAAATAATTCTCCGTTTGCGTTTTGAACCCCACGATTTATTGCTCGATGTTTTCCGCCATTTTCTTGCTTTATATAGCGAATAGGGAATGGCTGTTGTTTGGTTGTTAAATCGGAAAAATATTTTTCAGTATTGTCTGTGCTACCGTCATCAATCACCAACCATTCAAAATTTTTTTGAGTCTGCTGCAAAAGAGATTGGTAGAGCCTTTCTACCAATTGCCTGCGGTTGTAAGTGGGGGTGAAAATGGTTATGAAAAACATGATTATGCTGGGTTGTGTGGTATTTGTCTTTTCCTGTCCCAATGCCATTTTTTACTGATGAGTAATAACGGAAAGAATAGTCTGTATTTGCATAGAAAACATAGGCATCTTTCAGAAAATTTAAATTTATTCTTATCAAAGAGTCGTAATGAGTCTTTGCAGATGGAATAATTTAGAAAATCATTAAATAATTTTTTTCGCATTGATATAGTTAAATTAGGGGCTGGGCGAAAAATACATTTGTCTAGAGTGTAGAGAATGCATTGTATTGCTCGATTGTAAGTAAAATTTGATGAAAGATTGTTTTGTTCAATGACTTTTTTGAATGAATCTAGATAGCAGAATACTTCTTTTTCGTAGTTTTCCTTATAAGAAAAAGATGCTGAATCTATTCTATAGTTTTGTTGATATAATGCACTTGCAATGTAAGAAATTTTTTTTGTTTTTAAGAGGGTGTTGAGACAAAAAAATTGATCCTCTGAATAACAGAATCTTGTGTCGAAGGTGAGTTTGTTTTTGTTTAAGAATGTTCTTTTGTATGCTTTGCAACAAACACCGAGTAAAATTAAACTGTAGTTTTTTGTGGCGAAGCAAACCTCGTTTATAAGATGATTTCTTTCTGATGATGTAATTCCAGAAATGTCTGTATTGTATATTGAATGTGAAAAAATCTTAGATTTGTTTTTATGAGAATATTCAAAAAGAATAATATCGGAGTCCCATTTTTTTGCTCTTCTGTAAATAGAACTACATAAAGCTTTGTCTACTTGATCATCGCTGTCTACGAAAATTATATAATCCCCTTGAGATTGCTCTATACCATAATTTCTAGCGGCCGATACTCCTGCATGTTTTTGTTTGAAAAATTTGAATCTTGAGTCTTTTGTTGCATATTCTTCGCAAATAGAGCATTCTGCTTCTGGAGCTCCGTCGGATACCAAGATGAATTCGCATTCCTGCATTGTTTGTGCGATAAGTGAGTTAAGGCAGGTCCGCAGATATTCCAAGGGAACTTTATAAACAGGGACAATGAAGGAAACTGCTAGCATCACGGATAAATCTCTTTTTTGGCTTCTGCTAAAGCTTTAATGTAACCTTTGCCAAACTGCATGTCTGGTTCCATATAGTTGCCTTCACCCCATTCATTCCATGATTTAACAAAGATTATTTTGTTTTTTTTATTTTTTATTCCGTTTAATACACGAAGACATAGTGTTTTAAATAGTTGAGGAGTTGGATTCGTTAAAATAAAAAATCTACTTCCACTTCGAGGGGAATGATCCCAATTGGGGAGTAGCGATGGAATGATGAATTCTTCTGAATCAATTTTTTCGTTCCATAAATAATTTAGGCTTTTTTTGTAAGATATGAGGAGCGGTCTGAAAAGCGTTAATCTAAAAAAATAATGAAATGCTCGTAAAAAAATATTTCTTTTTTTATAAGGTGTTTGCATTCTTCCTGTCAAATTGATTATTGCTGCGTCGAATCCCAATTTTGGCATTTCTGTAAAATTGAAGTCGTTTGCCCCTGCGATGAAATAAAATTTACTTGCAATGTTTTCCTTTTTGACAAGATAATTCCATCTGTCTATGAAAAATTTTATATTTGGATGGTTTAAAGGTTGGTAAATATGAAATATTGGTTGATTCTCGATTCTTATGTAACGTGGATCTTTAAATGCTTTTACTAGAGAATAAAAGTGGTTGTCAATATCTTCAATTCCGGGATAAGTTTGTTCAATAAGGATTTTCTTTGATTTAACACCATCTTTACTCCATATTTTTGATTCCCAACTTTCATTCGCCCATCCTAAACAAAATGGAAAATTTGGCTTTCCTGATTCAAGAACTTCTCTAAAGGGACGCTCAAGGAGCTCTTTCCCATTCCCAAACCAATAATGCCAATAACAAAAACCGTCTACGCCTGCTTCACGAGCAAGTTCAGCTTGTTGTTCGCGAACTTCAGGAACTCGCAAATCATAAAATCCGAGGTCAGCGGGAATTTTGGGTTGATAATGTCCCTTGAACAGAGGCTTTGCCTTAGCCACGTTAGTCCATTCTGTAAATCCCTTGCCCCACCATTCATCGTTTTCTGGAATGGGATGGTATTGAGGTAAGTAGTAGGCTATAATGAGCGGTTTATCCATTTTTTTTATTAAGTATAAATATGTTGTCGCCTTTAAAGATACATTCTTTTCTTAAAAAAGATGATTACCAGTTTTCTTTTTGCTTTTCCTTTGCAACTACATCCTCTTTATACGCTTTATCAATCTGTTCAATTATCCTAGGAATGTCTGTTGAAGTAATGTTGTTTATCATTGCGGTTCTATTGAAGAAACCGTTGTTCTCAAAAGCTCCTTGAAACTTAAAACTGTAAGCTAGACCAAAAACAGGAACTTTTGTGAAAATTGCTGCGAAGTTCGCATGCATTCTAGTCCCGATAAAAAAAGACATTTTTGAAATTACATATTTGACTTGTGGTGAAATCAAATCGTTATCAATGAAAATTACATTTGTTTTGTCTTCTAGAGAATTATAAAACTCACGAGTAGAAATCATATCGTCATTGTCCCATTCTGGATTCTTGTATCCATATGCGTGAGGTATGAGATAAATGGTCTTGCCTTTTTTTTGAAAATGTTGGACCAGTTTTGTCATCAGTTCTGGATAAACTTTAAATTGTCCGGTAAGGTCCATGAATTTATTTGAATATGCTAAACCACTGATATTTATACCGATGGAATTAGGATTTATTTCAATTTTCCATGGTTCTGGCTTCATAAATGCAGAAAGATCGTTAGTCAATTCATATTTGATTCCCATATTATCAAGTTTGTCTGTATATTGCGAGTCTCGAATATAAATAGCGCTGGCATACTCCATAATTCGTTTCGCTTCAGCTAGTATTTGAGGATCCTTAAAAGGCCCTATAGTTTGAGGGAGTAGAATTAATGGAGTATTTGACTTCATTGCGAACTTAATTTCTCTAAGTCGAAATTTCCACAGTTTCGTGCCGTAGATGTCTGAAAATCCATCACCTCCATTAATAGCTGCGACCAAGGCTACATTTCTTACAAATTTTCCCCAAACAGTGAATGGGAATGAAATTCCCGTTTTTTCCCATAGCATAACTTCAAAGATGTTTGTCATAAAATTGACAAATGTAACTAGATGTCCTTGAACATCGGTTGTATTTCGTTTTGTTCTATGAAGTATGCTGCGTAATGGATTCCAACAAATGGTAAATTGGACAATCTCTTGCGAATCTTTCAAAAATCCTTTTTCCCGTAAGAACTCGAGCGCCCCATAACCTAGAGCTGCTGTGCCGCGATTGCGTGCAGTTAGGCAAAAATCAGATATCAGAATGTATTTTTTTAAACTCGTATCCATTTTCTGTTATCCATGTCGTATTTTTTTATAACTTTTGCGGGATTTCCTGCTACAACGCTATATGCTGGCACATCTTTTGTTACGACAGCTCTTGCTGCAACAACGCTATGTTTCCCAATATGGACTCCGCTTAGAATCTCGCTCCCAAAACCAAGCCAACAATCATCTTCAATAACGACCGGTCCTTTTGAAATTAATGTCTGAACAATCATGGGCTTTGTTATATCTTCGTATCCATGAGAATGATCTGTTATATGAACCTGACCTGCAAAAAGAACGTTTTTGCCTATTTCTACTTTATTGATTGCTGCAATGCTACAATTTTTCCCAACCCAAGTTCCTTCGCCGATTACAATTTTGGGATTGTACGCAATATGCATATATTCGGTAACTGGACCCAAAAATGTATTTTCACCTATACCGATATTTTTTCCAAAATAAACACACTGGGGATTGTTTATCACAATCCCTTTTTCCACAGAAAAATTGGAGTCGTAGCCACCGAGAATTTTTTTATAGTGATGAATTCGAACTATGGTCTTTATTCGTTCAATAAATTTTGAAAAGATTGACATAAATATCCTTTTTTTAGAGAAAAGTTGGATTACACTTTGCAAACGAATGTGCCATTTAATGGTTCTTTGATTTTTCGATGCTAACATTCGATAGAATTTATTCCCAACTAATTTTGCAATACGGTTTTTATATAGGTGCTCTGAATGAAGAATCGATTCTTTGAAAATGTTTGGTTTTTCGGCTATAGCGTAGTCATTGTAACTTGAAGAAACTATTTCAATTTCGTTTTCTTCAATCATTTTGTTGAAGATTTTTTTTCCATATTCTGAACATATAATACAAAGTGTTGCACCCACTTTTTCGTTCAATTTGTATTTTTCTAGCCATGGATCTGCCAAATTGATGTCGGCTGATTTTCCTAAATCTAATCTGCAAAACAAACATCTCTTGGGCTTAAATAAATTAGATTGGTGAATAGAAACCCATGGCTCGGTCCAATTAGCTTTTTTTACGACTGTGCCATTTTTCAGCCATATTTGTATTCCGCTTGGCCAACCATTTCCCCGATACTGCATGTTAAGAATATCTTTTTTGTCAATTCCTAACAATTTATAATAACACCAAGTCCCTTCAACGGTTGTTTGCCCAGAGCAACAATAAGAAATGATAAAATTCTTTATCCCCAGTCTATCTAGCATAGCGCGAATTGGGGCTACCTGGCATGGTCCACATGAGAGGACTATCCCGTCTTTGATTTTTTTGATGTTTTCTTTTATATATCGTATTAAATCAATGTCTTGATATATGCTTCCGCAAACATTAATGTCTTTTTCTGTATAAATTATCTTAGGGACGTACATGCATAGTTTTGCATCAAAAATAAATGTGATTGCAGTTCCATATTCTGGAGATGACAATAAACGCCGCATAATTGCGGTTCCGATTCCTCCCGAAGATGCTTTAAATCTGTCATTGGCGTTTTGGGAGAAGCCAATATAATATTCGTTATTTCTTTGCATGTTGCGATAATTTTTTCTTCATCATCTCTATTAGATTTTTTTTCTCAAAAGAAGATAATCCTATAAGGTATACCAATGAACCGCTCAGTAGAATATAAAAAGTGCTTTCGATACAAAAAGTAATCAAATTTGGACTCGAGATGGAAGAATGGATGGCGAATGCTATAAATGCCATTGGAACTGTAGTGGATAAGATTGGGAGTAGTGCTTTTTTTACATATGTTCTTGCTCGAAAGCCTGAAATCATATCTTGTAAAAGGATAAGTCTTGCTGCTAAGCAAATAATTGAAAATATTATCATAGCCCCATATCCCCATGCAACGTCAAGTCCTACTTTAAAAAATATCCAAGCGCATGGAAATGCCATTATGCTTAAACTACCAACAATAATTTGGTATTTTTTAATTTTTCCTGTTGCTAGCATTGACGTATAAAGACACTGAGATAGATTTTGGGAAAGCGTGAAAATAAAGCCCAATCTGACAAATAATACAGAATAATCAGGTACATTTTTTAACCAAATATTTAGCACGAATTCTGTATTAACAAATATAGGTAAACAAATAATTCCAAATAAAAAGAATGCAACCTTTGTTCCTGTAATAATCATTTTGTTTAAATAATCATAATTTTGAGAAGCGAATGCCTTTATTATTTGAGGATTTAATGCCATCATAAAGTTGCTGACAAATGTATTTAAGACGTTTTCAACTTGCGTAGCAATTCCTCTAGCCGCATTCAATCCAACTCCAAAAAAAAGATTTATCAGAATGTTTATGCCTTGAGTGTTTAGAACCCCTGCTGATGTGCCGATAAAATTCCATCCAGAAAAGCTTAATAGAGATTTTAGCAAATCCCTGTCGATGATGAATTTATATCGGCATTCTTTAAATTGAATGTGACAGTATATTCCATATACTAAACGCGAAGCGACTGCTATTAACGTTAAAAAGATTGCGTATATAATTAGAGAATCATTCTTGATTTTAAGAAGTGCAAAGACGGCTGCTAACTTAGCTAAGGCTTCAAAAATGCTCATATAGGCAAAGGCCGACATTTTCTCATATGCGACAATTGCTGCGCTGTACGGAACGCTAATGATGTTTATACAAAAAGTTAATACAGAACAATGGAATACCCAATTGGCGGCATTCATTCTGTCAATTGGAATATTTATCTTATAATTAAGGAACCATATTCCAAAAACTTCTAGTAACAAAAACATCGAAATTGAAAGAAATATGTGAATGGTTATGGTAGAAGAAAAAATCTTTTGTATATCAGATTGCTCTTTCCCTAATTCAAAAGCAAGAAATCTTTGACTTGCTACATTTAAAGATCCACTTAGCAACGAAAACATTGAGACGAACCCGCCAACAACATTGTAGATGCCAAAGTCTTCAACGCCAAGCGCTTGTAGAACTGCACGACTTGTGTACAGTCCTATAGCCATAACAAACAATGTTCTGAAATATAGGAACATTGTGTTTTTTGCAATGCGTTTATTATTTAGGTACGAATTAGGAAACATTAATGCTTTTATAATGTAGTTGCGTCGACATGATGTGAGTAATATAGATTTTAAGTTGTTTTTGGTGTTTGTTGCTTGAAAAATTGCTTGAAAAATATGGTGCTTGGGGTGTTGTTAGTTTTTCTAAAAATCTCTTGACAAGCGGGTATCGCTGTTTTATATTTACTAGTGCTCGGAAGAGCATTTAAAAGACCCGTGTTTTTGATGCTTGTATGCGGGTAGGAGTTAAAATGAAGAAAAGTAATGATGTGGCCGAAGTCGCTGAGGTTGGTAATGCTGTTGTGGCTGCAAAGCATGAATTTTCCCTGATAGATGAAAATTTCTTGAAGTCGCGCATATATACGATTCGCGGGGTCAAGGTGATGCTCGATGCTGATTTGGCGGAGATTTATGGGTATAGCACCAAGGCTTTTAACCAGCAAGTCAAGAATAATATCGAAAAATTTGATGAAGATTTTAGGTTTCAGCTGAGTGATGACGAAATTAATCTGCTATCGAGGTCAAATTTTTTGACCTCGATGCAGACCAAAGGTGTTAAGGGTGGACGTTCATATAGCCCCTATGCCTTTACCGAACAAGGCGTATACATGCTCATGACTGTGCTCAAGGGTGAACGGGCAGTTGCTCAGAGCAAGGCTCTTATACGCCTTTTCAAGCAGATGAAAGACTATATTGTTGCAGAAAATCAACAATTGCTAGGAAATGACGGAATTGCGGAAATAGCCTTGCAAACGGCTCAAAACTCAAGGATTATTGCGGACCATTCTATCAACATAAAGGAACTTTCCGGCGAAGTTCACGATATGCGAGAAAATCTTGGAAAGGTGAACCTTGATTTGCAAAAGGTCATGGAAAATTTTATCGATCCGTCATCATTTAAACATTTCTTGATCTTGAACGGTCAAAAGCTGGAAGCTGATGTTGCTTATACACAAATTTATGGTATGGCCAAAAAGTCGATAATTGTAATGGACAATTATGTGGATGTCAAGACTTTGGATTTATTGCGGAGTGTGGCCAAGGATGTGTCGGTGATTATTTTTAGTGATCAGTATGGCAGAACGCGTTTGACCGAAAGTATGGTGGTTGATTTCAAGGCTGTGCGCCCAGATGTTGTTTTTGATGTGAAGGCCGCTGGACATATATTTCATGACCGTTACATTTATCTGGATTATGGCCTTAAGAGCGAAAAGCTTTTCCACTGCGGAGCATCGTCAAAAGATGCAGGTGGTAAAATAACGACAATTATGCAGATTGATCGCTCGGAACTTTATCATCCGTTGGTGAATATACCGGAGCAAAATACACCATGAAACCGGAGTAATGGAAACCGGCGTACCGTTTCGATGGGAACCTCAATTTCGGTATCAAGGAAACCTGTCTAATTTTATTCAGCACAATTCCGTGCAGA
>Ga0310690_10005696_pt1 | contig 16757 bp, 13 predicted proteins | sample AusTroGonzalo_MG_2_FD_207661 | JGI IMG/M metagenome (GOLD analysis project Ga0310690, IMG submission 207661) | Bovine rumen microbial communities from tropical cattle in Woodstock, Queensland, Australia - Gonzalo_04 (v2) (version 2) | ecosystem: Host-associated > Mammals > Digestive system >... | reverse complement strand
TTACACCATGCTTGAAGGCATTCTCGATGAGTGAAATGAATAGAAGCGGTGCAATTTCCATGTTCTGTCCGACGTCAAAGGTTGTGATTACCTCTGTTTTCTCATTGCAACGCAATTCCATCAGCGCGATATAGTTGCGCATGAACTCTACCTCGCCTTGAATGGGAACAGTCTTCTTGTTTGTCTCATACATGGCGTAGCGCAAAAGGTCACTCAGTTGAGCAATGGCATCCTGTGCGGCATCAGGATTTATTTGTGTGAGGCTCGAGATATTGTTTAGGGTGTTGAAGAGAAAGTGGGGATTAATCTGGCTCTTCAACCATGCAAGTTCAGCCTCTGTATTCTTTGCTTTTTCATCTTGCAACTGCTGTTTAATCTGGCGGACGCGTATAAAGTGCCGTATACCGATGGCGATAGCTGCTATGACACAGTTAAGCAGTAGAAACATGAATACTCCGGAGAAGAATCCTATCCACATATTGGGCGACATCTCAGGCATTTCAGGAATGCGGTCGCGGGCTAGGAATACGTAGATGAAGGGGAAATTCATGAAAAGAATGAGCGCCAGATTGCAAAAAACAAACAACCAGAAGCGTCTTTTGAAAAACAGGAAAGGTCCGAGAATGTAGAAGTTGGTAAAATAAATCACGAAGGGTGAATGCATAATACCCCATACCACACGGAACGAGGTCTTGGTGGAATGGAAATCCTGTGTACTAAGGAAAGTGGCCAACGGGAGTGCCAGCATGATGATGAGCCATACTGCAAGTTGAGCCACGAACAACCAAATGTCTTTTCTTTCGATCTTCTTCATACGACTGCAAAGATAGGTATTATTTTTTGAATGAACAAAAAATGGACAAATAAAAATCCTCCTCCTGAGTATGGGGATTACTCAGGAGGAGAGAATGTTATTGAGGCATGGTGCCGTTAGTTGTTCCAGTACCAGTTCCTGCAGTACCAGAGCCTACGCTGTTAAGCATCTCGCCTTGTGACTGCTGTTCGATGAAATCATTTTGAACGCGGTTCACATGCTGTTTGGCTCTCATCTTCGTGTTTCCGAATGTGTAGCTTACAGTGAAGGTCACGCCATAGATGGGAACTTTGATGTTGGTGTGGCTTATGAAGTCCTTACCGCGACTGTTGCTCTCAATGTTCAGTTTTCCACCGCCGTTGAGGCCGAGAATTCCGCTAACACTCAGGTTGAGCTTATCGTTAAGCAGCGATTTTGACAAACTTGCGGTTACGAGATTGAATCCTCCGCTCCAGCCCTGAAGGGTATAGCTTTTGGTTGAGGTAATTGCGAAGGCGCTCAGCTTGAGATCCCATGGAAGTGTCTGCTGAAGACCTACCATTACGTTGGCAGTCCAGCCATTGTTGTTCTGTGCAAGAGCGTCGCTGCGAAGATCGGTATAGTTTACGCCACCATTGAAGAATACTCGCGTGTCCTTTGTAAGCAGGTAGTTTACATAGCCGTTTATACCCGTCTGATGGCGCTTGACTACATTTCCATAGGTGGTGTTCAGCAGATTGCTGTCGTCATAGAAACTGTACTGTGAGATTGCGTTGTCTACAAAGTTGTGGTGCAAGTTCAAGTTGATCATTAACTTTGACGTAAACAGGTTGTAAACCAGCGAGAGGTTGTGATTTTTTTCTACGTCAAGGTCTGGATTACCATAGGTAAGTGCGATAGGGTTGGTCTTGTCTACATAGGGGTTCAGGTAGGAGATGCCTGGACGCGAGATACGCATGTTGTAAGTCAGACCGAGGTTGCTGCCTGTACCGATATTGTACTGTAGACTGGCAGTAGGAACAAGGTTTCCGTAACTAGTTGTAAAGTCCTCTCCGTTGCCCAAGTGATATTCAACATCCTGCCAAGTGTACTCATAGCGAAGGCCAACCTTGACACCAACTTTGTTGAAGTTTCCTGCATACTCGCCGTAACCTGCAAGGATGGAGTTTTTGTACTCATAGTCACTGCTTGAGTTTGGGTCGTAAACGCTCTTCAGATAATATTTGGCATCTGATGTCGCGTCGTGAAGCTGTAACTTGCTGCCAAGACTCAGTGTCTGTCCTGTCCCTAAAGGCATGGTATAGTCGAGCTGGAAGGTGTGATTGGTGGTCTTATCCTTATTCTCTGAGAAACGGTCTGTCAGATCGATGACTGATGAGGCCGTGCCAAAGTTGTTAGTCGACTCTGTGGTAGCAGGGCTGTAGTTCAACTGATAGGTGAGGGCCAGCGACTGAGTATGTTCCTTGTTGAAAAAACGCTGGTAGTCAAGACTACCATTAAATGAGGTGCGTGTCATTTTCATATCAGTGGTACTGCCATAGCTGAAGCCTGTGCCATAGGCATTGCCCCCCATGGTGGTCAGCGAGGTGCCGTTGCTCTTCATTGTCATGCTGTTCACCTGAGCAGTGAGGTTCAGTGCACTCTTGTCATCAATCTGGTAACCTAATGTCAGACTTCCCATTGTAAACGGTGTCTTCACATCGTTGGTTGAGGTCATCAGTTGTGAACCGCCATTGGCCTGAATCTGCTCCATCTCAGTCTCCGTGGTGCCAGGTTTGTTGTAAGAGGTCATCACGTTAGCGCTGTAAGAGAGTTTCCCCTTTTGCCCGTTCAGGAAAGCACTGGCACCAAGTTGCTTGTTACCAGCTGATGCGCGCAGAGTTCCGTTGTAGCCGTCCATACTCTGTATTGCCTGTGGGTTCATCTTATTCATTACGATGTTCAGAACGCCAGAGGCTCCCTCGGCATCGTACTTGGCGCCTGGGTTGGTCATCACTTCGATGCTCTTTACAGCTGTGGCGGGCATGCTCTTGAATACCATCGAGGGATTTGATGAGAACATTACGTTGGGCATACCATCAACATATACTTTAAACGACGAACTACCATTCACGCTGATATTGTCTTGTCCGTCTACGGTAACCATTGGAACCTTGCGGAGCATGTCGAGAACGGTGTTCGACTTCGAGTCCTCATCCTCAGCCACGTTGTAGCTCATTTTGTCAACGTCCATCTTTACCAATGGCTTCTGGGCTACAACCTCTACGCCTTTCAGCATGGTGGCGCTTTCTTTTATATATAAGGTATCGAGATTCAGCGGGTTCTGCTGTCCGAGCGTTACAGTCAGCTTCAGGTCTTCCTTTCCTATACTGCTGAACACAATGTCGAACTTACCCTTGCCTTTCACTTCCTGAGCGAACTGCCCGTCTTCCTTGGTGAGGAACATTGCCACTGGTTTATCTTTCTTGCCTTGTTTAAATACGCGGACGGTGGCGAAAGGTTCGCTTTCACCTAGTGCTTCGTCCATCAACACGCCCTTTATTGTGGTCTGGGCCATTGCTACTTGTGATGCCATTATCATCACTGCTGCTGCGAAAAATGCTTTTAACTGTTTCATATGTTCTGTTTTTTATTGTTATTCTGTTTTGTTCTCGTTCCCCTTGCGGGTTTTCTGGTGCAAAAGTAGGTGGTTTACCGTTACTACCCAAATAGATTTCGACGACTTCTGGGGATATTTTCGACGAAATATATGAAAGAGATGCTCTGCACGGAGCAAACCCTGACTTTCCTCGGAGCAAAGTCAGACTCCTCTCGAAGCAAAACAATAAGCGGTGACAGATGTTGTTGCCATGATTCTGAGTGTGACTGTTTCTGTGTAAGGCGTTTTGATTTGTTGACGAAAAAGTGGGCTTGGCTTATTAAATGCAAATTCTTGTTGAATTTATTTTGTGGTTTGTGAGAAAAAACGTATCTTTGCAGGGATTTTATGAGACTTAATCGCAGATGAAAAAGGTATTATTATCAATAGGTGTAGCACTGCTGAGCGCTTCGGCAGGATTTGCACAGAAACAGTGGACGCTTCAGGAGTGTATCGACTATGCGATGGCGAACAATATAACCCTCCAGAAGTCGAAACTGCAGAAAGAGAGCGCTACGGAAGATTTGAAAGGTGCCAAGGCAGCGCTCCTGCCTACGCTGAGCGCATCGACCAACCAGAGCCTGGGCTACCAGCCCTGGAAAGACTCGGGTATGTCGTATGTGACCAATGGAATGGTGAATGCGAAAGTCGATAAGACCTCATATAATGGCTCTTACTCGCTGAGCGGGCAGTGGACCGTATGGAACGGCAACCGAAACCTGAACACCATCAAGCTTGACAAGCTGTCTGAGGAGCAGGCCGACCTTTCAACACAAGAGACGGCTAACTCCATCCAGGAACGAATAGCTCAGATCTATGCCCAGATTCTTTACCTGGCCGAGAACGTGAAGGTGAACGAACAGATGCTTGAGACCAGTAAGAAAAACGAGGAGCGTGGACAAGAGATGGTGAACGTGGGAAAAATGTCGAAAGCCGATTTGGCTCAGCTTTCAGCCCAGCGTGCCAACGATGAGTATTCGATTGTAGAGGCCCAGAGTCAGCTGATGAACTATAAGCTGCAGCTGAAGCAGTTGCTTGAAATCATGGATAACGAGCAGTTCGACGTGGCCATTCCCGATATTAGCGACGACGTGATTCTCGCCCCGATTCCTGAGATGCAGACCGTTTATGAACAGGCTTTGCTGAGTCGCCCAGAGATAGAACGCTCGCAATTGGCCATTAAGAGCAGTGATGTGAATGTGGCTATAGCCAAGGCGGGCTGGTTGCCCTCCGTCAACCTGACGGGTGGCGTCACAACTTCTACCAACTCGCTGAGTAACTCCAACTGGGGCTCGCAGATGAAGAGCAGCATGACATCGTCTTTAGGGTTGGGGGTCAGTGTGCCTATCTACGACGGACGTTCTACGAGGACCTCAGTCAATAAAGCCAAGATACAGCAGCTTCAGGCTAAATTGGATTTGCAGGATCAGCAGAAGACGCTTTATAGCGACATCCAGCAGTTTTGGCTCAATGCCTGGACCAACCAGCAGAAGTACCAGTCGGCCAAAAGCAGCGTAGAGAGTGCCCAGCAGAGCTATGACCTTCTGTCGGAGCAGTTCCGTCTGGGACTGAAGAATATCGTCGAACTGATGACGGGAAAAGACAACCTGCTCTCGGCTCAGCAGAACCAGTTGCAGTCAAAATATCTCGCCCTGTATAACCAGCAGATGTTACAGTTCTATCAGAGCGGGGAGATCAAGTAAGATTAAGATTTAATTAGAATATGAAGAAGATTGGAAAGAAAGGGTGGATAAGCATTGGCGTAGTGGCTGTGCTAATCCTTGCATGGCTTCTCCTGAGAGGAGGGAAAAAAGAGGAGAAGGTTTCGTTTGATACCGCCAAGGTAGAGAATACCAATATCCAGACCAGCATTACGGCCACAGGTACTATTGAACCCGTAACGAGTGTTACTGTTGGTACTCAGGTGTCAGGTATCGTAAGCCATCTGTATGTCGATTACAATTCTGTCGTGAAGAAAGGACAGGTCATCGCTGAACTGGATCGTACGAACCTGATCAGTGAGTTGAATACAGCAAAGGCCAATCTTTCAAGTGCTCAAAGTTCTGCAGCCTACGAACTGGCAAACTTCAATCGTTATAAGACTCTCTACGACAAAGGTCTGGTGAGCGCTGACGAGTTTGAAAATGCCCAGCTTTCCTATCTGAAGGCCAAGGAGCAGGTGAACACTTCGCGTGAGAGTGTGCGGAAGGCACAAACCAACTTAGGCTATGCTACCATTACCTCGCCCATCGATGGCGTGATTCTCTCAAAGTCAGTAGAAGAGGGACAGACGGTGGCTGCTTCGTTCAATACCCCAGAGCTCTTCGTAATAGCTCAGGATTTGACAGACATGCGTGTGATAGCCAACATCGATGAGGCTGATATAGGTGGTGTGAAAGAGGGCCAGCGTGTAAGTTTCACCGTAGATGCTTTCCCCGATGATACGTTCGAGGGAAGTGTGACTCAGGTGCGTCAGGAGGCTACTACAGAGAGTAACGTGGTAACTTACGAGGTGGTGATATCGGCTCCCAATGCCAACCTGAAACTGAAGCCTGGACTCACGGCAAATGTAACCATCTTCACGCTCGAGAAGAACAATGTACTGGCTGTGCCATCTAAGGCGCTGCGCTTCCAGCCCAACGAGGCATTCCTGAAGAAAGGTGAAAGCATTGATGATAGCGAGGGTGATCACAAACTCTGGACCAAAGAGGGCAGTGTGTTCAAGGCTCACAAGGTGGAGATCGGAACCAGCAATGGCATCATGACAGAGATTATCAGTGGCATCCAGCAGGGGACAGAAGTCCTGACGGATTTTAATATCTCAGGTGGCGGTGCTCCTGAGGAGGCCCAGCAAGGAGGTAACCCTTTCATGCCGCGCCCAGGAGGTAATAGGAACAATAGCAACAACAGAAGTGGTCAGCCTGGCGGTAATGCCCCACAAAGAAGATAACAATGGAAGACAGAAAAGTTGTTATAGAACTGCAGAATGTGAAGCGCTATTTTCAGGTGGGCTCCGAAACGGTGAAAGCTCTGCGTGGCGTCTCGTTCAAGATCTATGAGGGTGAATTCGTTACAATCCAAGGCACCTCTGGCTCGGGCAAGTCTACGCTGCTCAATCAGCTGGGCTGTCTCGATACCCCCACTAGTGGCGACTACTTTCTTGATGGTATTTCTGTGCGCTCGATGTCGAAGGCACAGCGTGCTCATCTGCGCAACCGGAAAATCGGCTTCGTGTTTCAGAACTACAACCTGCTAGCCAAGACCACAGCAGTAGAGAATGTGGAGTTGCCGCTAATGTATAATTCGGAATATAATGCCTCTCAGCGCAAAGAAAAAGCTATCGAGGCTCTGAAAGCTGTAGGCTTGGGTGATCGCTTGTATCATAAGTCAAACCAGATGTCGGGTGGTCAGATGCAGCGTGTGGCCATCGCTCGTGCCTTGGTCAACGACCCTGCGGTGCTGTTGGCTGATGAGGCTACGGGTAACCTTGATACACGTACATCGTTCGAGATGCTGGTGCTCTTTCAAGAACTCTATAAGCAGGGCCATACTATCATTTTCGTGACCCATAATCCTGAGATTGCCGAATACGCCAGTCGTAACATTAATCTGCGGGATGGAAAGATTCGCGAGGATACTGTCAATACGAACATCAAGTCGGCTGCCGAAGCCCTCGCTCAGTTGCCAATTCCACAAGACGAATAAGTATAAATATGAATATATTAAACCTCTTAAAAGTAAGCCTTCGAGCCGTGGCCAACAATAAGATGCGCTCCTTCCTCTCGATGCTGGGTATCATCATCGGTGTGGCAGCAGTCATCATCATGATGTCGATAGGTCAGGGGTCGAAAGAGAGCATACGTGCAGAGCTTTCTACGATGGGAACTAACCTGCTTACCATTCGTCCTGGTGCTGATATGCGTGGCGGTGTGCGTCAGGACCCGTCAAGTATGCAGACACTGAAGATGGCCGACTATGAACGCATTGTCCACGAGAAACGCTTTGTTACAAAAGTATCTCCAGAAGTGACGGCTAGCGGACAGGCGATCTATGGCAATAACAATACCAATGCCTCGATGTATGGCGAATCGATAGACTATCTGGACATCCGTCTCTGGACTATCGAAGAGGGCGAGTGCTTTACCGAGGAGGACATCAAGAAGGCCTCGAAGGTATGTGTGGTAGGTTCCACCATCGTTAAGGAACTGTTTGGCGAGGGTGCCGAGTGTATCGGCAAAACCATCCGCTTTAAGAGCATCCCCATGCGCATTGTGGGCGTACTGAAGTCGAAGGGCTACAACTCGTGGGGCATGGATCAGGATAATGTGATTATTGCACCTTATACCACTGTGATGAAGCGTATTGCCGCCCAGACATATTTCTCAAGTATTGTCTGTTCTGCGGTTACTGAAGAATTGTCGGATGCTGCTATCGAGGAACTCACCCAGATTCTGCGCGACAATCATAAGCTGAAAGAAGACGCCGACGATGACTTCACCATCCGTTCTCAGGCTGAAATGATGGAGACCATGTCATCGACAATGGATACGGTGACGATTATCCTCGTGGTAGCCGCAGCTTTCTCTTTGCTTGTGGCGGGTATTGGTATCATGAATATCATGCTGGTGTCTGTCACGGAGCGTACCAAAGAAATCGGACTCCGTATGGCGGTAGGTGCCACAGGACCAGTCATCTCTCTTCAATTCCTCATTGAGTCGGTACTGATATCTGTTACAGGTGGATTGATAGGCGTCCTTGTCGGGGTGGGGGCGAGCACGTTTGTCTCTTCATTCGGTATGCCGTCGAGTGTGCCTGCTTGGAGCATCTATGTGTCGTTTTTGGTGTGTGTGTTCATCGGCGTACTGTTTGGTTACATTCCAGCTCAGAAAGCCGCAAATATGGATCCTATAGAAGCAATCCGTCATGAATAAGCCACTTTATATAATTCTTCATGTGGGTATATGGGCCTATATGTTCCTGTCGCCGCTCCTTTTCATGAGGGGCAGCGACGTTAATGTTATACAGTATCTCATGAACTGTATGACGCCATTATTGATGATGGTGGTGTTCTATGCGAACTTCTTTTGGTTGACGCCATATAATTTCGTTATAGGTAAACGCCGCTATTATTTGCTGTTCAACCTGTTGATGGTGGTAGTGTTCGGCACGTTTCTGCACTCTTGGTCGTCCTACACCCAATCACTCTTTCATGAAGGTTATTATTATGAGTCGAAGGTTGATACGCTGAACTATATTTTCCGTGATATGCTTAGTCTGGCTATGTCTGCGGGTATGGCTACGGCTATCGTGTTGGCTACAAAATGGCAACGAAATGAGGAAGCACGTCTGGAAGCGGAAAATGCCCGTGTTGATGCAGAACTTAAAAATCTTCGTTCGCAGGTCAACCCCCACTTCCTGCTGAATACGCTGAATAATATCTATGCACTGACGGCTATCGATCAGCCCCGTGCGCAAGATGCCATTCAGCAGCTTTCAAAGTTGCTCCGTCACATGCTATACGACAACCAGGAGGCTGAAGTTGTGTTAAAAGACGAGATACAGTTTATAGAAAACTATGTCAGCCTGATGAAAATACGTCTGTCGTCAAGTGTTGACGTAAGACTTGAGAAAGATGTACAGGATCCTTGTGTGAGGATTTCTCCTCTCATCTTTATCTCGCTTGTAGAAAATGCATTTAAACATGGTATCAGTCCTACGGAACCGAGTTTCGTACATATCAAGCTGACACAGCGTGATAATACTATCTGTTTTAATATTAAGAACTCTAACTACCCCAAGAATAGCTATGACCGCAGTGGCCATGGAATTGGCCTTCAGCAAGTACAAAGGCGCCTTGATTATGCTTATGCGGGATGCTACGAATGGGTTAAGGGCGTCGTTGGGAAAGAGGGAATCTATTCATCTACAATAATAATTAAACTATGATTATCAAGTGTGCTATTATCGATGATGAGCCTTTAGCTGCAGGCTTATTGGAGAGCTATGTTAACAAAACTCCTTATTTGAAACTTGTTGGTGTCTATGATAGTGCCATCAAGGCTATGACTGATTTGCGTTACAAATCCGTGCAGTTGCTTCTTCTCGACATTCAGATGCCGGAACTCTCAGGTATTGAGTTCGCTAAGATATTGCCCGAGGAGACGAAGGTCATCTTTACAACCGCCTTTCCTCAATATGCCATTGAGAGTTATAAGGTAAATGCCCTCGACTATCTGTTGAAGCCCATTTCGTATAGCGATTTTCTGAACTCTACAGATAAGGCTCTTGAATGGTTCACTATGAGGAAGATGGTACACGAACGTTTTGTGTATGTGAAGAGCGACTACAAGTTGCACCGTATCTCGCTCGACGATATACTCTATATTGAGGGACTGAAGGACTATGTTCGCTTCTATCTGAAGAATGGTGAGAAAATACTCTCACTCATGTCGATGAAGAAACTCTACGACTACCTGCCAAAGCCCGAATTTCTGCGTACGCACCGTTCCTATATCGTTCATATGACAGAAGCTCCTTCGGTTGATCGCCTGCGGATTGTGTTTGGCGACACCTTTATTCCTGTATCGGATAACTATAAGGATGCTGTTCAGGCCTATTTCGACGACCATACGCTAGTGTGAGATTGTAAACTGCGTTTTACAAAAGGTAAAAAAGTAAAAGGGTAAAAAACAAAAAAGTGATAAAAAAGGAATTCATTAGTAACTTTTACCTTTTTACTTCTTTACCTTTTTACTTTTTTTTGTAACTTTGCAGTCGATTAGGTTGAATCGTTATTCATTTTAAATATTATATTCGTAATTATGGTAAATTTTAAGGATTTGGGTCTCGTGAATACCCGCGAGATGTTTAAGAGAGCAGTGGCTGGTGGCTACGCTATCCCCGCTTTCAACTTCAATACAATGGAGCAGATGCAGGCTATCGTTCAGGCTGCAGTAGAAACAAAGTCTCCTGTTATCATGCAGGTTTCTAAGGGCGCTCGTAACTATGCTAATGGTACTATCCTTCGTAACCTTGCTAAGGGCGCTGTAGAGTACGCTAAGGAGTTGGGTTGCGAGAATCCTGAGATCGTTCTTCACCTCGACCACGGTGATAGCTTCGAGCTCTGCAAGGACTGTATTGACAACGGTTTCTCTTCTGTTATGATCGACGGTTCTTCACTTCCTTATGAGGATAACATCGCTCTGACCAAGCAGGTTGTTGACTACGCTCATCAGTTCGACGTAACTGTAGAGGCTGAGCTCGGCGTTCTGGCTGGTGTTGAGGATGAGGTTGTTGCTGAGGAGTCTCACTACACCAAGCCTGAGGAGGTAATCGACTTCGCTACCCGCACAGGTTGCGATTCATTGGCTATCTCAATCGGTACTTCTCATGGTGCTTACAAGTTCAAGCCCGAGCAGTGCACACGCGATCCTAAGACTGGTAAGCTCGTTCCTCCCCCACTCGCATTCGACGTACTGCACGAGATTGAGAACAAGCTTCCTGGATTCCCCATCGTTCTCCACGGTTCTTCTTCAGTTCCTCAGGACGAGGTTGACACAATCAACAAGTTCGGTGGTAACCTGCCCGATGCAGTAGGTATCCCCGAGGAGCAGCTCCGCGAGGCTTCTAAGAGCGCTGTTTGCAAGATCAACATCGACTCTGACTCTCGTCTGGCCATGACTGCTGCTATTCGTCAGTATCTGGCTGAGCATCCTGATCACTTCGATCCTCGCCAGTACCTGAAGCCCGCACGCGAGAATATGAAGAAGATGTACATCCACAAGATTGTGAACGTACTCGGTTCAGACGGCAAGCTCGCTAAGTAAGTAGAGACATTTGTGCTTTATATATTCCCCGCTCTGTTTCATGCAGAGTGGGGAATTTTTTTCTCAAATATTTGGAGAAAAACAAATAAATGATTACTTTTGCACTTAAATTTAAACACTTATTTATTCTACTGATGAACAAAAAGATTTTTGTATTGCTATTTAATCTGCTTCTCTGTGGTGGCTTTGTTAACGCACAGGAGGCACAGAAGAGTGATTTAGAGAAACGTGCTGAAGCAATTGACCCTAAACAGAATATAGCCAGTGCGCGTTCATTGTATATCCATGCTTTTAACGACTATTATAATAAGGGCCAGATAGGTCAGGGAGTAGAATGTGCCGTGAAGGCTACGGCTCTGTATTATAAAGAAAACTTTTATAAAGAGGCATTCGACCTGTTGCGTCGTGCAGACGATGCAATCAACTCTAGTAAACAGACGGCCAGCGACAAGGCGGCATCGCACTATTTGGTGACCAAGGAACGCTTGCAAATGTATATGAAACTGAGAAAGAGCGAGAGTGCCAAGGATCAACTGAATATTCTGGAAAGCCTGGCTGGTCAAACATCCAATGAAGGTGTGAAGAATGACCTTCTCTATACCAAGGCTATCTATTATTATACGTTTGGGATGAATGCGCAAGGGAATGCCGTTTTTAAGGAAATGGCCGACAAACTAACAGCGCAGAAGGAGTATGACAAGGTTGATGAAGTGTATCAGACTCTGATAGCTAATGGTCGTAAGAGCAATAATGCCAATATGGTAGCTCAGTCGTATAGCAATTATATTGCCTGGAAGGATTCTGCTAATGCTTTGAAACATGCTGACGAGATTGGGGCTCTGAAGCAACAGATTGCTGATAATGAGGCTGCTATCTCTGAGAAAGATAGCTCATTGACCACCCGTCAGGTGATTATTGTAGGTCTCTGTGTGTTGTTGGCAGCCTTGGCTGCTGCCTTGGTTGCTGGTGGCGTGGTGCTAATGCGTTTCATCCTTCTGACCCGTAAACAGAAAAAGACTATTAAGCTGGCTAATGAGAGTGATGCCCTGAAGGCAAAGTTCATCAGTAACATTTCTGCACAGTTGGAACCAACTCTCCAGAAACTCGATAGCCGTATACCAGAAGTAAAGGCGCTGCTTGATTTCTCTAACCGTATTCAGACATTGTCGAAACTCCAGAATGCGCCAGATGAAATGTCGGAAGTCGAGGATGTTCAGGTACAGCAGTTCTGTGAGGATTTGATGGATCAGATACGCGACAAGGTGAAGAACAATGTGACTCTGATGGTCAATGTGCCAAAGATGAATGTTACACTTCATAAGGATTATGTATCGCATATCCTGCTGCATCTTTTGAACAATGCCGCTGAATATACGTCCGAAGGTGGTAATATTTGGCTTGATTTCAAGAAACGCAGTCCGCACAAATATCAGTTTATAGTGTCAGACACTGGCTGTGGAATTCCTGAAGAGAAGTGTGACGATGTGTTCAAGCCTTTCCTTGAAATCAAGGATCTTACCACTGGAGATGGTCTGGGATTACCTATCTGCAAGCAGATGGCTCAGAACATGAATGGAGATCTCTCTATTGATTCTAGCTTTACCAAGGGTGCCCGCTTTGTATTAGATTTGAACATCTAAAGGAAAATTCTTTATTTGGGTTGATCAGCTTGTAACTTTTCTACAGCTCCCGAAATAGGGTGGAGTTGTAGATGAGTTGTGTATCGTTTATTGAAAAGTGCGCCGCTGAGCAACTCTACGTTACCAAACTGACCTGCAGGAAACTCGTTGCTAACCATCATTCCCTGGGCATTGGAGATGGTGGAACGTAACTTGCCAGGAATGTTAACGTAGACGCCGTTCGCTTGTTTTTGCTTCTTTTTGGGGTCGATAACCTCTACAGGAGGAACGGTCTTAAGATTTTCTATATTAATATAATAAGGTACGCCCGCGAGATCGTCTGCGTCAATAATGCCTAATTTGTCAGATAGACGGAAAAGAACCTGATTCTCGATGTCCTTATTAGGTGTGATGGTGAAAGTGTATTCTGTCGTGTCAGAGACTGTAACACCAGTAAAAAGACTAGTGAGTGCCAGATTTTGTTCCTCTAACTTATTGAGCATCAATCGAAGTTGCTCGCCATCTTTGGGCATATAGTCGGCTTGCCCTCGGGTGAGTAGGTTTCGGCTCTCGCGAATCTCATAGATTTCCTGTGCAATGAGTTCTGCCATCTTAGCCGTGCTACCAGCAGCCAATATCTCCTCAGATAAATAGGAGCGGGGATTGATTAATTCCTTTCGCCCGTTTTTCTTTTGATTAACAACTGATGACCATGGGGTGGCAATTCTCTCATCAGTATTGATGCCAAGGAGGATGCCATCAGCCGAAAGACGTATGTTACAGGCTGAAGTACGCGCGTCGAACTTGATGGCGTAACACTTAGAGGTGTCTGCCACGGCAACAGGCTCCTGTTGTATAGTTATGATGCTATAGTTAATAGCAGGCTCAGTGATAACATCCTTCATGCGTAGATACCGCTCAGCATATTTGCAGAACTCACCTGGGGTAAAAGAACTTCTCTCTACCTGAACGGTGATGCGTAGTGCGGTTTTTGGCAGATAATAAATCGCTCCTTCTGATGTAACGCCAGGATGATATGACGCAACTAATGTCTGAGAGAAAACATGTAGTGAGCAGCTAATTACAAAAAGTGTAGACAGGAAACGGCGCATGGGATTATTCTTTTAAGCGTTTAAACGCATAGGGCAAATATTGGATGAGGTCACTGGCTATGACGCTCTCTTCACCAAGTTCGCGGGCGGCAATGTCACCAGCTAGTCCATGGAGATACATACCAACGATACAAGCATCTTCTTGCTGATAGCCGCGGGCCAGCAATCCGGTGATGATTCCAGTTAGTACGTCTCCACTACCTGCGGTAGCCATACCAGCATTACCCGTAGAGTTGAACATGATGTGACCGTCGGGTAGGCAGAGTGAGGTGTTATGACCTTTAAGCAGAATGTATGCCTGAAGCCGCTGAGCCAAATCGCGAGCCTTCATCAAACGTTCAAAGCTATCGGTGCTTGGGCCTTCCAAGCGATCAAACTCCTTGGGGTGGGGGGTCAAGATGATACCTTTGGGTAGTTGCTGAAGCCAGGCACGATGATTGGCGAGAATGTTGATGGCGTCGGCATCGGCCACAAGTGGACACTGGGTGCGTCGCAACTGGGCAATGATGGCAATAGCTGTTTGCTCGCTGGTTCCGAGACCCGGACCTATGCCAACAGCCTGAAAGTCTTCTGTATCAACAGCTTCGGAAAAAATCGTTTCTTCACGATCAAACTGAATCACAGCCTCAGGCACGCTGATTTGAAGAATCATACTGTTGCGCTTAGGCGTATGGGTGGTCACCTTACCTGCTCCTACGCGAAGACAGCCCTTGGTCGCTAATACCGAGGCTCCGCTCATGCCATAACATCCAGCGATGATAAGTGCATTGCCCATTTTTCCTTTATGGGCGAAAGGATCGCGGGGCAATAATCTTGGTCGTATATCGTTCTCTTCAACAACCGTATAGTTGGCTTCGATTTTCTCTATACCTTCCTTACTGAGTCTGATATCCAGAACCTTCAACTGACCGATGAAAACCTGATTTTCCGGGAATAGGAAAGATAACTTGGGCTGTTGTAGGGTAAGGGTCATGTTTGCGCGGATGATGTTTGCGCGGACATTATAAGTGTTGTCCTCCGTCATCAGACCCGATGGTATGTCGATGCTGACTACTTGGGCTGGAGAAGCGTTAATATATTTCACGAGCGAGGCGAATCCTCCTGCAAGAGGTTTGTTAAGGCCGGAACCGAACAGTCCGTCGATAACAAGTGTGCCTGTTTCCAACTGTGGTGGCTCAAACTCTTGTACCACCTCAATCAGCGCCTTTGATTTCTTTTCGAATAGACGCTTCTTGTTGATGGCACAATCCTCCGACAGATTCCCAGAGACATTGAAAAGGTATGTACATACCTCGTATCCCTTATCGCAAAGCATGCGTCCGACAGCGAGTGCATCACCGCCATTATTGCCAGGCCCGGCAAATATGATGACGGGTGTCTGATTACTCCATACTTCGGTGATGGCCTGGGTTAGGGCTTTGGCTGCACGCTCCATCAGGTCGATACTCTTGATGGGCTCGTTCTCGATTGTATATTTGTCCAGTTCGTGGATTTGGGCACTCGTGAAAATCTTCATAGGTGCAAAAATACGAAAAATATGCTAACAAATGGCAGAGTTTGGAAGTTTTTTTGTAATTTTGCACAAATTTTTAATTCTTTCAGTGTATGAGCATCATCAAGATCAAGGATAAGACGTTCAAGACTTCGATTACTGAGGCTGAAATCAGGAACCGCGTAAGGGCTGTGGCACAGCAAATCAGTAAAGATATGGAAGGTAAGACACCATTATTCCTTGGTGTACTTAATGGATCGTTTATCTTTGCTGCTGATTTGATGCGTGAGATGACCATCCCTTGTGAGATATCTTTTGTAAAACTTGCCTCATATCAGGGAACCACCTCAACGGGAAAGATAAAGGAGGTACTAGGTATCAACGAAGACTTATCGGGTCGTACGGTCGTCATTGTTGAGGATATCGTAGAAAGTGGACAGACCATGAAGCGTATGATAGAGTCGCTTGGTACTCGCAACCCTGCTTCTGTACATATCTGTACTCTCTTTTTCAAGCCTGACAAGCTTCAAGAGGATTTGACACTTGACTATGTCGCTTTCCGAATTCCCGATGATTTCATCGTGGGCTATGGCTTGGATTACGATCAGCAAGGACGTGAACTGAAGGATATCTATACGATAGTGGAGTAGAATAATGAAATAATTATATAAATTATCAGGATAATGAAGAATATTGTAATTTTCGGTGCTCCTGGCTCAGGCAAGGGCACTCAGAGCGACAAGATGATTGAGAAGTACGGATTGAACCATATCTCAACAGGTGATGTGCTTCGTGGTGAAATTAAAAAGGGTACAGAACTGGGTAAAACAGCAGCCAGCTATATTGAGAAAGGTCAGCTGATTCCCGACGAGCTGATGGTTAGCATCTTGGCTTCTGTCTATGATAGCTTTGGCAAGGATAGCAAGGGTGTCATCTTCGATGGATTCCCCCGTACCATCCCTCAGGCAGAGGCTCTGAAGAAGATGCTCGACGAGCGCGGCGATAAGGTGGCTGCAATGATTGAACTTGACGTGCCAGAGGATGAACTGATGAAGCGCCTTATTCTGCGTGGACAGCAGAGCGGACGTGCCGACGACAATGAGGAGACCATTAAGAAGCGCCTCGTTGTATATCACTCTCAGACCATGCCGCTCATTGAGTGGTATAAGAAAGAGGGCGTTCACTTCCATATTGACGGATTGGGCGAACTCGACCGTATTTTTGCAGATATCTGTAATGTAATTGATGGAATCTAATTTCGTAGACTATGTGAAGAT
>Ga0310690_10005695_pt1 | contig 16758 bp, 19 predicted proteins | sample AusTroGonzalo_MG_2_FD_207661 | JGI IMG/M metagenome (GOLD analysis project Ga0310690, IMG submission 207661) | Bovine rumen microbial communities from tropical cattle in Woodstock, Queensland, Australia - Gonzalo_04 (v2) (version 2) | ecosystem: Host-associated > Mammals > Digestive system >... | reverse complement strand
AAATGATCGGTTTTTCTTATGGCATACATGGTTTAATGAAGTTTTTACAAAGGGAGGTTTTGATATATGTATTGGCAATCCGCCCTATCTTTCTGTTTCTGCGAATAATCCATATAATGATTATGTTACAAAGAAGTGTCGTGAGTTATATGCTTTTTTCTTTGAACGTGGGTTAAACAACTTGCGTCCAAATGGAATTCTTTGTTATATCACGGCGTCGTTATATGTAAAGGGTGTTAAGTTTGGAAGTTTGAGAGACTATCTGACAACTGAGGCCGAGTTGATTCAATTTCCAAACGAAGGTGATGACGTTTTCAGAAATGTCAATATGCCTACATCTACTATTATTTTGAAAAAAGGATCTGGCTCATGGACTTTTGATTCTATTCTTGGCGGCGGTGAGCTGTTTAGCCAAATAGGCCAAGGGATTCCGCTTAATGATATTTGCCATATTCAGCGAGGTTTTGAGATAGGGAGGGATATGCTGGAAATAACTGGACAGTATCCTATTTTATCTGGAACTGATGTTGTACAGTATTATTATAGGAGAAAATCATATATCTCTCATGCAGTATACACAGCGTTCGCGAAAGATGAGATTTTCCATAAAGGAGAAAGATTGTTGATACGCGAAACGGGTTCTGTGTTAACTACTGTTTATCTTACGGAGCCGATTTATTGCAACAGAAGTTTGTATTCAGTGTTGATCACGGATAAGAGATTTGATGCACGTTATATTTGTGCTTGTCTTAACTCAAAAGTATTGCAGTATTATTATAGCATAAAGTTTAAAGCGGAAACCGAGTTGTTTCCCAAAATAAGGATTGCTCAAGTTAAAAAGCTCCCGATTAAATTGGTTGAGATGAGCAAACAAAAGGAAATAGCTACCCTGGTTTCTTCTTGTGTTTCTCTTATTAAGCAATCTAAGCCAATCACTGAGGTCCAGTCTCAGATTGATAGTTTGATATGTCAAGTTTATGGCGTATCTGAAGAGCTTATAAATGCCGCTATGAATGTAACTATTAATGAATAAATATATGGTCGGCAAATACCCAGTCATAACCTTGTGTGGCAGCACGCGCTTCAAGGATGCCTTTATGGAGGCGCAGAAGCGCCTCACGCTGGAGGGAAACATCGTCATCAGCGTGGGCCTCTTCGGCCATGCCGGTGACGACGAGGTCTGGATGCCTGGCACCAAGGAGATGCTTGACAATATGCACAAGCGCAAGATCGACATGGCCGACGCCATTTATGTCATCAACGTAGGTGGTTACATCGGCGAGAGCACCAGGTCGGAGATTGAATATGCCCGGCAGAATGGCAAGAATGTTATGTATTTAGAGGAATCGTAAAGTTTATATTACTTATATCATGAAAAAGCTATGGATTTTATTGAGTATCACGTTCTTATTACTTGGCTGCAATGAGCTTGATACGAAGCAGGTTGCGGTCACGTTCAACTATGCTCTTCCCGAAAGCGGAAGTATGACAAAAGCAACCGCAGCCGAGGTTTATGATACTTTCTACAAAAAGTATATCAAGACTGGTGAACTTTTGCCAGACCCATATAGTCTCACTTTTACGACATTAGATGGCGTCGAAGTGGCTAGAATTTCGGGCGAATGGAGCAAAGATAAACCAGTGATGCTATCTACAGGAAAATATCAGGTTAAGGGTTCGTCAATAGGGGGGATAAATTATAGTGATAATTATAATAAGGCACCTCTTGCCTTTGATGAAGTAATAGAGATTACAGAGAAAACTTCGTCGATTACGCTTCATGCGATTTATAACTGTTTTCTGTTATTGTTTGATGCAGAAGGTAAAACATATTTCAAATGGTCGGCAGACGGGACATCAGACAGTGCTGTTAGCGGCGTTGTCAATACAGCTGGAGACTGGTATTACATTTTCGTCCAAGAGTTTAAGGACGCCGGTAATATCCAATGGAACTATGGTAGTAAAGAAAACCGTATTTGGATGGCTCAATTCAATTTCCAAAAAGGTTATTACTATTATTACAATGATCTTTCCGGTTCTTTTGAAATTCCGAAGATGCAGCCCGGCAGCATCTAATAGCAGTTTCAAACAGAAGATGCATCGATAGATGCATAATTAAGCATTTATTCGCAAAATAATAGCAGAGCGGCCAATGGCAGCCCTGCTATTATTCAGTTATACTCGAAGTAAAAATTTTAGCTAGTGGACAAACTAGAATATAAGCGCAAGCCCGAAGCCGTTGGGTGTTCCTCCCAGTCTAAGTGTTGTTGTATAGTTAGAATTTTTGTTGGAATTTCTACTGTTGAAACTGTTGGCGACGCCTTCCATTTCTTCACGTGCGGCATTCATCTTCTTACCCTTTCCGGACATCAGCACAATACCCACGGTCGAGAGGGCAGCACCCGCCACGGCGGCGACGATACCCTGTGTCACAGCCTGTTTTTGGGCAGCTTCATTTTCTGGCCATCTGGCCTTGCCGGTAACAGCACCCAGTGTACCGACACCCACCACAACAGCACCCGGGATTAGCAGCCATTTTCCTACGACGCTGTTTTTCCGTGCTTTGCTATATTGCTGGCTGGCATTGTTGAACGCCACGAGTTCGCTTGGTGTTAGATATACCTTCAGCAGTTCGTCGGAGATTTGCGAACCTGTGGCTTTGTCGTGAAGATCATCGCCATCAACATATAGCGTTGTGGGGTAGTAGTCCGTATGGCCATTTTCGTAGACGATGGATGTTAGGTGGCTGAGGGGCATGGTGCGGACCGGACCATCATTCTCTCCCCAGGCGCGATACTCGACAGTGTTCTTGTCTATGCGCAGGACTTTTGACTTCAGCGAATCGCCATTTTTGAACACCATCGTGTCTTGCGAGTAAACCATGGAGGTTATCAGCAACAGGGTGATTGAAAAGATGATGTGCTTTTTCATATGATGTCAGTATTTAATTTCTTTAAGTCTGCCTATCTTGATTTAGTTGATTTTTAAGGGTTTCCTTGTATATGAAACAAAATTAATCAATTATATATCAAAAAACAAATGGAATCCCCCCCCCCTTATGTTAAGGATTTCATCGATTTACCCACTTTATTAGTGAATGATTTATTCCATAATTACCCAGTGGTCGAATGAATGATTTATTTTGAAATTACCCACCAGGCGAGTGAATGATTTGCCCTATACGACGCGCACCGCCGCCGGCCACGCCCCCGGCACGCTACCCACCGTTCAGTGAATGATTTGATTCGCGCGCGTGTTCTTCTCTCTCCTTCAGTGAGTAATTCGGAAAATAATGAAATATTCAAAGAAGTCCCATTCAAGACGCTGAAACACAGAGAAAAGGAGATAACCTAAAAATTACCCACTTGGGGTAGTGAATGGTTCCCGCCCTATAAGGACTTAACTACAAGTTCTGCTTCCGGAGGTACAAGTGTTACTCATGATATGTATCTGCGGCAGCTCAGTGTCGCAAATAGAGAGCTTTTCGCTCAGTTTCTAGCCCGTATCCTCTTCGAAATACCGTCTTGTTACGTTGCCGTGTTCTCCAAATTGAAGATTCTACAAGGGCCCGATTTCTCGACATTTCGTACTTATTTCAAGCCTACCGTTCGTGAAATGTTTTTGGTACCGGCGAATACCTTTGATAACGTTGTTGGTGAATTTCCGATAGCATTTCAAATATACAATCTTGATGCTTCTACACCCTTCGTTTCCTTCGAGGCGGATGTCTACGATAGAACAGGAAATGCTTTGCCGAAAAAGAATGTAGTATCACCCGATAATCTTACGTACATAAGCAAATGGATTACTCGTTTTAATGATAAGACTCAAAAGATAATCGGTTGGAACGAGGGTTCTACTCGGAATGATTTTCAAAGCGTCCGACAACTTTGCATTCTCGCATCTAAGAGTAAAAATAATTCGCAGCCGCGTGGAGTCTGGGTTACTCCAGCTAACTTGTTGCCTGTTGTTGTTTCGTATGCATGCAGAAAGATTCCTGAACCGACTTGGCTTAATGATCGCGACCAGTTCCTGGCTCCAAAAGATTCTTGGGCTGGAGATTTAACGTTCCAGACGGAGTGTCTCGTATGGTCGGTTTTTAATAATGCCGTTCGCGAGGAAAATGGTATCTGTCATTGGATTCCTTTCTACGAAAACGAAGTTGGTTCCCCGGGATCATTTAACTCGCGATTCATGGCTAACTATTTCCATGGTAAGATTGAGCGTAAGAAACCTGATGCTATTGGCGATCTGTTTACTCAGATGGCCGTAGAGGAGACTGCGTCATTGAGTCCCATCGACGCCATGTCGGATGAAGCGAAGGCTGTTCTGGAGGCTGGTAGGAAGATTTGGTGCTACTATATGTCAAAGCCAGGCGTAAATGTTAACGCATCATTCCTTGATATCCGTGCCTTCTTCCAAGGTTATAAGGTGACGGATAAGGGGAAGACAATTATGAATTCTTCAAGTGACGATGCAGAATATATGCGCCTTTGGGATGAACTGAAAAAAGCCATGAAGGCGCTGGAGGCAAGGATAGAGCCGAAGGTGTACGAACACGGCTTTTTGCTCAAGTAGGTAAATCAAAAAAATCTATACAACCACTATGCCGACCTTGAGGAGGCTGAGTTTGACCCAGAACAGAAAAAACAAAAAAAACAAAAATATGAACGACAACAACAAAGATAAAACCACCGTTCCCATGCCTCAGCGCCTGCGGGATTTTCTGAGGGAGACGGTGAACCATGAAGAGAACGGCCCCGGCCGCAAGGGCATCCTCGCCCCGCTGATGGAGATCGCCGGCAAGGAGTCCCTGTCTCCGGAGGACGCCGACTATCTGTACTTAAACTACAACCTGTCACGCAAGTTCATGAGGACCGGCAAGGGACATCCCTTCGGCAGGTTCCATGAGGACCCCAGGGTTGTCGTCGACTTCAACGGCGACGCTTACAGGAAGACATACATCAATCTGTTCCGGCAGATTACCCCCGCCCCGATGGACATCCAGGACCTCGTGGACTTCGTCCGGGCGAACCATGACGCTAAGGACCTCAGCGACGACATCAAGGAGTCCCTCGACGACCTGGAAGAGAGTCTCGAACGCTACTATGCCATCAGCGACGAGATGTCGGAGAAAATCGATGCCCTCGGCGACGAGAACATCCCGACTTATTGCATGAGCAAGGCAACGCTGCTGGGATACGTCGCCCTTGCCACAGAGTTCATCTCCCTGTACCAGGAGATCTATGAGCTCATGGCCGACCTTGTCGGAATGAACGAGTGGCTGGCGGGTGTTGATGAAGGGGATAGAGAACCGGAGGATGGCTCAGACATTGCACTGATGGCGTCGTTCAGCAGGAACGACGATTTTCCCAGTTAAACCAATAAAGATATCGGCGTACCGTTCCCTCATCAAGGGATAACAGTACGCCGACATGTATCAGTTCTGATCCTTCGTATCGAGGGGGTCCCAGTCCATGCGCCGCATCTCGCTTTCGCAGACGCTGTCGGCGACGGTGAGATACGGCTTCATGGCCGCAAAAGAACTGTGACCCGTCCACCGCCTTACCACCTCCTGGGGGATACCACGCGACATGGCGTTGGTGCAGAAGCTGCGGCGTCCGATATGCGAGGACATGGCCTCATATTTCGGCACCTCAATGTCATAACGTTCATTCCCATAGCCGTAGGTAAGATGCACGGGGGCGTTAATTCCGGCCAGCCGGCCGAGTTCTTTAAGTTCGACGTTGTATTTCTGGTTCGAGATCGGAGGCAGGGCCCTGCCTCCGAAGTCTTCATCACGGTATTTGTTCAGGATACGACGCGAGGTGTCGTTATACTGGATGGCGACCTTGGTGCCCGTCTTTATTGTCGTCACCTCCATGCACCGCTGCCCGAGGTCGCTGCGCCGCAGGTTCTGGATGTCGGAGAAGCGGAGGCCGGTGAAGCAGCTGAACAGGAGGATGTCGCGTATGCGTTCAAGGTGTTTCTTCTTTGGCGGTATCTCCGCTTTCGCAATCTGGCTTATTTCGGCCTCGGTAAGGAAATTGATATTCTGGTTCAGCTCGTCGAGCCGCCGCGTGCGAACCTCGAAGTCGTGATGGCCGACATATCCCTTGCCGGCCGCCCAGCGCACGAAACTCTTTATGTCGCGCATGCGCCTGTTGACGGTAGCGTTGCAAAGACCCTTGCCACTGACGATGGCCGCCTTGGTACGTATCCGCGACCGGGGGTTCGTCGCGAGGAACTGGGCAAGGGACGCCATCAGGTCGGCGTTGAATTCCGGCATCGTCAGGTCGGGACGGAAGGCCAGCATCTGCTTCCTGATTGTATTCCACTTGGCGGCCGTACGCGGCATCCAATTACCCTTGGCCTTCTGTTCACGGAAATACTCGTCGAGGGCATCCTCGAGCGTCTTGGGTCCCTCTTCCACGGCCTCACCCGGGACAAGGGCGTCGCGAAGGGCCTTTTTTAAAGTATTATGGACAGGATTCTCCTTCCTGACCTCAAAGCCCTTGAAGACGTCTTGCGCAATGGCGATCCTTTCGCGGATCAGGATATTGATTTCAGCAGGCAGGTTGCCATGGGAGTCCGGCTTTGTTCCCTCCATGTATTGTCCTTTCTGGTTCCAACGGTCAGCATCAATGGTCTGGCCCAATGGAATCTCTTCAGTGAACCCGTTGCAAATGATTCTCAGCCGGAGGATGGCGTCGCGTCCTCCGTTTGCGCGTTCCCGCTGTTTGGGGATGACGCGGATGTTTCGCTTAATTAACATGACGTCTGATTTAAGATGTTTTAAAATGGAATTGTTTTACTTACATTAAAGTATTTTGTTCTTGGTTTTTGGGACGGTAAAAATTCTTGTTACCCCCAAAATTACCCCATTTCCGTTAAATAATCAAAAAAAATCCAAATAAATCAGAGAAAATCATTTTGTTCTTAATATTCGAAATTTCATCAAGTTAAATATTTTTATACCTAAGTTTCAAATCCCGGTAGCGCTACAAACCCCACTGAAAAACAGCAAGTTACGAAAGGTTTACCCTAAATTTACCCCAAATAACTTGCTTTTTTGTTTATATTGTATCTAAGAGTAGCAGAAAGAATCATAAATTATACAGCTTTAGTCGGGGTACATCTGGTTTTATAGGCGGTTCATAAAAATGGCGCCCGCCGGAAGGCGGCCCTTCGGAATTTTATCCCGGGATTTTAATGCCCCGAAACGATTTGTTTTGTATTTTTGGGACGTCAAACGGTTGCTGTATGGATAAGAAGGGACTCTCTTTTAGTTATGGTGATTTCAACATCTCCGAAGACATATGGAGTTATTATTCCGTCGCGAAGACGCTTCCCCGGATGCTGGAGGATTTTGTCCGCATGATAAAGGCCGAGGAACTTTTCGTGGCGTCCCTGGCGCGCACTTGTGAGGAGATCATGAAGACGCGCTTCTTCGAGGAGCACGGGAAGAGCGTTGTCGTTGACGACCTTGAGTTCTTTCTCGCCGGAGGAAGGCTGAGGGTCCGCACGAACGTAGAAGACGAGGATGGCGCCGGGGATGACGGCGGTGGGGACGGGGCGCCCGCACAGGACGCTGCCGAGTGCTGTTCTGATGACTTGTATTCTTTATACTACGCGCTTGCCCATAATGACCTTAAGATACCTTCGCGTCTGGTCCCCGAACGTTTCAGCGAATGGATGGAGACTCCTTTCGACGTTTCGGCCTGAGCGGAGTTTTCCACAAAGTTTTCAACAAATAAGAAATATTAACACAACGCCCTGTATTCCAAAAAGATACAGGGCGTTTCGGTGTTTAATATCGCGCTGAGAATCGCATATTTGGGTAATGCATGTATAAAGGTACGTGCCGGATGGCATTCTCGGGACGATATCCGGGCGGTAACAACAAGGAGCCGGACCAAAATTCCGGTTAAAGTCGGAACTTAAAGAAAAAGGGACCGCCAGGCCGCCGGTTTTTTCCTTGTTTTCGGGATAAAAGTTCCGGAACGCGCCTCCGGGCGGGCCAACTTCCAAAACAAGAAAAAAGCCGCCCCCTCTTCGCCGTATTTTCCATTGCGGTAAATCAACATTTACCGCAATGGAAATTTACGGCCCGCAAAGCGCCAGACCATGGCCGCGAAAACCGTGGCGGCTCAGCTCGGCAGGTTGTTCCTGGGATGCAGGCTCATCGGAACGCCGTCGCTGTACCAGGAAACTGCCGCTTCCTTGCTCATCTTGATGAAATCCGCCAGCGACACTCCCCAATTTTCACAAAGGGCTAACAGCGCAGTGAAAATTGTGGTGATGGCAAGGGTGATCTTATCTGGATCGCGAATCGATTTCGCGTTTTCGCCATCGACCTGCAGATATAAGGAGCAGCCGTCTTCATCTTCGACATATCGAATCCTAACCTCAATGTCCATAAGTTCTTCCATACTATATACCACCGCCTCTAAACGTTTCCCTTTGCCAGCCGTTCCGCTTCCAGCTCATAGCCGGACTCAAGCAGCTTATGGACGAGATCCTTGATCGGGATGCGCTCTTCCTGGGACATCTCGCGGATGCGCCTGTAAAGTCCCACTTCGAGATCGAACGACGTCTTGCGGAAAACCTTCCCGTCGTTGGGGTTCGGCTCGTCGTTGCGGGGCCGGCCACGGCGATATATGTAAAAGTTTTCCTTTTCCGCTGCAGCTTTCGTCGCCACGGGGCGCCCGCCGCCGGAGAGTATGCCGGAAATACCGGCTCCAAGCATTTTTTCTTTCTTTGCCATAGTATTTAAGCTTAATTAGAATAAACGGAATAAATAGAATAAATGGTTTATAATAATCCAAAATAATACAGTATCCGACACAATACCACGAGGCCCAGCGCCAGCCTGAAAAGACGGCGTAGTATCCAGAGCACCCGCATCAGGAACGTATAAAGAAAATAAAACATCCTTACTTCCTCCTTTTCTTGATGATCGTCAGTATCTCGTCACAGAGGGCAGCGTAGTCCTTGGCCCCGTTGCTGTCTGCCTCGTAAGCCGTAATGTCCATCCTGCAGAGGGGCGCCTGCACGATGGCGGAATTTTCACGGATGGCGGTCCTCAGGGCGAGGTCTCCGTATTTTTCGGCAAGGCTGCAGCGGACCTTCCGGTCCACGATGCGGCGGCCATTATACCGCGTCAGGAACACCCCGAGAACATCAAGCCCGCTGTTGTAATACGCCTTCGCCGAAGAAACGAGCTCCATGATCTGACCCAGGCCGCCCATCGAATACGCATCCGCATTTATCGGGATGAGGACCATGTCTGCCGCCACGAGGGCGTTCGCCGTCGCCAGGCCGAGCTGGGCAGGGGAATCGACGATGATGAAGTCGTATCTGTCCCTGATGTCCGCGACAAGGTCGGCCAGGATGCGCTCCTTGCCAAGGCTGGCCTTCGCCCCGCTGAGGGCCGCATCCAGGTTGCAGAGGTCGTCGGACGCCGGGGCGAGGAACAGGTTCTTGCGCACCGGCACCTCCGGAAGATCCCGCCTCTGGGCGAACGCCTCTGCGGTGGTCCTCTCATACGGCTCCTCCAGGAACGTCGTAGAAAGGTTCTTTTGAGCGTCAAGGTCAACGAGCAGCACCCTGCGTCTCTTTGCCGCAAGGATGCCGCCAAGTGCCGCGGCGGTGGTCGTCTTCCCGACCCCGCCCTTATGGCACGCTATTGCTATTATCTTTCCCATATCATAGGTTGTTTTTAGGCTGTTTTTATTCCGGGGATATACTTGGTGACAACGTAATATCTGCCCTTTTCGTAACGGGCCTCCACGCGGACGACCCCGTCTTTAAGGTCCCACGCCGAATAGACCGTCGCCTTGCCCCGTATAAGGCAAAGCATCTTCGCGGTTTCGCTGACGACCTCGCCGCCGCGCCCGTCAAACCACATCGCCGCGGCATCAAGGCTTCCGTATCGGGCGGACAACAGTGCAACGATACTGCGGTATTCGCTTTCGATGCTTGTCCATTCATCGGTCGTCTCCTTGAGGCATTCCACGAGGGAGACCTCGCCGCCTTCTCCGTGGACGCGGAGCCTTACGGCGCGGTAGCCCTCCCAGGTGCCGACCATCAGGACCGCACTGTCAAGGGCCCCTTCCATCATGAAGCCGTTCGAGGCGAGTCTTTTCACGAAGCGGTCAAGGCTTCCGGAGACGGGAACGCCTTCTATGCGGAGCGGAGGGCGCTTCCTTGCGGCCCAGGCCCCTGCCGGTGCCGCGAAAACAAACACCATGGCCACTACCAGTATCAGATTGAATTTCATCGTTCCTTCCTCCTTGTCTTGCTAAAGTCCCTCTTTCACTTCGTCTATGTCCGGAGCGACCCGGGGTATCTCGTTTTTCTCTTTCTCATAGGCGAGCCGGACGCGGATATCCGATACCAGGCCGTGAACCGCACCGGGAATCTCCTCCTTGGTTTTCGGAGCCACGTACCCTTCGGCGGCTGCCGGCAGGACGGCATTGCCGTCCTTGACCTGTATCTTCGTCCTGATGCTGCCGTCGGGACGGCTGTCGGGCGTCGTCACGATATCCAGCCGCCGCCCCCTGTATGTCTTGGCTCCGGCCAGGGGCAGGAGCAGGTTCAGCGTCTGCGCTCCGCTCTCGGGAAGCACGATCGAAACCTTCCTCCCGGAAGCCTGGAGGAAGCAAAGGTTTACCCGTCCCATTTTCGGGTCGAGGTCCGCGGCGAGGAGCTCGCCGGAGAGATACCCGAAATAATGGACGCTGTCCGGGCCCTGGTATGCGAACTGGCCCTTGGTGATTGTTATGACGGTATCCGGCTTGTAAGCGGGTTTTTCGTCGTTGTTTGAAAGTCCTTGAAACATGATTGCATTGATTGTTGGTTATGACAGTCCGCTAAAAATCTTCGCGCCCCTCGCGGCGCGTTCGCGGGTTTCTATATCCTTAGGGGAAGACAGGTCTTCCAGCCTGATGTTTTTCTTTGCCAGGTCCCCGTATCCGTGGATACGGATGTATTTCGGATTGATGGAGGAAAGGGACTCCCGAAGGTACTCGACGTCCTTCGTGCCGTCCACGACGACGATATGCTGCTGCGGGTCCTTCGCCCTCATTGCGCGTCCCATCTCCTGGATGAAATGGCGGTCCTTGCCGGCCAGCTGGATGACGACACAGGCCTCGATGCCCGCAAGGTTCTGCCCCTCCTTGCCCATGTTCACGGCGAAAAGGTTCGAGCGTTCTCCCCTGTTGAAGCCGTCCACCACGGCGTCGGTGTTCTTCACCTCGTTGCAGATGACGTTGTCACCGCCGAGAATCTTCGCCTGGTCAACGTCCGTGCAGAAGCAGATGTACCGCTTCGAAGATATCTTCCCCAGCAGCCATCCCATGAACGGCGTCTTCGCGGTGCCGATGAGGTTCTTGCTGAGAAGGCCGTAGCGGACCATCCTGTTCTTCGCGGCCTCGAGCCGTGCGGCAGGTACGTCGCCGCGGGTTTCCGCTTCCGTCTTCATCTCCTTGTACGCCTTCGAACGCTCCTTCATCTGCTTTTCATAATAGCCGTACGCCTCTTCCACGGAGCTTTCGATGTTCAGCGTGAGGGCGGGATACAGATCCTTGTTGACATATTCCTTATAATGGGCAAAGTCCGTCGTTACCGTCTTCCGCCGTACCTTCGGACCCCATTCTTCCGTAATGACATGCCTCATGCTGAGGTTATGAAGCGGGAGGACGTGGACATGTACCGTAGGTTCAGGAAGTATCTCGTGGTCGATGGCGGCCTGCAGGCCGAAGTCCAACTGGCGGAACGTCCCAAAGCCGGACAGTGTCTTAAGCAGCTCCTCGGCGTCGCCCTTGCAGGAGATCGTAGCCGAAAGGCACAGCAAACGCTCGGCCTTCAGCGTTTCGAGAAGGGCCGTACGGCCTTCGCTGCGGAGATGATGGGCCTCGTCGGCGATGATGAAGTCCCATTTCGTGCCGGCGTATTTTGGAAGGGAGGCATAGCACTCGACGGTGAGACTGTCGTAGAGCTTCGCCCCATAGTCCTCCCCCTTGGCCTCCATGAACTCGTTACGCCAGTTCGTCTTGTGTATCCCCTGGTCCACGAGCAGGAGGATATCCTGCACGCCGGAATGCAGGAGGCGGTCCGCCGCCTCTATGGCGACGCGGCTCTTCCCGACACCCGTTCCCCAGTTGATCATGACGTACCGGTCTTCGATAACGGCCTTCACCGCCGTGGCCTGAAGGCTCTCCCGTTCCTGTTTTCCCCGTTCGTTCATGGCTATGCCCTCCTCATTACGCGTTCACGGAAGCGGTCTATGTTTTCCAGGGCCCAGGACAGATACGAAGGGTCCTTCTTGCGGAGCTGCCCGACCGTGAGGTTGCGGTATTTTCCGAACCCGACGACCGCGTCTTCGTCCAGCGTTTCCTTGGTCTCGGCGGCACCCGGCTGCGGTTCCGCGCCCTCGACCACGTTGCCGGCCGCAAGGTCCGCACGGAAAATGGCCATGTCCACATTGTCGAACGGCATGTCTACAAGAAGCCATATCTTCGTGCCCCCGTCGGGAATCCGGACGGCGGTCGTATCCTGGTCCGTATACCAGTCGTTGCGCTGGCGGAGGCCGTTTTTCAGGGGATAGCCATAGGCGACCCCCTTGCAGACCTGCGTCACGAGGATGGACACGGCGTCCCCCTGCTCATAGGTGCGGACCTCTATCGGCGTCACCCGGCCAAGGGCGTCCCAGATCTCCGGTATCGTGCGCTCGGTCTCGTTGAACCGGAGCCTTGTTCCATTTTCATCCGTAAAAGGTTTCTTCATTGTTGTCGTGTTTGTTTCAATCAATGTCATCAAGGAATCTCTCTGCAGGCTTCTCCATACGTATCTCCGTCTCCGCGCTCCGCAGGTATATCCGGGAGGTGTCGACGGATGCGTGCCCCAACACCTCCTGCACGTCGGTTACGGTACCGCCGTTGTTCAGAATGCGGACGCCCGCCGTATGCCGCAGGGAATGCGCGCTGTAAAGATGGGAATCAAGGCCTATGGCCCTGAGGCTTTCCTTGCAGATATGCTGTATGCTGCGTGCGGAAAGGCGGCGGCCCCTCGACCCGTCACCTTCGCAGACGAAGAGGGGTGAAGACGGGGAAGCGTCCTCGCGGCCGGCGAGGTATTCGCGGATAGGCTCCCAGGCGGAATCGCGTAGGGCAACCCAACGCTTCTTGTCCTGACGGCCCTTGCCCTGGATATAGAGGAGGCGGCGGCCGTCAATCACGGAAATGTCCCGTACGTTGGCCCTGTATACCTCGACGGTACGCAGGCCGCAGCGGAGCATCAGGTTGACCATCGCATAGTCGCGCAGCCCCCTTGTCCGGCAGTACTCCAGCAGGTTGTGGGTCTGCTCCCGGGTCAGGTGCATCTTTACGTGTTCACGGTCGTGGCGGACGCGTATCTTGCGTGCGATGTTGGGGCAGAGACCGCAGTCTTCAGCCCATTCGTAGAACCCGCGCAAGGCGATCATATATCCGGAAACGGTCAGCGAGGAACAGCCCCTGTCGAAAGACAGGTAGTCGCGATAGTCGAGAAGGTCCTCCTTTTTCATGGTGGTAAGGTCCCGTCCGACCTTGTCCGCCCACTTGAAGAACTGCGTAAGCTCTTTTCTGTAGGTCTTGACGGATTCCTTGGAACGGACGTCTTTCTGCGCCAGGTATGCCGAAAGCAGATCCTGCCATTTGCCAGGATTGACATCTTTACAAGAAATCCCGACGGCGGGGGCCGCCCCCACTCCGGCGGGCCGCTTGTCCTGGAAAACCTTAGTGTCTATATTTGCTGGCATATAAATAAATACTTCTATTTATTGCAAATATAGGAATTAAGGGATTTATTCCAAAATAATATAATATATTTTTTGGGGTCAATTATGATTAATCTTACTTTAGTAATATATCGTCTGGGTGACTATATTACAAAAGTAATATGGCGGAGTTTTAGATAAATGCTTAGGTGTGCCGGCGAGAAGGTGTTTTCTGCTCATGACGCCCGCCCTCTCTGCTGACAATACGAAAGGTCACCTCGATGGCCTGTTCCGGATCACGGTCACACATCTGATTGCACAGCAGCAACAGGTTCCAGGCGGGACGTTCGCCGCGCAGGACTCCTTTGACGATGCCGCGAAAATCCTTGGCCGCCGCCCTGTCGACATCGCTGCGGTCCAGCGCGCGCCACAGGTCGCGGTATGCCGCCGCCGGGGCCACGTCGTAGTTGCGGATCATGTTGCCGAGGCTTTCGAGGATCGGCGCACAGCGCTGCGGCACGGGGTTCGTGAGTCCGTGATGAATGATGTCGCCGACATTGAGAATGAGCCGGCGGACGTCCTGGGTATTAGGAACGTTGAGTTTGTCTTCCATGGTATCTTTTTTATTGGCAAACTTCTTATCCATATCTATTCTGGGTTTATTGTTTCTTGTTCTAAGCCAAGTTGTAACAGCGTAGCCTATTAAAGCAATAAGCACCAATAAGCCAAATCCTAAACTTCCATCCATACTTGGGTTCTCCTTATTTTTATGCAATTCAAAGGTCAACTTTCTTGCACCCTGGATATCCAGACATGCACGATGTCTCCCATCATGTTTTTACCTTTCCAGGAATCGCCTTCTCCGTTGAAACGCTCCAGGACAACCGGCGGCATGTCCGCCCCGGCGCTTATGCCGACCTCTTCCCTGACGGCGCTTTTCAGGGCGTTCCGTGCGTGTTCCAGGACGGCAAACGTACCAATGGCTACGGCGTCTCCGGATTTACGATAAAGGAGGACATAGGGATACATCGTCTTTTTGTTGCGGCGTACGCGCCGCTCAACCCTTACAAGGATAACGATGATAGCGATGCTGACGCCGAGTATAAGCGCGTTGGCGATGGTGTCTATGACAGTAAGCGGGAACATCATTGTTTACCTATTTTTTCTTGTTGTTTTCATCTTTTCTCTTGGGAAACTCGAACGTCGCGGCTCCTTCGGAATCCAACACGATGTAAGCATCGAACTCGGTCCCCTTCTTGCTGACGAACCCTGAAAGCAATCCCGTCTGGCGTTCCTTCAGCAGCTTCCTCATCGCGTCGTCGGAGAGCCTCTTTCCGGCGATAGTGCGCCAAAGGGTATAGTTGCACTTCTTGCACCATGCGCTCTTTTCGTACAGGCGTATCTCCTCCCCGCACTTGGGACACTTCAGCCTGTTGGCCTGGAGCGCCTCCCTCACCTTGGCAAGCCTCTCTCCCTTCAGAAGGTTCTTCACTATCTCCCCGGTATAGTCGCGGATGCCGTCCTCGAACGAGGCCTCCTCACGTTTTCCCTCAGCGACCTCCTCCAGGGCCAACTCCCACTGGGCCGTCATCTCCACGCTGGAGATGCTCCGGTCGCGGATGGTAGAATACACGTTAAGCCCCAGCTTGGTCGGAAGGATATGTTTTCCCTGATACATGATGTACCTTCGCGCTATGAGCTTGTTCTTTATCTCAGCCCGCGTCGCAACGGTTCCGATCCCGACGCCCTTCAATGCAGCCACGAACTCCTTGTTGTCGCTGAAGCGCCCGGCATTTTCCATGGCCGTAACCAGCGTGGCATCCGTGAGCAGCGGTTTCGGCTTGGTCGTATCTTCGATGAGGTCTATGCTCTTGATGGCCAGACGGTCGCCCTTCGAAAGCTCCGGCAGGGGGCGCATTGAAATTTCGACCTCGTCCACGTCGTCAGGACGAACTTCCTCATAATCTCCGCTGCGCGTGACGGCGCGCCAGCCAAGGGAGATATCCTTACGTCCCTTCGTTTCGAATTCCACGCCCGCGGCGGAGAGCTTGACGACCGTGATGTCGGCGACGCAAGGAGCGGAGAGCGATTCGACCGTGCGTGCGACGATAAGGTCATAGACGTTGGCTTCGCGGTCGTCAAGGCCTTCCGCCTTGCGCCCGGTGGGGAGAAGTGCGTGGTGGTCGGTTATCTTTGTGTTGTTGACGCTCCTGCGATTCAGCTTGCCTGCGAGCAGGTCTTCGATGAAGGGTCCGTATTTGTCATGCGAACGCATCTTCCGGAGCGTGGCGGGCAGTGTGTCATATACGTCCTGGGGGATATAGCGGCAGCCCGTACGCGGATAGGTTATCAGCTGTTTCTCATATAGAGATTGCGCCGTTGCAAGGGTCTCGTCCATCTTGTACCCGTATTTGGCGTTGGCTATCTTCTGCAGGGACGAAAGGTCGTGAAGCAGCGGGGGCTCCTCCGTTTTTCTTTCCGTGCTCACGTCGTCCACGGTAAGGAAACCAACGGATTTCACCTTTGCGTAGTCCACTTCCGCCTCGTCTTTCTTGCTGTACCGGCCTACGCTGCGCCAGGGCACGTCCATGTCGTCTTTGTCGCCGACACCACGGAAGAACCAATACAGCTCCGGGGTGAAGCGCTGGTTCTCGATAAAGCGCTCGCAGATAATGCACAGCGTCGGTGTCTGCACGCGCCCCAGGGACATGATGCTGTCGGCGCCCAGCGAGAGGGTGAAAGCCCGCGTGGCGTTGATGCCGACCATCCAGTCAGCCCGCTCGCGCTGCCGCGCGGCTTTCGCCAGCCCGTCAAACTCGCGGCTTTCGTGCAGGTTCTTGAAGCCTTCGGCAATGGACTCCTCCGTAAGTGAATTCACCCAAAGGCGTTCGAACGGCTTGCGTATGCCCATATACTCATAGAGGTTGCGGAAGATAAGCTCCCCCTCCCTGCCGGCGTCTGTGGCCTCCACGAAGGAGGAACACCGCTGCATCAGCTCC
>Ga0310690_10005694_pt1 | contig 16758 bp, 13 predicted proteins | sample AusTroGonzalo_MG_2_FD_207661 | JGI IMG/M metagenome (GOLD analysis project Ga0310690, IMG submission 207661) | Bovine rumen microbial communities from tropical cattle in Woodstock, Queensland, Australia - Gonzalo_04 (v2) (version 2) | ecosystem: Host-associated > Mammals > Digestive system >... | reverse complement strand
ATGTCGTTCGGCCATTTGATGAGCACATCGGGAACATATTTGGCGAGGAAAAGTCTTGTGGACGTGGAGAACCAAAGGTTGAAGACGAATTGGTCGGCAGCCTCTAATGCGGTGTCCAAACAGATGCTGGTGAGGATGTTAGCGCCGCGCGTGCTGTGCCATGTGTTGGTGCCCGCCCCGCGCCCCGCCGTCTGGAAGTCCGCATAGACGGCGTAAAGGTCCGGTACCAGCTCGCCCTTAGCACGAAGCTCCCTCAGCATTGTCATGAGGTAGGCGTTGGTGGAAGTTGTTTCAATAAGATGTTGTTTCATTCGGCAAAAATACTATTTTTGCAGCTCGAAAAATAATGTAAAATGAAGAAACTGAAAATAGTCTGTATGGCGGTGTTTGCCGCGATGGTGTTTTTCTCCTGCAAGGATGAAACGGGTGATTATGTGGAACAATTATATACGAATACCCAAAAGGAGGCCTCTATCAAGGCTTGCCTGCGGGCATCAGTAGACACGACATCCGCACACCTTTTTGTCACCAACGGATTCTATATGTACAAAGATTCTGTTTATAGAATCGATTTCGCCCCCCTCCAGAATACTCTTTTCAGCATTCTGAAAGAAAACGGATATGGCTATCTGGTGGACTCTTTGGTGCTGAGTGCCAATAGATTGGTGGAAAGTTGCGGCACCCAGGTGACACCATATCTGCAGGCAGCTGTCGACTCGCTGAAAATCGTGGACTACGATGCCCTAATCAATGGCAAGGAAGATGCCATCACCAGCTATTACGAATTGTATGAGTACCGGTACCTTAAGTCTGTTTTCCAGATTCCCGTTTCTGTCCGCATGGACATCTACAATGTCAATGGCATTTGGGCGTTGATGATGAACAAATACATCCAGTTCACTAATACACCGCTGAATTTCGACATCCTGAACTACATGGTGGAGACGATGCTCTCCGACATCTTCGCGGAAATGCGCATCGAGGAATCCCTCATCCGCACCGACGAGATGCACCGTACCTCCGAAATGGATGCAATGTTTGATTAGGATCACCCAAGTATGGTGGTAGGGACGTGATAAATCGCGTCCCGGCAAAAACAAAGACAATTATTAACAAAAATAAATTACATTATGAGAAAAGACAAATTATTCAATGGCAAAACGTTAGCGATTCTTTCCGGCGGTGGTGATACTCCGGCCATTAACTCCAGCATCGAGGCGGTGCGCAACCGCGCTTCCATGCTCGGCTTCCGCGTGTACGGCGTGCTGCGCGGCTGGAAAGGCCTCCTTGGCGACGGCGACATCGTTGATCTGACCAATATTTCTTATAACGGACTTTATGGCGGCACAGCGCTGCTCTCTTCCCGTACGAACCCATTCCCGAGCAAGAAGAGCCCCGAAGACCGTTCCCAACAGATTCTCCGCAACATCGAACGTTATAAAATCGACGTCTTGGTGACCATCGGGGGTGACGACACCAACGGCGCGGCCAAGAAGATGTACGAAACTTACGGCATCCCGGTTATCGGCTTCCCGAAGACCATCGACAACGACCTGCGTACCCGCACGTACCACCACTACAACGGTCAGCAACACGAGACGGTGCTCTGTCCGGGTTTCCCGTCCGGCGCAATGGCTATCAAGAAGTTGACCGCCAAATTGCACACTACCAACGAGTCACACCAGCGCATCAGGGTGCTTGAGGTGATGGGTCGCGATGCAGGCTGGCTCACCGGTACTGCTTCTTTCGGTGGTGCCCAGATGGCTCTCGTTCCTGAGGTGGAGATGACCAAGGAACGCAAGGAGTTTTTCTTCGAATCAGTGAAGGAGATGTACATGCGTTCCCCGAAACGCAGCCTCATCATCGCTGTTTCTGAAGGTGTTCGCTGGTGGGACGATGAGAAACAGGAACTCGGCATGGTGTATGCCAGCTCCGATCTTGACGAGTACGGTCACCCGCGTTTCGGCGGCGTGAGCGGTGTCATCGCTTCCGAAATCAACAAACGCCTCGGCATCGAAGCCCGCGGACAGATTTCCGGCTACATCCCGCGCTCCGGCAAGTGCTACGAATACGACCGTCGTCTGACCTCCACGTTAGCCGACAAGGTGGTCGACCTCTTGCTCCGCGAGGACTACGGCAAGATGCCCGTGCTCCGCGACATTGTGCCTTACGATGAACTCGAAGAGTTCCACACCGATGCCATCGAGATGGGCAACATCGGTAACTTCCCGCTGCCCGCAGCCTATTACGATGCCAACAAGTTTAAGTTCACAGACCAATACACCGATTTCTTGACCAACATCATCGGTGCACCTTACCGTATGGAGTTCACGCAGAACTTCCCGATTGTGATCCCGGAATAGGGCAATAAGGATTAGGCAATAGTTTTTAAAAGATATTCCTCGAGCAGCCTCGAAGAGGCAAGACGCACGAAGTGCAAATAACCCCACATAAGCGACGAAGGAGCGCAGTGTGGGGGGTGAAAAAACAAATATTATGTCAGAATTTGTAATCGAAGGCGGTCACAAACTGCACGGCGAAATACACCCGCAGGGCGCGAAAAACGAGGCCCTGCAGGTGCTTTCCGCTGTTTTGCTTACCGATGAGCCCGTCACCATTTCAAACATCCCCGACATCCTCGACACGCGCCGCTATCGCGAGATTTTGGCGCTGATGGGTGTCAAAATCACGGAAGTGGATGCCCATACGTTCACCTTCCAAGCGGAAAATGTCGATTTCGAGCAGCTGCACACCGATGAGTTTGAGCGGCTCTCCACGAAGATCCGCGCCTCTATCATGGTGCTGGGTCCGCTGTTGGGTCGTTACGGCAAAGCCTACTCCGGCAAACCCGGCGGCGACCAGATCGGACGGCGTCCGCTGACCACCCACTTCGAGGGTTTGGAAAAACTTGGCGCGGTGATTTCCACATCTGCTGATGAGAAGTTTTTCGAGCTGGAAGCCAAACAGTTGAAGGGTTGTTACATGCAGTTGAACGAACCTTCTGTGACGGGTACAGCCAACATCGTGATGGCTGCTGTGCTTGCTGAAGGGGAAACGACCATCTTCAACGCAGCTTGCGAACCATACCTCTATCAATTGTGCACGATGCTCAACAACATGGGGGCGCAGATTTCAGGTATCGGTTCTAATCTTCTGAAAATCAAAGGTGTGAAGAAACTGCATGGTTGTCAGCACCGCATCTTCCCCGACATGATCGAGGTGGGCAGCTTCATTGGCATGGCGGCCATGACGCAGTCGGAGATTACTATCAAAAATTGCGCCTGCGAGCATTTGGGACTGATCCCCTATACTTTCCGCAAGATGGGCGTACATATCGAGCAAGTGGGGGACGACCTGATTGTACACGGCGAGCAACCCTACGAGATTTACTCCAATCCACGGGAGGCTTCCATCCTGACCATCGCCGACGCGCCGTGGCCGGGATTCACCCCCGACCTCATCAGCATTGCCCTCGTGACGGCCATCCAGGCCAAGGGCAGCGTGCTGATTCACCAGAAAATGTTCGAGAGCCGTCTGTTCTTTGTGGACATGCTGCAGTCGATGGGCGCGCAGATCGTGCTTTGTGACCCGCACCGCGCCATCGTGATTGGCTTGGCCCGCGAGAAACAGCTCCGCGCTACCAAGATGTCCTCGCCCGACATCCGCGCCGGTATCGCCCTGCTCATCGCAGCCCTTTCCGCCGAAGGCAACAGCGTGATTCAGAACGTGGAACAGATCGACCGCGGCTACGAGAACATCGTGGAACGCCTCAACGCCTTAGGCGCCAAAATCGAAAGACGATAACCTTTGACCTTTACCCCTTAAACTATAAACCTTAAACCTTAAACCTTAAACCCAACGTGATCACCGGCATCATCACCACCCTTAACGAATCCCGAAACATCGAAGCCTGCATACGCTCGCTGCAGCGGGTGTGCGATGAGGTCATTGTGACCGATTCGTGCAGTAAGGACGACACAGTGGCGTTGGCCGAGAAGGCCGGTGCGCGCGTGTTCGTGCACCCTTATATCGGCGATGGCCCGCAGAAAAACCTGCCGTTGGAGCACGCCAAGAATGATTGGGTGCTCAGTCTCGATGCGGACGAGCGGCTCACGGATGAACTCGTGGAAGCCATCCGACAGCTTGACCTTGAGCATACTCCCTACGATGGCTTTGCCATCCGCCGCCGCAACTACATCGGCGAGCGCTGGGTGAAGGCGTGCAACTGGTACCCCGACTGGTTGGTGCGTCTCTACCGTAAGGACAAGCTGCGTTTTCTCGACCGCAAACAGCATGCCTTCGTGCCCGAGAAAAACACGAAACGCCTCAAAGCCGACATTATCCACTATCGATACAAAAATTACGACAGTCTTTTCGCAAAGCCGGAGCGCAACTACAGTTCCCGCGGCGCGAAAATCCTCTATCTGCAAGGGAAAAAAGCCAACGCTTTCTCTCCTTTTTTCCATGGATTGGCGGCTTTCGTCAGCAACTACTTCTTCCGGGGCGGCATCCTCGGCGGCCTCGACGGCTATGTGCTCTCCCGTGCCGTCGCCCACAACAGCTTCCTCAAATACGCGAAACTGCTGGAATACCAGCGGGATAAATCAGTGCGTGATGCTGAAGACTGGGATTCTGTGTGGTAAAATCCATGATTTATAATGACGAGCGCTGTCAAAGTCAACCGTCAAAGTCAAAATAACCATCAACCGTTCTCAATTATTTTTGTATTTTCGCGGCCTTAATCTGAAAGAGTAATGAATAAAAATATTATACGGATAGTCTTGGGTTTCTTGTTTTGTACTTTTATGGTTCAAAATATTGAGGCCCAAAGGTTTATAGGTTCGGCGATTGCCGGTGTCAACTTCGCGCAGATTGAAGGCGACGATGTTCACGGATTTTACAAAGTGGGGTTCAATGGCGGCCTCGGGCTGACCATGCCCTTGAACAGAAAACAGAGTTGGCAACTCTCCGTGGAACTGCTTTATTCCATGAAAGGTTCCGTCAAACACTGTACCCCTGGGTATTTTGACACGACCTATTATGCCGATTTCATGTTTGAGGATGTGGATCCCAACGTCCCCTTCGACCCGAAGACGAAATGCAACATCTCTCTGGATTATGTGCAAGTGCCGGTGCTGATTCATTATGAGGATCGTTATTCTGGCTGTACTTTCGGACTGGGTTTTGCTTGGAGCCGTCTGGTTCGCGCCAAGGAGATATATAACGGCTTCACTCGCACGACCAACGTGCGTTCGGGCACTTACAGCAAGAACGACTGGTCGGTGATCGCCGACTTCAATGTCCGGTTGTATAAGAACTTGAATCTCAACATCAGGTACGAGTATTCGATGGTGCCTATCCGATCCATGGAGTATGGGTATAAAAGAACTGACGGCACATATCTGCAAGAAACCCATAAGTACCACAACAACATGCTCTCTTTGAGGTTGATATATTACGTTAACGAGAAGTTTTACAAGAACACCCGCGTCAACAAATATGGGCAAATAATGGGTACCAAGTGGTTGCGCGAGATTCCTGAATATAATGACTGATGATGAAAAAGACGATTGTTTTTTGCTTGTTATGTGCGGTGGCACTCCTCTCATTCCAACGCTGTGAAAAACTGGATTTAACCGCTGATTATAGGGATATTTCTATATCCTACGGTATCTTGAATGTCAAGGATGATGTCCATTATTTCAAGATTTACCGTGGTTATCTCACCGACCAAAACGCCTATGTCGAAGCGGGAAATTGGGACCAGATATACTATCCGATTGACTCCATCGAGGTGCGTTTCGAGGAGTATCAGAATGGTAAAATGGTTAGAAGCGCCGTTTTGGACACCACCACGGCTATCAATAAAGAGCCCGGCTACTTCCACAATCCCAAACAATTGCTCTACTATTCGGATTGGAAACTGGATCCTGACAAAAGCTATCGTTTGGTGATTCACCGGAACAGCGACGGTCAGGAGGTTTATGCGGAAACCATGTTGGTGCATAATTTCAGTATCCGCCGGCCTACGAATTCTTGGAACTTGAACCTGAACCAATCCTATAAAATTCAGTTCTATGCTGCCGAGAATGCCGCTTTTTATGATATTTTCCTGACATTCTATTACATAGAAGTGGACGATGCAACGGGTGTTATCGAGCATAAACAATTGACTAAAAAATTGAATAGCGATTATATTCGTGCGACTTCCAATTCGGATATTTCCTTTACGGGATTCACACCGGAATCGTTTTTCAATACCTTCATCCAATCCATTGAAACGAAACCGTATGTCACGAGATACATTGACTCGGTGGCCGGCAAACCCTATTGTTGTATGCGTTTGACCATCTGGGCCGGTGATGAGAACTATCTCACATACAAGGAAGTGGCGACACCGGGCAGCAGTATTGTCACCAACCGTCAGGAGTACACCAATTTTGTGTCGAATGATAAGTCTGCCTATGGTTTGTTGGCATCCCGCAACTATACCTACGTGGATTTGATGATGAGCGCCACGGAACACAATGAGGATACGTTGGTGCTCAGTGAACGGACAAAACGTCTGAATTTCGACTATTATCGGAATTCTCCCGAATTTCCGCAAAATAAACGGTGATAATGATTGAAATAGAGTTCTTGTGGCGATTGTTGGCGGCAACTGCTATGGGCGCAGCCATCGGCGTGGAGCGTGAATATCATGCCAAGGAGGCGGGTATTCGCACGCACCTGTTGGTGGCAGTGGGGTCGTGTCTGTTTATGATTCTTTCCGCGTATGGCTTTGACGCATTCTTAGCGAAGGATCATGTGAGTTTCGACCCGTCACGCATTGCCTCCCAGGTAGTTACAGGTATCGGCTTTATTGGTGCGGGTACGATTATCTTTCAGAAGCAGATGGTGCGCGGACTCACTACCGCCGCCGGTCTCTGGGTAACCGCTGCCATCGGTCTGGCTTGCGGCGCCGGCATGTATATGATTGCATTGATTTCTACCGCGCTGGTGCTGATTTCGTTAGGACTGCTGAATATTTATATGCCCTATTTCGCGCAGAGAGAACGCACAATCACCTTTCTGGTGGACGATTATCATATTTTGACGGAGATAATGGAGAATCTGCGCCATGAGAAAATCACCATCCTGAATTATGAAATGCATAAAGATGCGGATGAAAACGATGGCAAAATGTTGGTCTCCGTCGAAATCCGTGTTAAGAAATATGACAATATCAAAGAAATTGCCGCTATTCTGCGCAATTTTAAGGATGTAACCTTGGTAAAGATTTCCTGACGTCGAGATGCGATGGATCGCGTCTTACAATGAATGGTAGATTTCCATCCATTTCTCCCAAATCACTTCCGGCGAACAGATTTTCAGAGCGTTTTCCCGAATGCGTTCGGGTTGATAGTCGCCCGTATGGTCTAACATGAAATTCAGTTTTTCAACAAGTTGAGATTCGTCTTTCGGAGAGACGAGGAGGGCATTGTCATTGTTGGCGATTTCCGGGATGCCGCCCACAGTGGTGGCCACGACAGGCGTGCCGGTGCAGAAGGATTCCAACAGCACGCACGGTTGGTTCTCGTAATTGGAAAAAAGCAGGAAACAGACCGAATGATGCAGTAATTCCGCAATTTCCGAGGAACTTTTTCTACCCAAGAAGTGGACGATGTCGGATAGACGGTTGGATTTTACGAAATCTTCCGCTTCTTTGTTTTCGAAATCATGTACTATATTTAATTCAAAATCAGAACGTTGTGATGACAATTGCTGGATTGCCCGCAATATGCCCATGATGTTTTTCGCATCATTGTCCAAGGTGGAGACGTGCAGAATCTGTTTTTTGCTGGATTGTAAATCGTTGTCTTTCAATGAGAAAAGACGGGAGTTTACCACATTGCCGACCACCGTCCGCGGTTTCCGCGCGGCGACGGGCACTGTAGCGCAGATGTTGTTGAGAAGGTTCTGCGAAACGGCGGTGACATGCTTCGCGGTCTTATAGACATAATGCAAAAGCCATTTCTGATACAGGTGGATAGCATGCCGGTTCATCGGTTGGTAGATGGACCAATGTTCGCTGACAATCAATGGGATATGGTGCTTGTTGGCGAGATATGCCGCGATGGGCCCCAACGGAAGGGCGACGTGAAGATGTATGATGTCGGGTTTCCCGTATTGGGAGATAATCTGGTCAAAGGCTTCTACGTATGCTTTGGAAAGCTTAATTTTGGAAGTTGCAGCTACCCGATGAAAGACCACATTGTCAGGTAGTTCGGGAACGAAATGGTCTGCCGCATGATGCAGGATGACGGATGTCGTGGATTCGTCCGCAACCGCAATCTGTCGCAGAATGAAATTCCCGTTCAGCGGCTTTTCCGCGTCAGGAAACCATGAGGGGAAATGCACAACAATCATGGGCGGTCTTTTTTATGGAAAGGAGAAATGGATAACAGGCTCTCTTTCAGAAGGATTAGGTCGTCACGTGTTATCAGGAAGTCTTTGAATCCCGCTTTTGTCCTCACGATGAAGCAAACCAGCGTGTAAATAAAGGTGCAGGTGTAGGCAATGCTGGAAATATGGCCGGCGACTTGCAGCGCGTTCACGGGATCGGTTTCGGCGGCGGCGGAGAGCCAGGTGAACCCGAGGGCGCAGGTGACGAGCAGTCCGATGAAAGAACCAATGGCATTGATGTAGAATTTGCCGTGTCCTGCGAAATAGTGCGATAGAATGGAATGGCATGACAAAGCCACGATGCCAGGCAACAGGCTGTTTATCACAGGTTTGGAACCGGCAAAGTCGGGACCGAAAATCCAGGCGAAAAGCGAGGCGGGCAGTAGCCAGAGTACCAAAACAGCAGCCAGCACGACGGCTAGCACAAACTTCAAAAGGAGCAATGTGATGCGCTTGGTGTATTCAGGATCCTGGCAGTTGGAGATTCGAGCATATTCCACCACGCAGATACTCTTGGGGATAATCCATACTGCTTCTGAAATCTTATTGCCCAAGTCGTAGATACCCAAAGATTTACTGTGGTTGATGAACCTCTGGATGAAGTAGTAGTTCACTCGGTAGGTGAGCAGTTGGGCCAGATTGGCCAGCTGCGTCCAACAGCCTAATTTCACCATTTCCCCGAAAAGCCGCCAGATTCCCTTGAAACTGTCAAAGCGCACATGACGGAAAATGTAGATACAGCTGATGATACACGGCACCAAGTAGGAGCAGAGGAAAGCGAACAGGTATATGCGGATGTGGACCTCCCGTCCCCCCAAGCGGTGCAGCAGGAGCGTGGCCGTGAGGAGGACGATGAGAAGCAGGGCTTGTGTAAGTTGCAGGATGTTAAAGAGTTTGATGTCCTCTTTGCCCTGCATGATGCTGATGTGGATGAAATAGACATTGTAGATGACGGAAAGCGCGAAAAGATAGAGCGCGTAACCATCGGGGATCAGCTTCAGCAGCAGCAAGACCATGGTGCCGATGGCGGAGCTGACCAGCATCCATGCGTAGGAGAGCGTGATGAGCTGGCCGTTGTCGCGTTGCGGCGTAAGATACACCAGCGTGGTGCCGCCCACAAAATTGCTGAGAACCTGTAGAATCGTCAGTCCCAAGATGACAAGGGCTATCGTGCCAGTACCCTCAGCGCCAAACTGATTGGTATTGATGATGACGACGGTGAACATGATTAACGTCGTCAGCAAACGATTGAAAAATGTGCCCAAAATTTTGTCAGTCAATGTTCTATGGGTTAGAAGGTTCGAATAAAGATTAAGAGTGCAATTATACAAAATTTTTGGTGTTTTGAGCAGAACCAAATATTTTGTATTTTTGCCTTTTCATAAAAATCAGAATGCTATGAAAAAACAGATACCTGCTTCTGAGCTGCCATTGCACAGCGATGGAACCGTTTATCACCTCAATTTGCACCCTGAGGAGCTGGCCGACAACGTCATTCTTGTGGGTGATCCCGATCGTGTGGAGATGATTTCCTCCTTGCTTGACACGGTGGAGGTGAAAAAACAGAATCGTGAACTTATCACCCATACAGGTGTATATAAAGGCAAACGTGTTTCCGTGATTTCCACGGGAATGGGAACAGACAATATCGACATTGTGCTCACCGAGCTGGATGCCCTGTGTAACATTGATTTACAGACTCGTCGTGAAAAAGAGACCCACCGCTCGCTCAACCTGGTGCGGATCGGCACGTCTGGTGCCTTGCAGTCAGACATCGAAGTGGGAACTGCGGTGGCCTCTTCCTTCGGACTGGGTATCGATGGCATGTTTCAATTTTACGATTTTGGGGACATTTGCCGCGAAGACATTGTGGACGCGTTCATCCGCCAGACAAACTGGAACAACCGTCTGCCGTATCCTTACTGCACCCCGGCTTCGCCAGTGCTCCTTGAGCGAATCGCTTACGATATGCGCAAGGGCATGACCATCAGTGCAGCTGGTTTCTTCGGCCCGCAAGGACGGCAAGTGCGTGCCGCCTTGAGGTGCCCCGAGATGAACCGTATGGTTGGAATGTTTGAATATCAGGGATATAAAATTACGAATATGGAGATGGAAAGCTCCGCTATCTATGGTCTGGGTAGTATGCTCGGACACTATCCGCTTGCCGTCTGCCTGATCATCGCCAATCGCGTGACCGGCCAATTCATGGATAGTTACTTTGACCAGATGACAGAGCTTAGCCGCAAGGTGTTGGACAGAATCTAATTGCAAGATAATGAAAAAGTTAATTCTCTATATGATATGTTTTTTCGGTGTGCTCTCCTTTTCCATGGGACAGACGCCGGAAAGATTCACGATTTTATATCTGATTCCCTTTGAATCAGCGAGTTATACTCCGCCGTACGTCAAAGAGTGCGAGGATATGGATGTCGTGATGTCTTATCGCTTGATGGGCTTCTGGAACGGCTCCCAGATGGCGCTCGAGGAGTATAATGCGGCGGGCGTCCCCTTGAACGTCATTGTCCGCGACATATCTAATAGCGATGTTAAATTACGCCATTTGTTGGAGGACAAGGATCTGATGAAAGATGTGGACTTGATTATAGGCCCCTTTTTCAACAAACTCTTTGTCATTGCGGCGCAATATGCCAAGGAATATGGGATCCCCATCGTCAATCCTTTCACCAGTCGTCAAGATGTGATGGCGGGCAACGAGTATGTCTATAAGCTGATTCCTGCCCGCGAGGCGCGTCCAGCCATGATTGCTTTTATGGCTCAGCAAACGAATTCCTTCCCCATCATCCTTTACGGCGATTCCACCTCTTCGGACCGCGACATGCAGGTGTTCCGGAACTATTTTCGGGAGAATCACGTGCCCTACCGGATTTTTTCGGACGCATCATCGGTGGTTTCGAACATCAAACCCAGTAAACACCAGTTTGTGATTGCCTTTTGCGACAATCCTGCCCAGAATCTGATTATTTCCCGAACCTTGCTCTACAGCGAAAAGACGGAAAATCTGACTTTTGTGGTGCCGGAGTCTTGGTTGGAATCCAAAACTTATGATATCGAATACTATTCAAAACTGAATCTGCACTTTTTTTCGGATTACTACATTGATTATTCCGGCGAGAAGGTTAAGACGTTCATCTATGATTACACCCAAGCCTACGGTGTTCCCCCTTTGTTGGAGAATTTTGCATTTCAAGGCTATGATATCACCCGCTTTTTCGTCGAATTCTTACGAAATGACAAGGATTTTGACCGTGTGAACATCGTTCCGACAGCATTCCCGCTTTCGTTCGACAAATCTCCGGAAGGCGGCTACGAAAATGTGAATGTACAGTTCTTGGAAGTGAAAGATAATGAGATAGTTCCAAGTTTCCATTGATTTCTGATTCATGCAGACTTTCTTCGTCGATGTGATTTTGCCGTTACCGTTGGAGGCGCGTTTCACCTATCGTGTACCGCAGTCGCTGAATGGTAAAATCCGTTTTGGCATGCGCGTCATAGTCCCGTTCGGTAGTAACAAGCTTTATGCCGCCGTGGTGGAGCGTGTCAACGAAGAGGCCCCCAAGCAGTTTTCTGTCAAGTATGTGTTGGATGTGATGGACGAGCGTCCGGTTGTGTCGGAAGCACAGTATCGTCTATGGCGTTGGATTTCAGAATATTATATGTGTACGATAGGGGAGGTGATGGCCGCCGCCTTGCCGTCCGCTCTGCGCCTCGCCAGCGAAACCAAGGTCAAGATTCATCCGGATTTCGACGGAGATGTCACAGTGTTGACTCCTTACGAAATGAATGTGATGGAACTGCTCCTCCATCGCGAGACCATGACCGTGGCGGAGGTGGGCAAGAGCTTGCAGGTCGCCAAGGTGATGCCCATTATCAAGTCTTTGGTGGACAAACACGCGGTGATTACGGATGAAGAGATACGGAATCCGTATAAGCCTAAGAAAGAGACGGTGGTAAGTCTTGTGCCGCCATATGACCGGGAACCGGCATTTATGGAACTGCTCGACAGACTGAATGCCAAAAGCACCACTGCGCCGCAAGCCGACACGTTGCTGGCATTCATGATGCTTACTCGCGAGGGCAAACGCTACCGTTTCGATGCGGCTATCCCTAAATCGACGTTGTCCAAGGCGGAAAACATAAACCCGAGCAGTCTGCAGACGCTGCTGAAGAAGGGAATCTTGAAATCAGAAGAGCGTGTGATTTCCCGCTTGGTCGATATTTCTGCTGAGCATACGGCTGAAGTCCATCTTTCTGTGCCGCAAGATAATGCTTATCAGCAGATTAAACATCATTTCGAGAAATTCCCCGTGACCCTCTTGCACGGCGTGACGGGCAGCGGCAAGACGGAAATCTATATCAAACTGATTGACGAGGTGTTGAAACAAGGGAAACAGGTGCTGTATTTGTTGCCTGAAATTGCCCTCACATCTCAGATTGTCAATAGGTTGAGAAAATATTTCGGGGAGAAGGTCGGAGTCTATCACTCGCGTTTCAATGAATATGAGCGGGTAGAGATTTGGGACCGTGTGTTGAGCGGCGGAGAGCAGGATGACAGTGCCAAGTACCAGCTGATCTTAGGGGCGCGTTCCGCTTTGTTGCTGCCTTACAAGAACTTAGGATTGATTATCGTGGATGAAGAACACGACTCTTCCTATAAACAGGTGGATCCTGCTCCGCGCTACCACGCCCGTGACGCCGCTGTGATGTTAGGACAGATTCATGGCGCCAAGGTGCTGTTGGGGACCGCCACCCCCTCCGTGGAGAGCTATTTCAACGTGCAATTGCATAAGTTCGGATTGGTGGAACTGATGCAGCGCTATGCGGAGAGCCGTTTGCCCGACATTTACACGGTCAATATGAACTTGGCCACCAAACGTCACGAGGTGCAGGGTCTGTTTTCGCATTTCCTGATTGAGCAGATGGCGATGGCGTTGGAACGCAAGGAGCAGATTATCCTTTTCCAGAACCGGCGAGGCTATGCGGTGCGCATGATCTGCCACACCTGCGAGTCGATGCCCAAGTGCCAATATTGCGACGTGACGCTGACCTATCATAAAAAGACAAATTTGTTGAAATGCCACTATTGCGGCTATGCCATCGAGGTGCCTCACGAGTGCCCGACGTGCCATAGTACGGATATTGAGATGAAAGGCTTTGGCACTGAGCAGGTTGAAGATACCTTGGCGGAAATTTTCCCCGAGGCGCGCATCGCCCGTATGGACATGGACACCACGCGCTCGAAGAATGCTTACCAGCAAATTATCACCGATTTCGAGGAACATAAGACGGACATTTTAGTGGGCACGCAGATGGTGACCAAAGGGTTGGACTTCGACCGCGTGAGCGTGGTGGGCATTCTGAATGCCGATGCGCTCATCTCCTTCCCTGACTTCCGGGCGTTTGAGCGGGCCTTCCAACTTTTGTCGCAGGTGAGCGGCCGCGCGGGACGCAAGGAGGTGCCCGGCAAGGTGGTCATCCAGACCTTCCAGCCGAACCATCCCGCTTTGAAATACGTGGAATCCAACGATTTTGCCGCCATGTACCACAGCCAGATAGAGGAAAGGATGCGCTTCCATTTGCCGCCCGCTACTCGCATGGTCAAAATCACGTTGAAGCATCCGGAAGAACAGACCGTTCTGGCCGCCGCCATACAGTTGCAAGGAATGCTGCGCGAGGCGTTTGCCGGCAGTGTGATGGGACCCGCCGCACCGTTGGTCTCCCGCATCCAGAACTATTACCTGCAGGATTTTTGGCTGAAACTTTCCCGCGACCACTCCCTCGCTGCCAAAAAACAGCTGTTAGCAGAGGTGTTACGGCAGTTCAAGCAGATTCCTGAGTTCAAGAAGGTGCGCTGCGTGGTGAATGTGGATGCGTAAATGTTGTTTTTTCAATGTGATATGAGCAATATGACTGGAAATAACCGAACGATTTGGCAGAAAGACATCTTCTATGTCGGCATGTTGCTCGTCATTACGGTTGTGGCATACGCTGCCTTTCTGATACACCCCAGTATTCACGATTACTTCAACGAATTTTTCCCGCAGCGGTATTTTCATATAGACTGTTTGAGAAATCACCTTTCCCCGTTATGGAATCCTTACCAGATGATGGGGACACCGGCCCATGCCGACCCTCAGACGGGCGTTTTTTATATCCCGGCGAGAATTTTTGCGATATTCGGACCCTACCATTCTATCTGTTGCTGTCTGGAGTTTATGCTTCACGTCTTTATAGGCGCGTGGGGCTTCTACTTTTTGTGCCGTTTTTTCTCCATTTCACGGCCGGTGTCCTTCATGGCTGCTGCCTGTTACCTGATGTCCGGCTTTTTCGTTGGCAATGCGCAGCACCTTTCATGGATTGTGGCAGGGGCATGGCTTCCATGGCTGATTTACAACACGTTAAGACTGTTGCGCACCCCTGGTTGGCATCCGGCTGTACTTACCGCTATTTTTGCCTCATTGATGTTCACGGGCGGATACCCTGGATTTAGCTTCGGATATGCATATCTGGTTGTCATTCTGCTTGTTGCAATGGCATTTTACGATGTTGAAAATCGAAATTCCCGCCATTTTCGCGATATATGTCTCTTTGGAGGATTGACGATGCTGCTCTTTATCGTGCTGTCATTGCCGACCATTCTCTCTTTTATTGAGGTCAAACCGTGGATTACACGCGGACAAGCACTTGATTATTCGCAGATTTCACATGCTCATCCTACCATATCTTCATTTCTGTTTCCTTACGCGATTTCTACAGAACCTTCCCTCATGGCGGCGGACATTTCCATGCGCAGTCTCTATGTGGGTGTTTTCACATTCGCTCTGTTTCTGGTCGGTTTGTGCCGGACTCGCAGTCGGATGCTGTGGCTGCTGATGGGCTTTGGCGTTGTGTCGTTGCTGGTGGCCTATGGGCAGGTCCTGCCGTTTCACAAATGGGCTTTCTACACGTTGCCGTTGGTGTCGGTGGTGCGCATTCCCACGCTGATGCGCATCTTCTTCATCATGGCGGTGCTGCTTTTCGCCGCTGTAGGAATGGAGACCCTCGCAAAAGGGGATGAAAAAGCACGTAAGATATTGGTCATCACATTGTTGGTGATTGCTGTTGTTGCGCTGGCTGTGTTTGTGACGGTCAATCTGCCGATGAGTGAAAAGTGGGAGAACGACATCTTCCAGCACTCGTTCTTCCACAAATTGAAGTTGGAAGCCGTGATGACATTCACCACAGCGATACTTTCCATTCTCATTATCCGTTTTTTGCCGTTCCGCAAGGCATCCTGTTTTTTGGTGGCTATCTTGTTGATTGATATGGCGTTGCGGGTGTCGTTGATAGGACCATATCTTATTTATAATAAGGAAATACGGCATCGCGATCTGGCACGTATCACTCAGCCTCGGGCGCAGACGGTCCCGCAACGGTTGAGCAACGCCTCTGCTATACAGGACCCCGATCCTCATTTGTTGTGGCGAAATGCGGGCATGTTCTTCAAGCAGGTGGAGTGGGATAGTTATAACCCATTCATATTGAATCGTTTCGATAAAATGAAACAACCTTATATGGCATGTGGATTAGAGATGGATTTGCCCATCGCGTTTTTCCCACGTACAGTCCTCTTTGACACGGTGGCTCATCTGTTGAGCGAAGACACCGCTTATGTTGAGCAATCCGAGAGGGCTGGCTATTATCCCGATTCATTATCTTCGGTGACAGTCACCCAGTACGACCCTGGCTATATTGTGTTGAATACCAATGTGGAAGAGTCGCGTCCATTAGTCCTTGCGCAGAATTTCTACCCGGGATGGCATTGTGAAGCTGACGGCCATGCCTTGGAAATCCACAGTATCAATTCCTCCATGATGTCGGTGCTCTTGCCTAAAAGCACGCAAAGAGTGGTGTTCACTTATCGGAAACCCGTTATTTCAGCATCGTGGACGGTAGAATGGATTTCGTTCTTGCTGCTTGCAGGCATTATGGTCGTTGGAGTGTTGCGGAAAAAGGGGGATATTTAAAAAAACGTAGAGACGTTGCGCGCAACGTCTCTACAGGGTTTTTCGATAAGATTCGATTGATTATTTCAGCACACCGAGTTCCTTGCCAATCTTGGTGAAGGCGGCGATGCACTTGTCGAGATGCTCGCGCTCGTGAGCGGCGGAAATCTGCACGCGGATACGGGCTTGGTCTTTCGGAACCACAGGATAGTAGAAACCGGTGACGTAGATGCCTTCCTCTTGCAGTTTAGCGGCCATCACTTGTGACAACTTAGCGTCATACAACATCACAGCGCAGATGGCGGACTCG
>Ga0310690_10005692_pt1 | contig 16768 bp, 12 predicted proteins | sample AusTroGonzalo_MG_2_FD_207661 | JGI IMG/M metagenome (GOLD analysis project Ga0310690, IMG submission 207661) | Bovine rumen microbial communities from tropical cattle in Woodstock, Queensland, Australia - Gonzalo_04 (v2) (version 2) | ecosystem: Host-associated > Mammals > Digestive system >... | reverse complement strand
GACCTGAGTGAGAATAGCGAGTATGATGCCGCCAAGGAGGCTCAGGCCCATTTGGAGGACAAAATTAACAAGCTGAAGGCTACTATCTCGGAGGCAAAGATTGTGGATACGTCGCGTCTGAGTACCGATTCCGTCCAGATTCTGACCAGGGTGGAGATGACCAATCTCACCAACAATGCGAAGATGAGCTACACCATTGTCAGTGAGAACGAGGCCGACTTGCGTGCCGGCAAGATCAGCATCAAGACGCCTATTGCTCAGGGACTGTTAGGCAAGAAGATTGGTGACGAGGTAGAAATCAAGATACCTCGCGGGACCATCAAGTTACGCATTGAGAATATTTCGATAGCATAATCATCGTAATAACGAAATAACGTTATACCGTAATAACTACAAGAATTATGGATATTTTTGCAAAGATTGCTGCTGGTGAAATTCCCAGCTATAAGTGTGCAGAGAACGACGAGTTCTATGCTTTCCTCGATATCAATCCGTTGGTGAAAGGCCATACACTGGTCATTCCCCGTCGTGAGGTGGACTATTTCTTCGATATGGACGACGACGAACTTGCTCGTTATCAGCAGTTTGCCAAACGTGTGGCCATTGCCATCAAGAAGGCATTCCCCTGCCGTAAGGTCGCTCAGGTCGTGCTTGGTCTGGAGGTGGCTCATGCCCACATTCATCTCATCCCCATGCAGAGTGAGGCCGACGCCGACTTCCGTCGTGAGAAGCTGAAGCTCAGCGAGGAGGAGTTCAAGGAGATTGCTGCCAAGATCCAGGAGAATTTCTAAATACTTTCGGAGTATTTCAAAATACTTTCGGAGTAATTTTATTTTCTACGTCATTAATTATGATAGGAGTAATTCTTGCAGCGGGTATGGCTAAGCGCCTGCGTCCGCTAACCGATGTGTGTCCTAAATGTCTGCTGAAGGTGGGCGAGCGCACCTTGCTACAGCGAACGGTTGATGCCATATTGGCCGCCGGCATCCGTGAACTGGTGGTGGTGACGGGTTATCGCGGAGAAATGTTGCGCAGTTTCCTGACGGAACATTATCCGCAGTTGGACATCCATTTCATCCACAATGCCGACTACGAGCACAACAACAACATCTTTTCGCTTTGGATGACGCGTCCCTATACCGATGGCAAGGACTTCCTACTGATGGATAGCGACATTCTGTGCGACCCTGAGGCTGTGCGCCGAATGGTCAACGAACAGGGTACGGCACTGGCACTGAACCGCCATGAGTGCGGTGAGGAGGAAATCAAGATCATCACCGACGAAACAGGGCGTGTCGTAGAACTCAGCAAGACGTGTAGCATTGCCGATGCCATTGGCGAGTCGGTGGGCATCGAACGCATTGCTGCAGACTATTCGACGGCATTGTTCCGTGAGTTGGAACAGATGATAGAACGCGAGGGACTCATCGATATTTTCTATGAGCGTGCCTTCGAACGGCTCATTCCTCAGGGACATCATTTCCGTGTGGTTGACACCACCGACCTCTTCTCTATTGAACTGGATACGGTAGAGGATTTCAACCGTGCCAAGGAACTGATTCCCGCCGAGCTCTATTAGCCATAAGAATTGCCAAACGCATAATCGCCAATGAAACGCGTCCTCATTCCGTGTATCCTGCTCATGGTCGTGCTCTCGACGGCTGCCCAGCAAGTTGTATTGCATAAGCAGCATCATTTCCCCAAGACCGTCCCCGCTGGCAATTATAGCGGCATTACGTGGCTGGGGGGCGACCGCTATGCCGTTGCCAACGACAAGTCGCTTACGGCTGGCTTCCACTTGATGACCATCCTCACCGATGCCGATGGCGATATCCTCGAGGTACGTGCCGACAGCTTCATGACCAACCACCAGCCCAATCGCGACGAGGAAGGCATCTGCTACGTGCCGCAGACCAATACCGTATTCGTCAGTGGCGAGGCCGACGGACAGATTGTAGAGTACTCGCTCGACGGTCAACTGACAGGGCGCCGACTGAATATCCCCACCATCTTCGACAACAGCTATGGCAACCGCGGTTTCGAGGCTTTGACTTACAACGCCCAGACCCACCGCTTCTGGACTACTACGGAGAGTACGCTGAAGACCGATGGCGAGATGCCTGACATCAAGCGGAAGATTCCCAACGTGCTACGTTTTCAGAGTTTCAACGACGACCTCCAACCTGCCGAACAGTATTGGTATGTCAGCGACTCGTCGTCCGTCGTGGGTACCGAGGGCAGATCTAACCTCGGAGTCAGTGGCTTGGCCGCCCTCGACGACGGCCAGCTTATTGTGCTCGAACGCGAGGTCTATAAGAAACCTAAAAACATCGGTTCCTTTGTCCAGGTGAAACTCTACAAGGTGAATCCTGCCTTGCAAAAGCCCGGAGAACTCTTGCAGAAACAACTGCTCGCCGAGTTCCGCACCCACATCAACCTCACCGCCCGTTCTTTTGCCAATTACGAAGGACTCTGTGCCGGCCCGCGGCTCTCCGACGGCCGTCTGGTGCTGCTCCTCGTGGCCGACTCCCAGAATCAGTATAAAGGCTATCTCCGCGACTGGTTCAAGACCATTGTCATTCCCGATGTCCGTTTCGTGCCTACCCCTATGGACTCCGACGACCATCCCCAGCTTAAAGCAAAGAGATAGCGTCGGCCCATTCCATCTGCTTGACGTCCTCGTTCATCTTGGCATACTCACCGATGGTGGGAGCCTGCGGGATGAACATTGACACACCGTGGAACTTCTCTTCCGTCATCTCAAAGTCAACGAAAGCGTAGCGCCAGATATTGTTGGTTTCCCATCTGTAAGCGATGCGCTTCAGGACGACGGCCTTGTCCAGTGCCTGCTTCCACTGCTGATAGTCACTCTCCGAGGCATAGCGGCTGATGAAGTCGCCTGCGTCGAAGAAGAAGTTGTACTCAGGACTGAAGTTGGCCTTCTTGCTCAGGTAGCCGTAGTGAATCATGCCCGTCAGGTCGGCGTAGTTGCCACCGAGGTTGGCCTTCACGCTCTGCATGACGTTGGCGGTAGCCTGTGCCACATGCTCCATCTCGCTCATCTTCACCACCGACAGGGGTAGGTTGCCGTTGACCGAGGCGTGGTATTTCTCGACAATTGAGCTATAGAACGTCTCGCTCTCGAACAAGGCTGGCACAACCTCCTTGTAGGGTGCACCCAGTCCCGGTATCTCTGCAGGGGAACCAATCACGTAGTCAGCCACCGAGCGCAGCTCATAAAGGCTCTCTAAACACATGAAGTGGCAGCAGTCGGCCATGATGAACTTCAGGTGTGGCATCTTCGCCAGCACGTTCTTCATCGTAGGAATGTTGATCCACTTGCCACTGCCGTTGACGTAGTTGCCATTGTCCACTCCGTAGCCGCGAGTCGTTGCCACCTCACTCTCTATCAGCCACCCCGTGCTGTGACTCCAGAGCACCAGTCCGTAGTCGCGTCTGGCAGGATAATTGGTGTAGGCATAGCGCATCACCTGCTCCATCACCTCAGGGTCGCAGGCGCGGGCGTCTTCCTTCATGATACCCATGTCCCTGACCGACACAGAGTCAACCACCTCTCCGTTCTGGATGCGAGCCAGCCAGGGAGTCTCCAGATTGTTGCCATTCAGGTAGCGGCGTACGAACACCAGCAGACAGTCGTTACTGCTCAGCTTGCGCGAACCCTCCTTGATTTCCTCCAGGTCTTCGTTCACGTAGTTCCTGCAGTTATTATTATGTGTCAGGTCGTTCTTACCCGCCATATATACCAGTACCGTGCGCCCGATAGACATGCTCTTCTCGGCGGCCGCCTTCTTTTCAGCCATTCCGTAGCTCTCTTCCAAAGTGTCTTCGCTACATGCTGTGAAACCGAACACTGTTGCTGCGGTAACGATGCTCATAAGCACCTGCTTTACCAAATTCTTCTTTGTCTTCATAATTGTATTTCTTTATTTTATTTCTGTTTTTTCTGATGCAAAGTTACGGCGATTTTTACCACCCACAATGCTTTTTCTTCTTTTTCGCTCCCACTACTTGCGACAACCCCATGAAAACTGCGACATATTAGGGAAACACTGTCCGAATCTGTCGCAACAAGGTGCCTTACTAACGGCCGTTACCTAAGGCATCTGACTTAACGGTTACTAAAACATTAATCAATGTCGTAGTTTTAATAAACAATGCCTTTGATTTAATAAACAACGCCTTTGTTTTAACAAACATTGGCGCAGTTTTAACTTTACCCTGACCCTAACGACCCTTTAGTGCCGTACAAAAAGGTCTTTTGCACGGCACTAAAGCATTTTCTCCTCGGAGCAGTAATCTTCATAGCTCTTTGCGCTCTTTTCTGCGAAGCGTCAGAGAAATATCTTTAACGCCTTCCAGTTTTTTCTCCATCGCGTCGCAGTAAATTATCCTTCTCCTAGCATGTGCGTTGGGCTCGAAAAGTCCTCTTTGGTTTGCCCTTTGGTTCGCTTTTGGCTGAAAATATTTGGGCATTTAAAAAGATTTTTGTACCTTTGCAGGCCAATTTGAAATAAGTTCAACTAATAGGTAATATATACGAACGAATAAATTTGAAATAAATATGATGTACAACAGATTTTTTATGCTTGCAGTGGCATTGATGATGTCATTGGCAGACTATGCACATGACGCAGAGATTGATGGTATCTATTATAACCTCTATAGCAATACTAAAGAGGCGAGCGTTACTTATATGGGGAAAGATTCCTGGGATGCCCCTGCCGAATACATAGGTGCTGTCACAATTCCATCAACTGTCACTTATGAAGGAGTGACATACAGAGTGACAAGTATTGGTGATGAAGCTTTCCAATACTGCGAAGATATCACTTCAGTAACCATCCCAAACTCCGTGACAAGTATTGGCGACTGGGCCTTTGATTCCTGTAAAGGTCTTACTTCCATCAAAATTCCTAACTCTGTGACATATATTGGGTCAAACGTATTCAGATACTGCGAAGGTTTAACCTCTTTCGAGATACCGAATTCGATAACGAAAATGGGAGGTTACGTCTTTGAGAATTGTATCAACCTTTCATCTGTAACCATAGGTAGCGGTTTGACAATACTTCCTTCAAATACCTTCGAGAACTGCGAAGCCCTTGAGTCAATCTGCCTCCCCAATAACATCACCAGCATAGGCAGTTATGCTTTTGTGGATTGTAAGAACCTCAAGGCTATTGAACTTCCTGACATGTTGGAGACGATAGGGTACAACGCATTCGCGGATTGCTATAGCCTCACATCACTGAACATTCCAAACACGGTGACAGAAATCCGTGATCAAGCATTTTACATGTGTGCTAGTCTTACATCGGTCAACTTACCCGACAATCTTACTCGCATCAACTCGGGATTATTCGAAAATTGTTATGCACTCGCATCAATAACACTGCCAAAGTCCGTGGAAAGCATTGGTTCGTCTGCTTTTTGGGCATGTTCAGAATTGAAATCATTCATCATCCCCAGTTCGGTAAAAGAAATTGGAGACTGCGCATTTCGCTTCTGTACAAACCTGACCTCTTTAACCAACCTGTCACCTACTCCGCAGGCTATTGATCTTAATACATTCAATAGCTATGACGGCATCGACCTCTATGTGTTGAAAGGCTGTAAAGAGGCTTATCAAAATGCTGAGGTATGGAAGAACTTTGGGACTATACAGGAAATAGTAGAGGGCAAGGTTAAGCTCAGTAAGACGAAGGCTGTCATAGAGAAGGGCAAGACGTTGACGCTGAAGGCCAAGGTCTATCCCACGGAGGAAGACCAGACTGTGACTTGGAAGAGTTCCGACAAGAAGGTTGCCACCGTGACGAAGGCCGGTAAGGTGAAGGGCGTAGGAGCCGGCACTGCCACCATTACCTGTACCTCTAAAGCGACAGGTGCGAAAGCCACTTGTAAAGTTACCGTTGGCTATGTGAAGTTGAGCAAGACTGAGGTTACCCTTGAGAAGGGTGAGATAGTAAAACTCAAATCCAAGGTCTATCCCTCGACCGTGAAAGACCAAAGCGTAACCTGGGAGAGTTCTAACCCAAAGGTTGTCAAGGTGGCAAGCTCTGGCAAGATAAAGGGTTTGAAGGCAGGTACGGCTATCATCACCTGCACCTCTAACGCGACGGGTCTGAAAGCCACTTGTGAAGTGACTGTCGTTAAAGCCTCCGCTGCACCTTCGTTGAATGGAAGTGACGAAGATGTGACGGGTATTGAAGAGAAGCCAGCTCTTGCTGAGGAGTTCGACGTCTACGACCTGAATGGTCGCAGGATACTTGACAAGGCAACGTCACTCGACGGCCTTTCCAACGGTGTCTATATCGTCAACGGCAAAAAGGTTGTAATTAAGTGAGAGAAGAACCGAGCTTGCTCAAGTTCTTCCGAGCGTGAGCAAACTCGAACGTACAAAACCAGATGGCGGAGCAAGAAAAATGGAAATGGCACGGGCCAACAAGTTTTTATATGGGCTTACCGTTGCCTTACCGTTTTTCCTCTTCGGCCTCGATGAGCTGAAGCAGGCGTTCGACGGCTTCTTCTTCGGGAATGTTCTTCTCGACGCACTCCTTTCCTCGGTAGAGCGATATCTTGCCACGTCCTGCTCCGACGTAACCGTAATCGGCGTCAGCCATTTCGCCGGGACCATTGACAATGCAGCCCATAATGCCAATCTTCAGACCAACCAGGTGGCTGGTAGCGGCTTTTATGCGCGCGATGGTTTCCTGCAGGTTGTACAGCGTTCGGCCACAGCCCGGGCAAGAGATGTATTCCGTCTTGGTGAATTTGATGCGAGCGGCCTGAAGGATGGCGTCGGCAAGGGTGACGAGCTGTTCGCGGGTGAATGCAACGCCACACTTTGACCTATGGTCAAAGAACCGCGAACCACTCTGGGGGTCTTGGTCAAAGGATTGGTCGGCGCGGATGACCAGCTTCGTGGCGCGGCGGTCGATGAGGAGGGCGCCGACGGCCATTGCGGCCTTGAGCTGGAGGTTTTCCCAGGCCTCCTGTTCTGTTTGTTGCTGTGGCACAGCAACATTCTCAACGTTCACATCCTCAACGGCATCATCCTCAACGGACGGGATGGTCAAGGTGATGGTGTCGTCCTTGATGCTGGCTTCGGCTTCGGCGCGGAGGCGGGTGCATTCGGGGATGAGGTCCACCAACTTGCGGGCAACGGGGATTTCGCATTCGGGCTCCTCGGAGAGTGATACGCGGATGGTATCGCCAATGCCTTCGGTAAGTAGGGCACCAATGCCTACGGCACTTTTGATGCGGCCGTCCTCACCTTCGCCAGCCTCAGTGACGCCGAGGTGTAGGGGATAGTGCATATCCTCAGCATCCATCGCCTTTACCAACAAGCGTACGGTGGTAACCATCACGACGGTATTCGAGGCCTTGATACTGATTACGACGTCGTTGAATTGCTCGCGGCGGAAGATACGCAGGAATTCCATACAACTCTCGACAATGCCCTCAGGCGTATCGCCGTAGCGCGACATGATGCGGTCGGAGAGCGAGCCGTGATTCACACCGATGCGTACAGCCGTGTGATGCTCCTTGCAAATATTGATAAAAGGCACGAGCTTGGCCTCAATCTTCTTCAGTTCCTCGGCATATTCCTCGTCGGTGTATTCCAGGTGCTTGAAGGTGCGGCCTGGGTCGACGTAGTTGCCGGGATTGATGCGAACCTTCTCGCAGTACTGGGCAGCAACATCGGCAGTATGTGCCGTGAAATGAACGTCAGCCACCAGCGGCGTCATATAGCCGTCAGCCTTCAGACGGGCAGAGATATTCTTCATGTTCTCCGCCTCACGCGTGCCTTGGGTAGTGAAACGAACCAGTTCACCGCCAGCATCAATGATGCGCTTGGCCTGAGCAACACTGGCCTCGGTGTCGTTGGTGTCGGTGGTTGCCATCGACTGAATGCGAATGGGGTTATCGCCACCGATGGCGAGATTGCCCACGTGACAAACCGTACTAATTCGTCTTGTACTCATACTTCACTTCTGCTAAGTCCTTGTTGGCTTTTTCAATCTTCGCCTTAAGGCCGCTCTTGTAGGCAGCCAGCCGCTCGGCAATGTCGTCGTCGCTGAGTGCCAGCATCTCGACAGCGAGAATGGCGGCATTCTGGGCGGCATTCATGCCAACGGTAGCTACGGGAATGCCCGGGGGCATCTGGATAATCGAGAACATGGCATCCAGACCGTCGAGCAAACCCTTGATGGGTACTCCGATGACGGGCAGCGTCGTTGAGGCGGCAATGACGCCAGGCAGTGCTGCGGCCATGCCGGCAGCAGCGATGATGACTTTCAGCCCGCGTCCTTTGGCGCTACGGGCAAACTCCTCTACAGCCTCCGGCGTGCGGTGTGCCGAGAGTGCGTTGACTTCAAACGGAATCTGTAAGTCGTTGAGTTGCTTACAGGCTTTCTCCATAATAGGCAGGTCACTGGTGCTGCCCATGATAATGCTAACTAATGCGGTCATATTGTTTTCGTTATTTCGTTATTACGTGATTACGTTATTACGATGTTTACAGGAAGAGTATCGCAATGGCGGCGCAGAAGAAACCGACCCAGAATCCGACGACCACCTGAGCCAGACTATGCTGGCGTAGAATCATGCGGCAGGTGCCGATGAGGCCGCCAACGAGGAATACCAGACAAAGCCACCATACGGGATTGAAGCCGAGGTAGTAGGCAAAGGCAAAGAGTGCTCCGCCCACGCCTCCGATGGCTGCTGTATGAGTGGAAATCTTCCACCAAACGTTGATGAGGGCACAGATAATCTGTACGGTCAAGGCTGCCACCACGATGGATCCCATGAAGTGAGGCATGTGGAGACGCTCCATCACGTAGATGCAGGTGAAGTAGCAGATGATGGAGATGATGTACGGCACCATACGTCGTTCGCGGTGTCCCAGCTCGATGAGGTTCCAGCCCTGATAACGGCGGTAGAGGTGGATGAGCAGGGTGGGGAGGAGGATGGTGAACAGATAGGTCAGCAGCAGCACCTGTATCTTGTAAGGCCAGGAGAACATGCTGAGATAGCTGAACGCAAAGAGTACTACCAGTCCGACGATGGGCAGATAGAATGGCGTGAACACCATGCTCATGATGCGAGCAGCCAGGATGAATTGTTTTTCTCGTTTCACTTTATCTTATCACTTAACACTTATCACTTCTCACTTCCTCAGGCGGGCAACGGGATAGCCCAGCTGTTCGCGATATTTCGTTACAGTACGGCGGGCAATGGGATAGCCCTTTTCGGCCAGCAGTCCTTTGAGCGTTTCGTCGCTCAGGGGTTTGCGCTTGTCCTCCGCTTCGATGAGTTCCTGAAGGGCGGCCTTGATTTCGCGGGTCGAGAGCTCCTCGCCATCGGCAGTTGTATAGCCGTCGCTGAAGAAGTGGCGCAGGGGGAAAGTACCCCAGCGCGTCTGGGCATATTTCGAATTGCTGACACGCGAGACGGTGCTGATGTCCAGTCCCGTGCGTTCGGCAATGTCTTTCAGTATCATCGGGCGCAACGAGGCCTCGTCGCCATCCTCGAAGAAACGGTGCTGCCACTGGATGATGGCCCGCATGGTGACGGTCAGCGTGTGACGGCGCACCTTGATGGCTTCTATGAACCCTTGGGCGGCCTCGACTTTCTTCTTTGTGTATATCAGTGCTTCCGTCATCTGGCGACTGAGTTGTTCCTTGCCGTTCTGATAGTCGCGTAGCGTGTCGGTGAACGATAGCGAGACACACAGTTCCGGCACTTCGGCAGCATTCAGTGAGAAGGTCACTGTGCCGTCGTCGTGGGTATCGATGATGAAGTCAGGGGTAATTTGTTGCAGGGAACGTCCGACGGTCTCGCTGATGGAGGAACCGGGTTTCGGATTCAGTTTGCGCAGTTCGGCTATGAGTGTCTCAGCCTGCAGGTCGCTCAGTTTCAGCACCTGTTGCAAGCGTTGCCAGTGTTTCTTAGTAAAGAGCTCGAAGTATTCGCTGATGGTTTTTTCCATAAGGTCTCTCAAACGGGACGGGTCGCGGCGCTGAATCTGCAGTAACAGACATTCCTGTAGCGAACGGGCTCCGATGCCGGCAGGGTCGAACTCCTGCAATAGCAACAGCACTTGCTCTATTTCGTGAGTTGTAACGTCAAGATGGTGATAGATGGCCAGCTCGTCGCTGATGTTGTCCAGTGACTTACGCAGTAGTCCGTCGTCGTCGAGCGAACCGATGAGGTATTCCATGATGTCGCGTTGACGGTCGGTGATGTTGGCCATATTCATCTGTTCGTTCAGCTGGTCTATGAAGGATTCCGTCTGCCCATAGACCATTTCCTCGCGGTCTTCCTGATTAGACTGGCCGCCTTGATAGACTGGCAGGTCCTCGTCGTCGCGGCCAATAGATTCCAAGGCGGCGTCAAGAGCTGACTGGCGCTCCTCCTGTTCGTAGTCATCGGTGTCGTTCCTCGGTGTATCTAGATTTTCTAGAGGGTCTAGATTATCTAGATTTTCCTCTGAGGAGAGTTCCAGCGCAGGGTTATCGTCCATTTCGGTCTTGATACGTTCCAGCAGCTGGGTAATGGGCAACTCGGTCAGTTGCGCCTGCAACAGCTGTTGCTGCGTAATGCTCTGCGTCAGTTTCTGTTGCTGCGTGAGCCTTTGCTCTTGTATCTGTTCCTGTGCCATATTATTCCCAATAAGAAAGCGTTCGCCGCTGGAGCACGGTAGTATTCTGCGTCTTCGTACCTTTTTCCCAATAGGTCAGGCTGAGCGAGTTGCTCGTCCAATTGCCATTATCGTCACGAGTGATGTAGTTGTTGCGCATATTGATGGTCATGATGCACTCACCGGTCTTGTCAAATACCTTCTGGTTCTGCGTCAACACCTCATCCTGGTCGTTGTAGGTGTAGTCGTTGACATAGCTGATGCCAGCCTCTTCGTTGGTCAGCGTACGTTTGACGAGACGGTAGCTGTCGTCATAGGAATAGGTAATCGTGCTGAAACCGTCCTGCTCCTTCATGCGGGCATGGAGCAGATAGCCATAGCGGTTGTATTCGCGGTCGATGAGGTCGAGATTCTCTATCTGACCATTTCCGTGGAAGTGCATAAACTGGTCTTCGGCAACGGCATTCTCCGTGACCACCTCCTGAACATCGCCGCGCAATCCCATAGAGAGAGCATCCTTGTAGAACGGTGTGGAACCGAGGTATAGCACGCGGATGTCGCGGGAACCGTTGTCGTTGTCAATGATGGAGAGCTTGATGCTGCCGAAGTCATCGATGTAGAACCAACTGTCGTCACGCTGAGTGAACTTGCCGTGATCCTTTTGTAGCTTATAAAGGAAATACTGTAGGTTTTTGTCGAGCATTTTCTGCGTGCTATAGGGACCGATGGTAACGTAGGCCGACGTGACAAACTTCGTCTCGGGAGCCACGCTGACCATCAATTTCGAGCGGAAACCGTAAAAGTTTCCCCGGAAATAATAATCCTCACCATCGTCGGACTGTCCCCATTCAGCAAACTGGGCTTCCTGCAGCGCCTGTTGCAGCGAGTCGATAGGCCCTTCGATGGGAATACCCATCAAAGAAATGCTTCGTGGGTCGCCCTGTGGCTGCGCAGAAACGGTCAGTACTGTCACCAACAGGAGGATGATGAACGTTATTTTCTTCATTTTCGCTGCAAAGTTACGAAAAAATCTGTAACTTTGCAGCAAAAAATAGGAAATATGAAGATATTTGCTGTAGGAATGAATTATATCCAGCACAATAAAGAGCTGGATGGCGCGTTATATAAACCAGAGAGGCCTGTTATTTTCACTAAAGCAGACTCCGCGTTGCTGAAGGATCATAAGCCCTTCTTCATACCAGACTGGAGCGAGCAGGTGGATTATGAGACAGAGCTGGTAGTACGCATCTGCAGGCTGGGCAAGAGCATTCCCGAGCGCTTCGCCCACCGTTATTATGACGCTGTCACTGTGGGTATTGACTTCACGGCACGTGACTGGCAGCGCGAGGCTCGCAAAGAGGGCCATCCCTGGGAAATCTGCAAGGGTTTCGACGGGGCTGCGGTAATTGGCGAGTGGGTGCCGAAAGAAAAATTCAGGGATGTGCAGGCGTTGCACTTCCATCTCGACATCAATGGGAAGACGGTGCAGGAAGGCCGTACGAGCGATATGCTCTATAAGATTGATGAGCTGATAGCTTATATCTCGCAGTTCTTCACGCTGAAAACCGGCGACCTGCTATATACAGGAACTCCCGTGGGCGTTGGCCCTGTTCACATTGATGACCATCTGGAAGGGTGGTTGGAAGAAAGAAAAGTATTAGAATTTAATTGTAAGTGAGACGCTATATATATATAATAGGTATAGGACTGCTGCTGATGAGCCTGACGGCCAAAGCACAGCAACGGTTTTTCAACCTGACTGCTGAACAGGTCAGGGTGGATTCGTTGTTGCCAGTCTTTACCCATCACGTGTCGTTAGGACCTGATTACGCCGACTCTGTCTATACCGTCTCTATTGTCTATCCTGAGTTTATTCCAATGAGCAAAGCCGATGTGGCACGTTACGAGCGAATAACGTCGAAGCCTTTGCCTGCTATGCCAGAGGTGTCGCAGGTCATCAGCGTAGACCGCAAATGTGGAGAACTGACACTCTCGTTTGTGCCGCTGGTATTCCGAGACGGACAATACCAGAAATTGGTGAGCTTTATGCTAAAGGTGAAAGGTGAGAAGTTAGAGGTCAGAGGTAAGAGGTCAGAGTTCAGGGGTAGGAGGGCTGCGACGAAGCGTTATGCAGACCATTCCGTATTGGCAACGGGCAAGTGGTCAAAAATCCGTGTGCCGTCGACGGGTATCTACCAGATAAACAGCGAGCTGGTTAAAAAGGCAGGTTTCTCGGATATCAATAAGGTGAAGGTCTATGGCTATGGTGGCGGTATGCAACCTGAGACGCTGACAGCCGACTATCTGGCTGAAACCGATGACCTGATGGAAGTACCGACGTGTGAAATCGGTGGGCGGAAACTGTTTTATGCCATCGGTCCTGTCACTTGGGATGTTAACAACAAACGCATCCGTAATCCGTATTCGAGCTACGGCTATTACTTCCTGACGGAAAACGACAGCACGGCGCAGACGATGAGTGAGGAAGAATTCATCGAAAAGTATTATCCCTTGGCAGACGACTATAACTCCTTGTATGAGGTAGATGATTTCGCATGGTTCCATGGTGGCCGTAACTTGTATAACGCTACGGCGATAGCAGCTGGGGGCAGTCATACCTTCACCGTGCCGGCGAAAGGGGCAGGTCAGGAGGGTGTGATGACGGCGAAAGTGACTGCTGATGATGCCACGACGGTGTATGTAAGCGTGAATGATGTTGCTGTGGATACACTGCGTGTGTTGGCGCATGGCGGCTATGAACAGATGCGCGAGGCTGAGAGTATCAAGATACTTCATAACCTGCAGGCTTCCAACAAAGTGACGCTTCAGACACTTGCGGGCGGTGGAACGACACGCCTGGATTATATCTCCATCCATGCCAATGAACCCGCCGCGGCTCCAGATTTGTCTGCCACGTTCCCTACGCCTGAGTACATCTATGACATCACGAATCAGGATCACCATGCAGACCCGTTTGCTGATATGGTTATTATCATTCCTACGACACAGAAACTCAAGGTACAGGCAGAACGTCTGAAGACGATGCACGAGCAGAAGGATGGTCTGAGGGTCAGTATCGTTCCTGCTGATGAACTGTTCAACGAGTTCTCCAGCGGAACACCCGATGCCAATGCCTATCGCCGCTATCTGAAGATGCTCTACGACCGCGCTGCGTCGGATGCTGATATGCCGAGCTATTTGTTGCTAATGGGCGATGGAGCATGGGACAACCGTATGTTGAGTGCAGAGTGGAAAGATTATTCGCCTGACGATTTCCTGCTGTGCTATGAGAGTGAGAACTCGTCGAGTGCCACCGACTGTTATGTGACGGACGACTATTTCTGTCTGATGGATGATGACGAAGGAGGTAATATGTTGATAGCCAAGGCCGATGTGGCCGTAGGACGTATCTCAGCGCGAACGGCTGAAGTTGCCGGCATTGCTGTAGACAAGATAGAGAGCTATGTCAACAACGAGAATGCTGGCGCCTGGCAAAACCTGATTTGCTTTATGGGTGATGATGGTAATGAGAATGCCCACATGTATGATGCCGATAGCGTGGCAAGGGAGGTTGAGCGGCTTTATCCGACTTATCAGGTGAAGCGTGTGATGTGGGATGCCTATACCCGTGTCAGTTCATCGACGGGAAACAGTTATCCCGATGTGACGCGACTCATCAAACAGCAGTTGCAACAAGGTGCGCTGATCATGAACTATTCCGGACACGGGCGTGCCGATGCTATCTCGCATGAATATGTGCTGCGCCTTGCTGACTTCGAGAATATCTCTTCACGGCTGCCGCTATGGTTGACGGCTTCGTGCGACATCATGCCTTTCGACGGACAAGAAGAAAACATTGGCGAGACGGCATTCTTTAATAAGAGAGGTGGTGCAGTGGCCTTCTATGGTACAACTCGTACCGTCTACGAGACTCAGAACCGACTGATGAACCTGGCATTCACCCGCCATGTGTTGAGTCAGAACGACAGCGGACAACTGCTTCCTATCGGTGAAGCTGTTCGGCGGGCCAAGAACGAACTGATAGAGACAGGTATCATTACCGGGTACTCGAATGGGAAACCTATTTACTCCACAGACCGCACGCAGAATAAGTTGCAATACACGTTGTTGGGTGACCCGGCCATGAGACTGGCAGCACCGACGATGGGCATCAGGATAGATTCTATTAACGGTACGCCATTGTTGGATGGTCAGACGCAGAAGTTGGAGGCAGGGTCGACAGCGACTATCAGTGGTCATGTCATGGAAAAGGACGGCCAGCTGTCGGCTGATTATAATGGTACACTGACCGCTATTGTACATGATGCGCTGGAGAAGATTGTCTGTAAGATGAACGATCCTTCGGAGACCAGCGAACCGTTTGTCTTTTACGACCGTCCTAATACGCTCTTCAATGGCAGTAATGTGGTGAAGAACGGACGTTTCACCTTGACTTTTGCCGTTCCTAAGGATATCAGCTATTCTGATGCCAACGGACTGATTAACCTCTATGCGGTCAATGATGATAAGACGAAGGAGGCCAGCGGCATCTGCAGTGATGTATTGATGACTGGTTCAGGAGGTCTTCCTCAGGGCGGTGCGGGTCCTAACATCTATTGCTTCCTGAATAGCGAGGCGTTTGTCAATGGTGGCAACGTCAATCCGACACCTTACTTTGTGGCACAGCTGAACGACGAGGACGGTATCAATGCTGCGGGTAGCGGCATTGGTCACGACCTGCAGCTGATTATCGACGGAGAGATGACAAGGACCTATTCGCTGAACGACTATTTCCAGTACGACTTCGGCAGCTATACCAGCGGAACGATAGGCTTTAGTATACCGGCATTGTCGTATGGCGAACACAAACTGCTGTTCCGTGCTTGGGATGTGCTGAATAACTCGTCGACGGCAGAACTGACGTTCAATGTCGTTAAAGGATTGGAACCGCTGTTCTTTGACGTGGAGGCTACGAAGAATCCTGCCACGACGGCAACTTCATTCCGCATCCTTCACGACAGGACATGCAGCGATATCGACGTCGTTCTGGATGTGTTTGATTTCTCCGGACGTCACCTCTGGTCGCATACGGAGAATGGTGTGCCTTTGGATAATAGCTATGCCATAGACTGGGACCTGACGATAGACGGAGGACGCCGTTTGCAGACAGGTGTCTATCTCTATCGGATACGTATAGCCAGCGACGGCAGCACCTACGCCTCGAAAGCAAAGAAACTCATTGTGCTGACGCACAAGTAAAAGTGAAAAAGTAAAAAGGTAAAAAAGTAAAATGTATGAAAGATATGAAGAAAAGAATGAAGAGTAAGGTAATTGGTTGGGTAAGAAAGGTTTTACCTTTTTATCTTTTTGCCTTTTTACCTTTAACAGTTTCAGCCCAGGATACCAAGAGCCAGTTCAACCCCATTGAACATGCTGTCATCTCGCAGACCATTGCCCCAGATGCCCGTGCGGCAGGTATGGGTGACGTCGGTGCTGCTACGGATCCTGATGTGAATTCACAGTACTGGAACCTCGCTAAGTATCCGTTCTGCATCAGCCGTGCAGGTATCGCCCTGAACTATACCCCTTGGCTGCGACAGTTGGTGAACGATATTGACTTGGCATACGTGGCAGGCTATTACCGCTTAGGCGACAATGCGTCGATCAGTGGTTCGCTGCGCTATTTCTCGCTGGGTGAAGTGATGACGTCGTTTGAGGAGAATGCCATGACGGTGAAACCCTACGAAATGTCGCTCGACGTTGGTGCAGCACTGATGCTGTCAGAGAAGTTCTCGCTGGGTGTTGCCTTGCGCTGGATATACAGTGACTTGCGTTACGACTATACAGAGGATGCTTCGCCGGCTTCTGCCTTTGCTGCCGATATTCATGCTTATTACAACAACTATCTGAATATCGGACAGCGCGAATGCCAGCTGGGTTTGGGTCTGGTACTGCAGAACATGGGTTCGAAGATTACCTATTTCGGCGACGACCGTTCTCAGTTCCTGCCTGCTAACCTCAGGTTAGGTGCTTCACTGATGATTCCTGTTGACGAGTATAACCGCTTCTCCTTTTCCGCTGATGCCAATAAACTGATGGTTCCTA
>Ga0310690_10005691_pt1 | contig 16769 bp, 16 predicted proteins | sample AusTroGonzalo_MG_2_FD_207661 | JGI IMG/M metagenome (GOLD analysis project Ga0310690, IMG submission 207661) | Bovine rumen microbial communities from tropical cattle in Woodstock, Queensland, Australia - Gonzalo_04 (v2) (version 2) | ecosystem: Host-associated > Mammals > Digestive system >... | reverse complement strand
ATAGCCAGTACCCCCAACCGGATCTTATGTCTAGTTGGACAGATATTCCCCTGATGACCACGGTGACACAAGGATACGTTAGCAATATGCTTGTTTCCAAACTATCGTATCATACGCGTTGGATTTCGCCGTACGTGATTTGGGGAACGTATAAATATGTCGTAGAAGGAAGACATATGCAAACCTATGGGGCAGGACTATCGCTACATTGGAATAAAGTGACCGTAAGCGGTGGTATAGAGAATTTGCAATCGAATTGGGAAGATACCCGACAAAACTATTTTTCATTATCAGCAAGTACTGAATTTTAATAGGATAATTTATGTCAACACCCACACCAGATTTTAACTTTGATTTGCGTTGTAAGATAGATGAAAAGTCTTTTTCTCGCGCGCTGTTTGTGTGTCGTTTATTAACCGGAGCTGCGTTGATATATTTAGCGGCAGGAAGTCTTTTGTATTGGCGTGAATTTGTCGTAAACGCGGTCAGTTTGGGCATCCCGTTTGCTTTACCTGTAGCCTTGGGACTAGCCATGACCGAATTATTTATAGGACTTTTTACACTACTGGGTTGGCATACACACCTAACGGCCGGCTTGGGAATAGTGGTTAGTTTAATTTGCGCGGTTGTGTTTTTTGCCGGGCAATATAACACTTTATTAGTTGTTTTGTGTTTATTATTGGGTGCACCCTTAAGCGTACTATTATGGCTGGGGCCGGGGGTGATTAGTTTAGATTACAAACGTAGCCAACATAAATTAAGTGAATTTTTTAGAGGATAAGTATGAGCGAAAATTTACCATATGTCAGTTTAGCCAATAAATACCGCCCTCAGAAATTTGAGGATATGGTCGGGCAAGAAAGTATTTCCAAAACCTTAAAAAATGCTTTAAAATCAGGACGCATTGCTCATGCTTACTTATTTTACGGACCGCGCGGTTGCGGCAAAACCACTACGGCACGTATTTTAGCCAAGGCCTTAAACTGCACCGGAAACGGAAATACCAAACCTACTGGAGAACCGTGTGGAACTTGCCCGCAATGTATGGAAATTGCGCAAAGTGCCGACATGGATGTATTAGAATTAGATGCGGCTTCCAATACGGGTATAGATAAAGTACGTGAAGCGATTATTGACACGGTGGCTTTATCTGCTTCCCGGGACCGGTTTAAAGTGTTTATTCTGGACGAAGTCCATATGCTTTCCAATAGTGCGTTTAATGCTTTACTTAAAACCATTGAAGAACCTCCCGCCCACGTTGTTTTTATTTTGGCTACTACAGAAAAACATAAAGTACCGGCCACGATTGTTTCTCGCTGTCAAACGTTTCGTTTTCGCCCCATTACCACAGATGAAATTACAACGCATTTAATGGAACTGGCGGAAGCGGAAGGTATTGATTTGACGGAAAAAGCCGCGCAGATACTAGCCAAAAATGCAGGCGGGGCGCTACGCGATGCGCTCACTTTGCTCGACCGCGCAATTGCTTATTCTGATGGAAAAATTGACGATAAATTAGTAAGCGAAATGCTGGGGCTTACCCCGCAAGAATTAATTGCACAAACTGTTTTGGCACTTGTGCAAAAAGATAACGCTTCTTTGCATGGTGCTTTTGAAACTCTGCGCGCAGAAGGGTTTGATGCCAATTCTTTTTTGAAAGATTTAAAAAATGCATTAGGGGACTTGTTTTACTTCTCGTTGGGACAAGGAAATGCACCGTTTGAAAACGCACAACAAATTACCGCACAAGCTTCGGCAGGAATGTTGGCGGCTTTGTCACGCAAAGTAAATAAACTGACAGAAGAAGTAAAATTTTCAGATAATGCTTTTATCAGTGCAGAGGTAGGCCTGTTTACAATCATGGATAGTTGTTTTGATGTGCAGGGTTTTATCCGCCGATTGGAAGCATTGGAACGTGGCGAGAGCTCTGATGATAATATTCCGCCAGCCACTCCCAAAAAAGAAACAACCATTTCCAAACCTGCACCGGCTGCTAAACCTGCCGTGCATGTATCTAAAACACAATCTGTAGCAGAACCCTCTTTTCAAGCTAGTAAAATCACAGACAATCAGGCCTTGTGGACCGCTTTAGTGCAAGCATTTAAGAAAAGCATTTTTGTATACGATGCCCTTACCAATTGTACCGTACGCTTTGAAGGGGACCAATGGGATATTTGTTTTGGTAAAGGAAAAGAGTTTTATAAAGTTCCGGCTACTAACAAATTACCCGAATTAGAGAAAAAAGTACGTGAGCTAAGCGGTCGCCCGATTACTTTTACGGTGAGTGCTATTGAGGCAACGCCCGAAAAAGAGTCCAAAACCGCTCCCGCTAAAAAGACCAAAAAAGCAGCCGCTTCAGCCAGTACCATCAGCTCGGAAGAACCATTTGTATCCGCAGATAAATTATCCGCGACATCGGATACCGCTGAAGAAACACCGCTTAACGCAACCGATGTGCCGGAAGAATTAAAAGGAATTTTGGATGTAATTGAAGGAGATGTACTGGCGTAATATGCAAAGTTTAGACCGTTTAATTCGTGCGTTGCGCAGACTGCCCGGCGTGGGACCGAGACAGGCGGAACGTTTTGCCTCTTATTTACTGCGCTCTCCTCAAGGCGAAGTGGAAGAACTATCAGATGCAATCATGGGTTTGAAACAGGGTGTTAGATTGTGCCGTATTTGCCATGCCTATAGTGAAAACGAAATTTGTTCTATTTGTGCAGACGAAGATAGAGATGCCGGCACAATTTGCGTGGTGGAAGATCCGCAAGATATTGAAGCCATTGAAAAGACCGGTGTATTCAAAGGAGTATACCATGTATTGCATGGAGCTATTTCTCCGATGGAAGGCCGCGGCGCACAACAAGTAAAAGTAAAAGAATTGCTCACCCGCATTAACAGTTCTCCCGTTGCAATTAAAGAAGTCATTTTAGCCACTGATCCTGACGCGGAAGGCGAAACCACCGCTTTATATTTGGCAGATTTACTGCGTGGCATGGTAGGCCGTATTACCCGTATCGGTTATGGTGTTCCGTTAGGCGGTGATATTGATTATATGGATGAAATGACGCTTGGTTATTCGCTCAAAGGCCGCACAAAAATGTAATAGGACCGGCTATGCATGAGAGCTACTATAAAAGACCTCTGTTGTGGCTGCTGATTTTATATATCGTTTGCTTATCTCTCTTCTATAAACCCCATCCGAGCCAACAGGATGTTTTTAATTTTATAGCGCAGAAAGAAGTGACTTTGGTCGGTCAAGTAGTCGGTTTCCCTTCGGTTAAAAAGAAAAGTAATAATGTGATTTTAAAAGTGTCTCGCGTCAACGGCCAGCGTGCGAGCGGTTATGTGTATGCACGGTTTACGGATAAAATACCGCAATGGCATGAAACGCTGGAAGTGAACGGAAAATTAAAAAAACCTTACTCGGTGGCGCTATTAGGCAATTTTGATTGGGCCGCTTATTTGGCTACTAAAAATGTCTTTACCGAAATAAAAATCAGCCAAAGCAAACAAGTCGCTCCGCCAAATCTTTTTTCCCGTGTTATTGTAAAAGTCCGCAGCGATATTCTGCAAACGTTTGAGCAAAATTTTGACCGCAATTTGGCCGCGATTGCCGGCGGGGTTTTGCTAGGGGAACGCGGGGAAATAGAAGAAGAATTGTATAGTGATTTTCAGGATAGCGGTGCTATTCATTTGCTGGTGGCATCCGGCGGGAATGTGGGATTTGTGACGTTGGTGGTATTCGCTTTCTGTGCTTTGTTTGGTTTAGGCCGCCACCGTACGGTATGGGTGGCTTTGTTGATTGCGGGGATATATACATTAATTGCCGGTGCGGATGCTCCGCTAACCCGTGCGTATTTTATGACCGTTTGTGCGGTAATGGGATACTTTTTGCACCGAAACAGTGGCGTTTTCCAAGGTCTGATTTTATCTTGTTTGATTATTCTTTTATTCAATCCATCCGCGCTTTTTGAGACGGGGTTTCAAATGTCCTTTTTGGCTACGCTGGCCATTGTGATTTGTTTAAACAATTATGAACTTCCGTATACATGGCCGCGCTGGGTAAAGTTTTTTGTGCAAATTTTTCTTGCCACTTTGAGTACACAATTAGTTTTACTTCCTGTGTTTACTAATGTATTTTTTAAAGTTTCTTTTGTAGGTTTAATTTCCAATATGCTACTCGTGCCGTTAGCTTCTTTCTTGATGGCGGTGAGCTTTTTATTTTATGTGTTTTCATTGTTGCATATTGGCTTGATATTAAAACCGATTACGTGGTGCAGTTTGTTTATTTTTCAGAAATTAGTACAGTTTTTTGCCGCGCTGCCGTTTGCTTCGGTGCCGGCAGCGGCGTGGCGCGGCGGTTGGATAGCGGCTTATTATAGTGGGTTGTTTTTATTGTTCAATGTCCCGCTTAAAAATTTCTTCCGTCATATTTATAGACCGATTTGTATTTTGATCATCTTGTTATTTGCCGGACAATATGTTTTCTTTAATTCGCCTACGGTGTGGCTGCTTAACGAGTGGAATAACAATGCAATTTTACTACGGACCTCTGATGGAAAACGCATTTTAATCGGTTCTGCTATAGACGGCAATAAATTGGCCCGAGCGGTGCTGCGCTCTGGCGGTTGCACTTTGGATGCAATTTTGATTAGTGAGGATATACAAAAACAATTGAAAAATCTGCCAGATTTAGAGCAGAAAATTTCCGTTAAACAAATTATTAAACCCTTTGAAAACATTTGGCCGAATGAAGAAAAGAATATGGCCGGCTTGTCTGTGCGGGCTGAATGGGGAAAGCTCTTAAATCGCGAGGGGAAAATTTGGATCAATACCGGCTATAGCGGCCGTGGAGATAGTTTATCTTACATAATTAGCGGAAAAGATTTTTCTTTTACAACAGCGGGTAATGAGCGCTTTATCTTAGTGAAAGACGAGGTCGTACAAAATGTACGCAATGCTACCCGTGCCGTAAAATTGTAATATAATGTTTTGGGAGGGCCTCATTATGAGCGAGAACGAAGAACATATTAAATTTTTACAAGAAGCTGTCAGACTAGCGCGTGAGAATGTGGCTACCGGACGGGGCGGCCCGTTTGGAGCGGTCATTGTGAAGGACGGCAAAATTATTGCTCGCGGATGCAATCAGGTGTTGGGTACTCATGATCCGACTATGCACGCAGAAGTAGATGCCATTCGCCAAGCGTGCAAACAAGTAGGACATTTCGAACTAACGGGTTGTATTATTTATTCTTCTTGCGAACCCTGCCCGATGTGCTTGGGTGCTATTTATTGGGCGCGTCCGAAAGCTTTATATTTTGCGGCGGACCGTTTTTGCGCAGCGCGTCATGGTTTTGACGACAAATTTATTTATGATGAAATCACAGTAGGTCCGCAAGAACGCAAAATCCCTACGGTTTGTGTGCAGCTTGCGGATGCGGAAGAACCATTTAAAAAATGGGATGAAAAAGAAGATAAAATAAGGTACTAATTGCTTTTTACTACAAACACCCCGCTTAACGCGGGGTGCTTTTCGTGGTAGTCCTAAATTTAATAAAATATACTTAACAGAAACTATTCATCTGCTGAAATTATGAAAGAAGATTATTATGAAATTTTAGGCGTTTCGCGCACGTCATCTCAAACGGAAATCAAGTCTGCTTTCCGCCGTGCGGCCATGAAATGTCACCCCGATTTGCACCCCGGCGATAAGCAAGCCGAAGAACAATTTAAAAAAGTCAATGAGGCCTTTTCCGTTCTGTCTGATCCTCAGAAGAAACAAATGTATGACCAATACGGCCATGATGGTGTGAATATGGGCGCCGGCGGTTTTGGCGGATTTAATGCCAGTGGTTTTGGCGATGTGGGAGATATTTTTAGCTCTGTGTTCGGTGATATTTTCGGCGGGGGTTTCGGCTCTGCCCGCGGAGGTAAACCGCGTGCGCGCCGCGGCGAAGATTTAAAATCGGATGTGGAAATTACCTTAGAGGAAGCCTACAAGGGCCTTGAAAAAGAGATTTCTTACACGCGTATAGACCGTTGCAGTGTGTGCGGCGGATCCGGTGCCGAAGAAGGCAGTTCTACTAAAACGTGCCGTTCCTGTAATGGATCCGGTACGGTAGTGTATCAGCAAGGGTTTTTCAGTATGCGCCAAACCTGTCCCGATTGCGGCGGCAAGGGAACCGTAGTAGAAAAACCATGCAAAAAATGCCGAGGATCCGGAGTAGAACGTGTCAAAGAAAAGATTACCGTTAAAATCCCCTCCGGTGTACGCAGCGGAATTACTTTACGCATTTCCAATGGCGGCGATATCGGCCAAAACGGCGGCGGTTATGGGGATTTGTATGTAGAAATTCATGTAAAAAATCACAAAATTTTTCAGCGTGAAGGCGATGATTTGGTATTAGATGGCTGCATCACATATCCGCAAGCAGTACTGGGGGGAAGCCTTAAGGTGCCGACGATTGAAGGAAAAGAAATAGACGTGACTATTCCCAAAGGCACACAATTTGGAGAAGTGCTTAAAATGCAAGGATGCGGAATGCCCAAGCTGGGCAAAAAAGGTTTTGGCGATTTGCTTATCCGCGTGCAAATAGAAGTACCCAAAAAGCCGACCGCTCGTCAGAAAGAACTTCTGGAAGAATTAGCTAAAGAAACTGGCGGTAAAAAAAGTTTTTTTGAAAAATTATTTGAGAAATAAGTATGCAACAATTGGATTTGGCTATTGGACGTGTTAACCGTTTAGTGAGTATTGAGGTAATTGATAGTACGCAGAATATCGCGCGGGAACTTGCTTTGCAAGGAACACCGGACAGCACGCTTGTGTTGGCCTATGAGCAAACCGGCGGGCGCGGTCAATTTGAACGTACGTGGGATGCAAAGAGGGGCGGTATTTATTTCACGCTGGTATTGCGTCCGGAAAAATCGGTCCGTCACACCGGTCCGTTAAGCATCCGCGCGGCACAGGCCGTATGCGAGACATTAAAAAAAATGTTTGGCCTGAAAACTAAAATTAAACATCCTAATGACGTGCTGGTTTGGGAAGAAAAAACAAAAAAATGGAAAAAAATTTGTGGTATTTTGATTGAATCTTCCACCGAGGCGGATCATACACAATGGCTACTTGTGGGAATTGGCATTAATGTAAATAATCCGTTGGCAAATTCTTTAAAGGACAGTGCGACGAGTATTAAAAAATTATTAGGGCGCGAAATAGATCCGGAATGGATTTTGCAAGAAGTATTAGAGGCCTTCTTTTCGCAGTATGCGCAGTGGCAGCTATCTAGCCAGATTTAAGAATAAAAAATCCCGCTTTTAAGCGGGATTTTTAAAAATCGTCTGATTAAATATCTCCCAAACAGGTCTTCACTTGGAACACCAAATTTTTCAGAGCAAATGGTTTTGCACAGAATCCTTTTACTTGCGGGAAAGGATGAAACAAGGCTTCGGATTCAACTAGAGCAGACGTCACCAATACAGGGATGGAATTAAGTTCTTCATCATGTTCCATAATAGACATTACCGCTTTGCCATCCATTCCGGGGAGCATAACATCAAGCAAAACCAAATGAGGATGAATCTGTTTCATCCTTGAAATAGCTTCACGGCCGTTTTGGCAAGTGTGTACTTCGTATCCTTCTTTAGCAAGGACTACCATTAAGAGTTGCAGGATACTCATTTCGTCTTCTACAATTAAGATTCGTTTCTTCATGTGAAAAACCTCTATTTATTTTATTATACTTTTTTATATGGAGAAAAATACATTTGGTGCTAAAACTTGGAAAAATATGCTTTCATATTCCGCTCAGCTTTTTAAACGAGGGGAGACGGTCTTGGTCGGGTTTTCGGGTGGCCCTGACTCGGTTTGTTTGGTACATTTTTTACGGCATTTGGCCGGTAAAAAACATTTTGAACTCATAGCCGTACATGTACATCATGGCTTGCGTGCGCAGACGGCAGACCGCGATGCCGCTTTTTGCCGTCAGTTATGTAAAAAGTGGAATATCCCATTTATTTTAAAGAAAAAAGCGGTGCGGTCTTTAGCAAAGAAATTAGATTTAAGCATAGAGCATGCCGCACGCAAAGCACGCTATGAAGCATTTGCCCAGGCTGCCCGTCAAACAGGGGCCACCAAAGTAGCGCTGGGGCATCATTTGGATGACCAAGCGGAAACGGTTCTTCTAAATTTATTACGCGGTACGCAGCCGGAGGGTTTATGCGGTATTCCTGCTCGCCGCGCTTTAAATAAACAAGTAGAAATTGTCAGACCACTTTTATGTATTACCCGTGCGGAAGTGGAACAATACTTGAAGGAGAATAATCTTACTTTCGTGACAGATGAAACAAATTTAGATGACAAATACCGTCGTAATTGGGTTCGGCATGAGCTATTGCCTATTTTGGAAAGCAAACAGCCCCAAATTCGCCAGCATTTGGCTTTAATGGCTGCGCGGCTGAACGAAAAATTAAATCTGAAAAAATAATTTTAAAAGTTGAGCTTTCCGGCGGCCTTTTTTTCATCACATAGAATTTGCGCCGCACAGGTTTGCATTTCAGCGGCCGGACTAAAACAAAATAGACGCGCGGAAAGGGTGTCTATTTGTTCGCTGCCAAAAGGACTTCCAAAACTAATAAAAATACTTTGTGCGCTTTGAGCAGCGGCTTGAGCAAGTATGTTTTTCTCTTCGGCAGATAAATTGATATGGCCTTTGAAAGCCTTATAGTTGGAAAAAGAAACTGCTAGTAAAATATCAGCACCTTTCCCGTCGTATTTTTTTACTTGGATGTTATGTGCTTGTAGAGCAGATAAAAAAGTCTGCGCGGCAAAATCTTCTTCGTTTCCAAGTTCTAAATAAGATATTTTTTGTGTAGGGGAAAGCGTGATTTTTTTACCTTGCCATATCGCACAATCCGGTGCACAACGTGTATTAAACTGTGTGGCCGACAAACCTGTTTTACTAGGTCTGTCTAAACGTTGGGCCAATTCATCTTGTAGTTTTGCGGATGTTTTAACAAAGTCTTGTAATGTGGTTTGTTGCTGCAAAAAATCAGATAATTCTAGCGAATTGTCAGCCGATAATAAAATATGTGCGCCGGCTTGTAATGCTTTTAAGGCGGCTTGTTTTTCGTCACCGATTGCTTTCATGCAGAGGGCATCTGTGAAAATCAACCCATCAAAACCGAATTTATTTTTAAGTAAATCCGTGATGACGGCGCGAGACAGAGAGGCAGGATTTTGCGTATCTAAATCAGGCAGCAACAAATGCCCGATCATCACGCTGTCTGCATACGGTAAAGCCGCCTGGAAAGGAATGAGTTCATTTTGTTTTAATTGTGCCAGTGTTCGTTCCAGAACAGGCAAGCCCAAATGAGAGTCTTGTGTGGTACGTCCATGTCCGGGAAAATGTTTAAGGCTATTAAGAACTCCTCCGTCGGTAAGTCCGCGGCACAAAGCAGCGCCCAAGCAAGAGACCACTTGCGGATTATTACCAAAAGAGCGCGTGTTCACAATTGGATTTTGCGGTTCATCACATAAATCCAGCACGGGAGCAAATACCCAGTCAACCCCCACACTTTTGGCCTCGCGCGCGAGAGTTAATCCTTTTTGGTAAGCAATTTCTTCCGAACCGCTTGCTCCGACGGCTAAATTGGATAATACCCAAGAAGTATCCGGTATCCACTTGCCTAAGCCGTCTTCGTAATCGGCAGCAATAAATAAATGCTTTAAAGAGGATGCCGCGCGTAAATTTTGTATTAATTTACGTACACTTTCTAATGTTCCACCGTAAATGCAAAAACCTCCTACTCCGCGCCGGGCCAGTTCCAAGGCATCTTCTTCGTGAGTTTTGCCAAACCAAAAGCCGGGGAAAATAAGGCGGTTTATATTCATGGTGTAATCCGTCCTAAAATTACTTTCTTGTGCGCACCGGTTGCATGCGGACAATGATTTGTTTTTTTCTGTAAAGTAAGTGCTGCAAACAGCGCAAAAGCGGCTGCTTCTTTGGCTTGCGGCGGCAAGTGATATTTAAGGGAAGTGCAAACGGGCATTCCGGTTAATTCTCGTAAATTTTTAATCAGCGTATTATTAAACGCCCCACCACCGGAAACAATCAATTCTTTTTGTTGGTTGTCAGGAATAAATTTGTTTATGGCGTATGCAACTGCGGCGGCAGTGAAGTAATTTAAAGTGGCCAATAAATCATTGATTTGTTGGGCGCTATAAGCGGAAAAATGTTTATTTAAATAAGATATACCGAAAGCATTTTTGTCTAAACTTTTGGGCGGTTGTTGCTGAAAAAATCTTTGTCTTAACAAACGATTGACCAATAATTTGTCGGGCTTACCTTTCGCGGCGCGAGAACCATTTTTATCAAAGGGCTGATGTAAAAATTTCTCACAAGCAAGATCCATTAACGTGTTGGCAGGGCCGCAATCAAAACCAATTGTTTTTATATTTTTCCCAACGATTGATAAGTTAGCGATGCCGCCCAAATTAAGCAAAATTTTAGGGGTGCTTTTACCAAAAACGAACTCGTCAAAAAAAGGAATAAGAGGGGCTCCTTGTCCACCTAAAATTACATCTCTTTCCCGAAAATTACTTACTATTGGGCAGTTTAAAACTTCGGCTAAAAAAGACGGTTCGGCTATTTGCAAAGTATTGGGGATTTTATCTTTTGGGCCGTGATAAATGGTTTGGCCATGCATGCCTACGCCGGATAATTGTGTTTTAGAAATTTTAAATTTTTGTAAAAATTGCGCCGCTTTTTGGGCATATAATTTGCCCAGTTCGAAATGTAGTTGCGAAAGTTGAGCCGCGCGTAAATTGTAAGCATTTAATAATTTTTTTCGTAGTGCCGATGGATACGGATAATTTTGAAACGCGATAACTGAAAAAGGACTGAGCTGCACGGCTGCGATGGTAAGTCCGTCGCAGCTTGTGCCACTCATCAATCCTAGAAAGAGTTTTTTATTTTTCACCTAATGCCTCTCGCAAAAATCCATTATGTTTGCGAAGTAATTTTTCTGCCTGCGTGCGCGTGCATTTTTTAGAATGCATTACAATAGCGGTTTTAACATTATTGCCAGACGTTTTTAATAAACGTGTTGCGGTTTTCTCGTCCGTTTCGGTGACAATCTGGATTAAGCGCGCTGCGCGGCGACGCAACTTTTTATTACCTGGTATAACATTTACCATTAGATTTTTATAAATCTTTCCGGACAAGGCCATCGCACCGGTTGTGATAGCATTAAGTGCTAGTTTGGTAGCAGTGCCGGCTTTCATGCGGGTGGAGCCGCTTAACGGTTCCGGTCCGGTCGGTAAGAAAATAAAAATATCGGCATTTGTTGTGTCGGCATTTTCATTGCAGGCCATTAACGCGGTGTGACATCCTATTTTTTTAGCCGCTTTTAAGGCACCCAATGCATACGGAGTAGTGCCGCTGGCCGTCAGCGCGATAACAAAATCGCCTTTCTGTGCTTTGGCTAATAATTCTTTGCCACCCTGCACGGCATCATCTTCCGCACTTTCATGCGACAGAAACATTGTTTTTTTACCGCCGGCCAAAATGCCTTGTATTTGGCTGGGTTTAATAGCAAAAGTGGGCACGCATTCCACCGCTTCTAATATGCCCAAACGGCCGCTGGTGCCGGCACCAGTAAAAATAATTTTATGGCCGGTCATATGCGCTTTTGCGGCTATTTCTATGGCGCGCGCAATGGCAGGCGCGGCTTTGGCAACTGCTCGTGTGGCGAACATATCTTCGCGATTAATCATTCGCGCGATTTGTAAGGGGGTAGCACGATCTAAACGAACCGTGCGAGGATTTACAGTTTCTGTGGCAAGTAGTGTATTTTTTTTCATAATTATTTTCGGAACGTTTGTTCCGCCTCATCAATTGCTTGAATATGTTTTGCTAAAGGGACAATCGCAAAGGTGACCAAACTAATAAAAGCAGTCACCCAAAAGAATGTTTCATAACCAAGAGCGTTTTGTAATTTGCCAGATAACATAGACGGCACCATCATGCCTAGCGCCATAATACCGGTAGAAATGGCATAGTGAGATGTTTTGTACGCTCCTTGGGATACATACATGATAAAAACGGTTAAGGCCATCATAGCTAACCCGTAGCCGAAATTTTCAATGGTAATAAGCGTGGCTACCGTCACTAAACCGGGTTTAATAGCTGCTAAATACACATAGAAAAAATTGGGCAATACTAAAGCAATAGCAAACGGCCAGATACATTTTTTAAACCCAAATTTACCCAGCAACCATCCGCCGGCTAAGTTGCCTGCAATAATGGCCCCAAGCCCGAGCGTGCCTTTAATCAGACCATATTGCTGCATGCTCATGCCGAGTGCGCCTTCGTCTATGGGTTTAAGCAAGAAGAGCGGCACCATTTTTTCAAGAAGCGCCTCTCCAAAACGATATAGTAAAATAAAAAGCAGAATATAAATGATATTTTTTTGAGTGAAATAGGTTTTGAAAGCATCTGCCCAAACATTTTTGTTTGCAGTAGCGCAACAGGCGGGCTTGTCTATTTCCGGAATAGGCAAAATAAATTTATGCCATAACCCTACGGCCAAAAATAGGACACTGAGAAAAACAAAAAGTGCCGTCCAATTTTGATAGGGGGGCAAATGTTCGGCTAACGTTCCGGTAGCGGAGATCAATAAACCACCGCCGAAAATCATAGCAAAACGATAACAAATGGTACGTATCCCCACGAAATAACCTTGTTGCGACGGTGTTAAAGCCAAGAGATAGTATCCATCAGTGGCAATATCTAACGAGGCGGATACAAAAGCAGCCAAAGCAAACCCGCTCAAAGAAAGTATTAAAAATGGTTGGGTGGCAATGGCTTGCGCGTGGGTAAAAGCATTATAAAAATGGGATAGCGCAATAAGCAGAAACATGAAAGCCATACCCATTTGCATGCCGATTAACCAACGGCGTTTAGTGCTATGTCCGTCAATAAACGGACTCCAAAACATTTTCAAAATCCACGGTAAATACAGCCACCCGGTCCAAAAAGCGATTTGTTCGTTGGAATAGCCCAAAGCACCGTAAAACACAACGGAGACGGTATTAATGATAATATAAGGCATTCCTTCTAAGAAATAGAGAGAAGGAATATATAACCACGGGGAAGTTTTTTTCATATTATTTAAACGGCAAGCGTCCGGCTAACAGATCTGCAAACGGTTTAGTCGGCTCACTGCGCTCCAAAATCATTTTAATAATGGACGTGAGCGGAACGGCAAGCAAAGCGCCCATCACTCCCCATACAAGCGCCCAAAAAATCAAACAGGCGATTACGACCAACGGATTTAAATCCATCCCTTTTCCCAGCCATTTGGTTTCAAGTACATTGCCGATTATAAAATGTGCGGCGGTAAGTAAGAATATGGCTGTAATAATATGCCAATCGAACCCATGTTGCAGAAAGAGTACAGGTGTTGGCAAAGCAGTAGCGATAAATGGTCCGATATTTGGGATAAAATTGAGTACAAAAGTTAGCACTGCAAACATCCCGGCCAGTTCAGTTCCGAGGATTTTTAAAATAATCCAGGTAGTAATGGCGGCCAGTAAAGAAACAAAAATTTTAACCAGTAGGTAATAGGAAATCTGTTTTTCAATAGAGGTGGCCAAGGCGTTTCTTTCCTGTGTGGCTCGTCCCATAAACAAGAAAATTAAAAATAAGGATACCAGCATGATATTGGATACCAAAGACATCAGCGTTCCGCCCATACTGCGAGCCATATTAAACAGAGGGAGACGTGCCAATGTATCAGATAAGAATTCGGAATTTACTTTAAAGCCCACTTTGCGTGCCGTTTCCAAAAACCAGGCAATCGTGGTATCCAATTTATCTGCATACATATTGGCGCCTTCTACAAAGGAGGAAATAGAGTTGGATACGAAGGAAACAGAGAGAGCTGTTAGTCCAAGCACTAATACAATTCCGATTGCAACCCCTATGGAATAGGGAACGCGGCCTTTACGGTGCAGCCAAAGGGCCAATGTGTTGAGCACCATAGACAAAAATACTGCAATAATAAACGGCATTAAAATTGTTTTGGCGTAAATTAATATCCACGTCAAAGCGGTGCCTGCTAAAATAAGGAGGCAGGCATTGTTAATGGGGGCATAATTTGCGGGGTCTATTTTTTTAAACATAAAGTCCTCTAGTTTATAGTAGCAAAAATAGAGCAAAACAAAGTAGAAAAATTTTTATTTAATCATCGCAAAAAATTCTTCCGGAGTTAACACTTTAACCCCTAATTCTTGCGCTTTTTTAAGTTTACTGCCTGCGGCCTCTCCGGCAATTACGTAGGCCGTTTTGGCCGATACACTGCCGCTGGTTTTGGCGCCGTGCTCGCGGGCCAGTTGTTCGGCCTGCGTGCGGCTCATACCCTCAATTTCCCCGGTAAAAACGAGTGTTTTACCTTCGAAGATACGAGAAGAAAGTTGTTTTTCGGGCTGAGTGAAATTAAGACCGATTTGGCGCAATTTTTCAATTTGTTCTAAAGCGGCCGGATTGTGGAAAAAGTCATATACACTTTGTGAAACTTTGGTACCGATGTCGGGCAGCATACCCAGTTCTTCGGCGGTGGCATTCATTAAATTATCTAAAGTGTGGAAATGATAAGCCAGCACTTCCGCCGTTTTTTCACCTACAAACGCAATACCAAGCGCAAATAATAAACGTGCAAGCGGACGCTTTTTGCTGGCTTCCAAACCGTCGAGTAAATTTTGCGATTTCTTTTCTTTAAAATTTTCTAAAGACAGTAAGTGGAAGAAAGTTAATTCATATAAATCGGTAATCTTGCTGACAAATTGTCTGTCGACTAGTTCGTTCACTACCGCATCTCCTAGTCCCTCAATATCCATAGCACCTCGGCTGGCATAATGCAAAATGCGGCCTTTAATTTGCGCCGGGCAAGACGGATTAATGCAGTAATAAGCCACTTCGCCCTCGGCTTTATATACAGGTTGCCCGCAAACGGGACATTGGGCAGGCGGCAGAATGTCTTGTTTACCCAAATGCTGCACCACTTTGACTACTTTGGGGATCACCTCGCCGGCGCGTTCAATGATGATTTTATCTCCGATGCGAAGATCCAAGCGTTTAATTTCATCAAAATTATGTAAGGTGGCATTAGAAATCACTACGCCCGCACAAGAAACCGGTTCCACTTGTGCCACAGGGGTGATGACTCCCGTACGTCCCACGGAAAAAAGCACATTATTAACGGTGGTAGTGGCTTGCTCGGCGGGATATTTAAAGGCAATTGCCCAGCGCGGACATTTATTGGTGCTACCCAACACACGCTGCTGCGTAAAATTATTTACTTTAATGACAAGGCCGTCCGTATCAAAAGGCAGTTCGTGGCGTTGCGTATCAAATTGATTATAGAAAGCAATAATTTCATCTAAAGAAGCGGTTTGCAGCCGCACCGGAGAAACCGTAAAACCCCATTGTTTGCAAATGTCAATAAACGCACTGAAACTCTCTGCGTCAATATCACCCACGCCGAAAGAATGGGCAAAAAAGCGCAAAGGCCGCTGCGCGGTAATGGACGCTTCTTTCTGACGCAAAGAGCCGGCTGCGGCGTTGCGGGTATTGGCAAAAATAATTTGTTTTGCGGCGGCCTGTTTTTCATTAAGCGCAGCCAAATCTGCTTTGTTTAAATATACTTCTCCGCGCACTTCCAAAATGCCTTTGGGAGCATTGGCAATAAAATGCGGAATGTCTTTGATGGTAAATATATTAGCTGTAATGTCCTCGCCGGTTTTTCCATCCCCACGGCTGGCGGCGGTAATCAGTTTTCCGTCCTGATAAGTTAAAGAACAAGACACCCCGTCAATTTTTGCCTCCAGCACCATTTCAAAGGTATGGCTATCGAGCAGTTTGGCACAACGTTCATACCAGGCGCGCACGTCTTGTGCGTTGTAGGAGTTGTCCAGGCTTTGCATTGGCACGCGGTGCGTGACGGGCGCAAAAGTGGCGTTGGCTTGTCCGCCGATTTTTTGAGTAGGGGAATCGGAAGTAATGTATTGCGGATATTGGGCCTCTAAATCTTTCAGTTTGCGGTAAAGTTCATCATATTGAGTATCGGATAGAACCGGATTGTCCAAATCATAATACAAATGATTATGATATTCAATCTCTTTGCGTAAACGGGCAATTTCTTCGGCAGGATTAAAGGCCATACGCTACCTTACGATTTACGTTCTTTTTTGAGCTGGTCTAACAGACCGTTGATAAATTTGCCGGAATTGTCGGTAGAATATTTTTTGGCTAGTTCTATGGCTTCATCAATGACGGCCGGAGCAGGCGTTCTTTCGGTGCTAAATACCAGTTCATAAGCTGCCATGCGTAAAATAGAGCGGTCCACTACTGACATGCGGGCAATGGTCCAATTCTTGGCGTACTTGGAAACTAATTGGTCAATTTGGGATAAATGTTGGGTGGTACCGTCTATTAAATCTTTACAAAAAGAGAAATTTTCGCCCAGTTCCTGTTGGAAATCTGCTGCGTAAGGAGCTACTTTTTCACCGTCTAACATTTTGGCGCTGTCGGCGTAATACAAACATTGTAAAGCACATTCGCGGGCCATTCTGCGGTTGCTCATAATTTAGTCCCCTTTTGTCAAGATATATTCATTCTATCAAATTTACGCGCGCTAAGCATAAAAGACGAAAGGCCCATAATAAACTAGGTCTTTTTGAAATATAGGCATAGGTCTTAAGACTGATG
>Ga0310690_10005690_pt1 | contig 16772 bp, 22 predicted proteins | sample AusTroGonzalo_MG_2_FD_207661 | JGI IMG/M metagenome (GOLD analysis project Ga0310690, IMG submission 207661) | Bovine rumen microbial communities from tropical cattle in Woodstock, Queensland, Australia - Gonzalo_04 (v2) (version 2) | ecosystem: Host-associated > Mammals > Digestive system >... | reverse complement strand
TTTGCTTGACCCGTCTCCTTTGGATATAGAAATATCCGACATAGCACTCTCCTTATCAAGGATAAGTCGTTGGGCGGGAATGACGGCAACCCCTTGCGGATTTTCCGTTGCTCAACATTGTGTTTTTGTGGCGAAGATAATGGATTGGATGATTGATTCTTCACCCAAATACAAAAAAATGGTAAAGGCAAGCGGACTGTCCAAAAAACAGTGGTTGCTGGCGGGATTATTGCATGACGGAGCCGAAGCCTATCTGGGCGGCGATTTATGCGGACCTGCCAAAGCCAATATGAAAACCCACGAATACAGGGATATGGAAGATAATTTACAAACGGCGATTCTGATTGCCGCGGGCTTGCCTGCCGAACTTCCCGAAGATGTAAAAAAGGTAATCAAGTATGCGGACAGGGCAAGTGCCTATGCCGAAGCATTGCTTATTGTCGGTTTTAATGAGGAAGATGCGGAAATGTTTTTCGGGGTGCGGACTCGCTTGCGGGAAAGTGCCTTTTTAAATACCATGCCGTCGGAAGAAGCAATGACTGCTTTCCTTTCTCTGTACAAACGCCTGAAAATCATTTAATCTGTCCCTAAATTTAGGAATTTGAGAAATGAGAAGTTTATATGGCGGTCAGAAAAAGGCTGTTTATGCGGCTATTGACCTTGGTACAAACAACTGCAGGCTTATGCTTGCCGAACCGAGCCGAAACGGAAAGGATTTTGCGATTGTGGAATCCTTCTCCCGCGTTACCAGATTGGGGGAAGGTGTGGTATCCGATCATGTTCTTTCGCCAAAGGCTATGGAACGTACCTTAAAAGTGATAAAAAAGCTGTCCGAAAAAATGCAGGATTATAAAGTTATATCGGGCAGATATGTAGCAACGGAAGCCTGCCGAAAAGCAGCTAACGGGAAAAGTTTTATTAACAGAGTGGCGGCGGTAACGGGCATACCTTTTGAGATTATATCCACACAGGAAGAAGCCCGCTTGGCGATTTTGGGCTGCCGTAATTTAATAAATCCCGATGCAAAATATGTTTTGGTTTTTGATATAGGCGGAGGCTCATCTGATATATCTTTGGGCGAATACTTCGGACACGGCAAACTTTCGCTTATCGGCTCTACCAGTATTCCCATAGGTGTACTTACCGTGTCGGAGGGCTTTACCGGCGTTGACATATCGGGCAGAGCAAAGGACACGATTCTTGATAAAGTAAATTATGTCCTTTCGGGTTTTGATGAGAAATTCGGTGTCGGTGAAATGTTGCAAAAGGGGCAGTTGCAAATTATCGGTGCATCTGGAACGGTTACGGGGCTTGCCGCTTTTCACCTTAATTTGCGGCGTTACAATCGTCATCAGGTTGACGGCTTGGTAATGCAGGCAAAAGAGGTAAAAACCTCTCTGTCAAAGCTGGAAAGTATGACCAATTTGGAAAGGATAACTCACCCTTGCATAGGTCCGCAAAGGGCTGATTTGACATTGGCGGGTTGTGCTATTTTGGAAGCTATTTTAAGTTTTTGGCAATTTGACACTTTGACCATAGCGGACAGAGGAATCCGTGAAGGCATAATGCAGGAATTGATAAGCAAAAACAAAGAACTAAAATAACCTTAGAAAGCAGAAAACATAATGAAACAAAAACTGATAACGGGGCAAAGGGTAAAAAAGACCAGAGTCAAAACGGCAAAGGGCAGAATTGCATCTTCCACCCGTTGGATACAACGTCAGCTTAATGATCCTTTTGTGCTGGAAGCAAGAAAACAAGGCTATCGGGCAAGGTCTGCCTTTAAACTGATAGAACTGAATGATGAATTTAAGTTTTTATCCAAAGGCAAAAAGGTTGTGGATTTGGGTGCTGCTCCCGGCGGTTGGACTCAGGTAATAGTACAGCTGATAAAATCCACGGCGGAAAATCCTTTGGTTACGGCATTGGATATTTTGCCGATGAAAGAGATAGAGGGGGCAAAAATTATCACAATGGACTTTATGTTGCCCGAAGCTCCCGTGAAACTTAAAGAAATGACGGGCGGTAAGGTTGATGTCGTGGTAAGTGATATGGCACCGAATACCACGGGAACACCCAGCGTTGACCATATCCGCATTATGCAGTTGGTGGAGGAAGCATATAACTTTGCAACCGAAATTTTGAATGATGACGGTGTTTTTGTGGCAAAGGTTTTCCAAGGCGGCACAGAGCAGGAATTACTTGCCCGCATGAAGCGTGATTTTAAGGTGGTTAAGCACGCAAAACCTATGGCAAGCCGCAAGGAATCCCCTGAAGAATACGTTGTTGCCAAAGGTTTCAGGGGTGGCAGGGAACAATGAAAGACTCTGCCCGCATTGACACGGCACAAGAGATATTTGCCAAAGCCTATACGGAAGTGTTAAGGGGAAAACCTGCCGATTCGTCAGTTACAAGCGAAATAAGAAACCGTCGCTATATGGGCTCGTCAGACCGCAGAGCCGTAACGGGTATGATATGGAATACTTTTCGTTCTATGGCAAAGGCTTTGTGGTACTTGCGGGAACACGGCATAAAAGTTACGGCAGAAGAAATTTTCAACACCGTTTTACAGGAAAAATATAAAGATTCCGAAGAAGGTATGTCTTTGTGGGCAAAATACGAATGCCCGCAGGAACTTTTTGCCGATTTTGCAGGCAAGGAAAAGTCTTTGCTTTATATGAATAATCAAGCGGAAACGGATTTACATATAAACTTTGCAAAAACCGATATAAACGATATGCTTTCTTATTTTAAGGAACAAGGAATATCGGCAGATGTTTTGCCGTATTCTCTCGATGGTATAAGGCTTGGTAAAAGGGTAAATTTGCAGGCACTGCCCGCTTTTAAAGACGGGCTTTTTTGGGTACAGGACGAAGGCTCGCAAATCATCTCCCGCTTGGTTGCCGAAAATATAAAAGACGGTGCGAAAGTGCTTGATTTATGTGCGGGTGCGGGCGGAAAAACTTTATCTTTATACGATATGAAAAAGGGTAGGGGCGTATCTTTTACCGCTTGTGATGTGGCGGCGGCTCGCTTAAAGGAATTGGATAAAAGAGCCGATACGGTTGGTTTTGCGGGGATAAAAACAAAAGTTCTTCCTTTGTCTTATGAGCCTTTTATTACCGATAATGCAGAAAGTTTTGATGTTGTGTTGGTTGATGCACCTTGTTCGGGTACGGGAACTTGGCGAAGAAGCCCCGATGCAAAATGGCGGACGACAAAGGCTGATTGTGAGAAATACGAAAAAATGCAATCGGACATTCTGCCTAAAGCAGCAAAGTTTGTTAAAAAGGGCGGTAAGCTGTTCTATGTAACCTGTTCTTTAAGGACGGCGGAAAATGAGATGCAGACACAGAAATTTTTAAATGATAATCCCGATTTTGCACCTTTAAACACGGCAAAGATTTTTACCTTGCCGAAATGTCCCGACGGCTTTGTATTCAAAGAGTATTATGCTTATTTGTTGCCTGAAATTTGGAATACGGACGGATTTTTTATTGCCGCTTTTGTTAAAAATTAGAATCTGTTTGACTTTTATCATTATTTTTCATACTCTGAAAATGCACTTTTTCTTTTAACGGTAAGATAAGGAAGTTGCTGATATGACGAAATTTATAAGTAAAAGGACATACCAATCAGGTCGTTCCATGATAGAAATGCTTGGGGTCTTGGCAATAGTCGGTGTTTTATCGGCAGGCGGTATTGCAGGCTATTCTATGGCTATGCAAAGTTATAAAGCAAACTTGCTTATAGAAAGAATAAATCTGATAGCAACACGGGTAAGAACGCTTTATAAAAACAGCAATTATACGGGATTAAATAAAACAAATATAATAAATTCGGGAAAATTGAGCGCCAAAGATTTGGAAAATCCCTTTGGTGGTTCACTTAATGTAAGGCTTTCAAGTTACAGCGTAGAATTTTTTGTAATTGATACTGAGGTAGCCAATATCCCTTCCGAAGTTTGTACCGATATAGTAATGACTGATTGGGGCGGAAAAAGAATGCTTTACGGTATAGCCGTTACAGGGGATACAACAACGGAATTTATGTCGCAAAACGGAACTTATCCTGCGGATATTTCTGCCGCAATCACTGCCTGCAAAGGCGGAAATAAACAAATGAAAGTAGATTTTCATTAAACAGCATAAAAACAGGCAGAGCGGTTGACTTTGACCACTCTGCCGAAGTTATCATAAATTCCTAATTTGCAGCCTTGACGGGTTTTGCATTACCTACGTTCAAAGCTAAAACATCAACGACTTTGCGGACTTTGGCAATTATACCGTCGTCAATGGTAGTCGGAGTTAAAGCCGCAATCGCCGAAGCGGTTGATACTATGGAAGTGATGATAATAAAAATCGTATTTATATCTGTCATAATAAAATCAAACATTTTGTTTTCCTTTCTTTTAAGTTATTGTAAAAATTGTTAAATTTTGTCGTAAAAAATGTGATTGCCTATTTCGGCACAAGGTATTCCCGCAGCCGCCCATAAAGGGTTTACGTTACGGTTATGGTAATGGGTTGCTCCGTGTGTGTTATCTGCCAAGACTCCGCAAACGGCACGCCTTGCGACTCGCTTGCATATTGCAAAAATCTTATCCGTGCCGTCCACTTTGTTTATAAGGGAGTAGTTGGCATCATCTTTATTCCAGCAAGAAAATTGTTTTGGTTTCAGACAAACGTCTTTTACGGTAGAACCCCACCAGCAACCGCCTTTTGCCCTTGCAAAACGAACACGGTTGATAATGACGTTGGCAACGGCTTCCATACCTGCCAAGCCTTCGCCTCGTGCTTCTCCGTAAATTGTTCTTGCCATAATATCCACGTCTTTACAGCAAGAAGATTGACAGAAAACGTCATTGTCATAATTGGCATTTAAAAAGTTTGTCATAGTGTTTGTTCCTTTCGTAAGTTTATTTGCGTTTATTGGTTGCGGTTTTGCTGTCCAGCTTGTTTTCTATTCGCAAAAGGTGCTCGGTCAGCCGCTTTTCCACGGCGTTAAGGTAATTTAAAGAGGCGTAAGTTTTCGCAACTTCCAGCTTATATGCGGATAAAGACTCGCTTAATGTTTTGTAGCTTTCTTCCAAGACTTCCCTTGTTTTGTGTATGATTTTTTCCTGTATCTGATGGTTTTTCCAAATAAGTGCGAATAAAGCCGCCAAAGCGGGCAATTCAAACACGCTTATCCACCACAACAGGTCAAATCCCGTTTGTGTTATTTCCATTTTTTTCTCCTTAGTTTTTTGGTTTAGTTAAAATTAAAATTGCTTTCTGCGATAAAAGAATGCCCTTCACCCTGCCAACTTTCGGCACATTGTTTATTTTGCCTTTTGTACAAGCATTCGGTTGTGAAAGAGGGCATTCGTACAGGCTCGGCAAGCAGGCAACCCGCCACCGCGTCCAAAGCGTCATCTTTTCCTTTATAACCGACGGGTGTCCATTCTCTTAACTGATTAAGAAAAGGGGTTGAGATGATTCTTTTGTGTATGTACAAAGCTCCTGCCGCCAAAGGTGCATCAAAAGCGTCAATGATTCGCTGTTCTTTGTTACTTTTGGAATTTTCTTCCAAAACGGCTATGTGCAAATTTTGCTTTTTCAGTTCCTTTCGCAAAATCCCCGGCAGAAATTTACCTATACCGTTGGTTTCTATATGTACGGCGGGTATATGATTGCGGCGGCAAAATTCCGCCACTTTCATTACTTGGTAAGAGGCGTTGTCCGTTTCACCGTTTTCGGGGCAGGTTATAAATTCCATATCATGCAAACGGTATAATCCGTCATCTGATGAAAAAACGCAGGCAATAACGCTTAAATCTCCCTTTTCTTTTTTGCCGAAAGAGGGGTCCCACCAGCAAGAGACGGACAACATTTTCTTATCGCCTATTTTCAGCAAAGGAAAAGTGTTTGCTTCCGAATAAGACAATTCTTCATCATAAAAAATCAAATCATCAACGTTTAACCTTCCGCCTGTGTAATTTACGGGTACCAGCATCATTTGAGCGGAAAATTTATTTTCTCCGGCTCGTTCCCTCATCTTTTTTATTTTACCGACGGGGAATCTTTCAGCCCAAGCCGATTCACCGTACTTGTTTAAAACAGGTATTCGCAAGGTTTGATAATTTTCCAAAAAAGGCGGGTTTTCCTCAGACTTTCTTTTCGTTTCGTAAATTGTATAAAAAGTGTGCGGAGTGCCTATATAAAGAATGTTTCCGCCGGGAGCCAAAACAAAATCCAGCTCGGACAGCTTTGTTCGCAGCTCAGCCCTTTTGCCGACGGTATCACAGGTTTTCGGTACTTCCACATCATCACATATTATCATATCGGCACGGCTGCCCGTGATGTTTGCACCAAGACCTCTTGCCAAAACCGACGGGTCTCGCAATTCGGAGGTGCGGTTGACGGTAAAGCGGTCGGACGCCCACTGGTCCTTGTTCTTCGGTATCAAAAAAGCGGTTAAAGGGTGCTTTTCAATAATGCGTTTAATGTTTCTTACCATTTTCTTTGCCAGTTCAAAATCCGCCGCTAAAATCAGTATCCTTAAATCGGGATTGCAAAACAGCAGCCAACAGCAAAACAACCCCGCTACGGTTGATTTTCCCGACGAACGAAAAGCCATCAACAGCCCGTTTTGCCTTTCCTTTGTTATTGTTTTTTCCAGCCAGGCGGCTATTTTTCCGTGATGTCTCGGAAAAGGCAGATTTTGTGTGTAGTACCAAATCCATATAAATTCGCACAAAGAGTATGTTTCATTCTTCATCATCGTCATCTTTCAAAAAATCCCGTTCCGCGTCCATTTTGTTTAAGGCTTCTTCAGCCATACTTTTCCAATCAATGTTTTGAGTGGTATGTTCACTTTCCTCACTGCTCCAGCGGGCAATTTTCAACAATGCTTCAATGTGAGCCAAAGCCGATTTGCAAGCCGAATGATGTGCGGAAAAGTCTTTTGCTTCGGACGGATTTTCAGAGTTATAAAATTCCGAATATCTGTCCAAGGTTTCATTTATGAAAAAAGGCATAATTTTTTTGATTTTAGCTTTTATGCCTTTTATGGTTGTGGGAGTTTTCAAAATTCATCACCCCCTTACATTATTTAATAATTTTGTTTATTTTCTCCCGTATATTTATATACTTACCAGCTTGCTTACACCTTGTGTTAAGGCGGAAGCGGAGCTTAACAAATTTTTCCGTTGAGTATTGGCAAGGGAATTTTCCAGCTCTTGCATATCAAGAAAGTAACCGGAGCGGATTTTGGAAATATCTTCCTTTGCATCATCTGTAATCCCTTTTAACAAGGCTTCGTTAGAGCCTGTATCGCCGGCTTCCAAACCCGCTGCCGACATTTTGGCGACGTTGGCGGCAAGTTGTCTTTTCAGCAGGTCTTTTCTTTCCGTTTCTTGGTTTTGTGCCTGATTTGTCAGACGGGTACTTTTTATTTGTGCGGCATTTTCCGCTGCCTTTGTATTTTGTTTATTTTGGGCTATGCTTAAAGCCGTATTTGAGGCAAGAGACGCCATTCCCAATATCGCAGATAAAGTTGCCATTTCCATTTTGTCTGTTTCCTTTCATTTCATTTTTTTCAGTTGTTTGTTTTTATTTCCATCGTTACTCCGATAAGGGCAAAGGGGGCGGGAATATCGCTTTGTATTGCCCATAAAGGACGCTCAAGTGCATCACGAATCCAGCCTATTCCCTGTAATAAAATATCTTTGGTATAGGTTTGTACCTTTGCCGAGAATTTATCTTTGTTAAAGGATAAAGGAATGGCGGATATAAAGCCCATACCAACGTCTATTTCCATACTTGCGGTATTCAATACTTTAAAACTTCCCCTTATCATACGAATGGATTTAACGGCTCTTTGCGAAGATGTTATGGCAAAATAGGGTAAAGGAACTATCTTATGAGTAAAGGGTAAGCCCACTTGAACCGTATATGACGGGTAATCAATGATTACTCTGCCGTTTTCCACGACTTTAGGCTCTGTTATCAAGCCGTCAGCCAAAATACTTACCGTTTTTCCGTTTAAGTCATCAATACCGACCCATACGGAATGTAAAGTATCCGACTCTCCGATTCTTGCGGAATCCACATAGCAATCGGAGTCAAATACTTCCAAATAATAGTTTCCGTTTCTTTCCACAATAACATAGACATTTCCGTCCAATACACATACGGAAACAAAGTTGCCGTCGGTTTCGTATTTAGTCCAAGCACTTACGCTTTCGGAACGGTAATTGGTTAAAACAGCCATAGAGCCGTCCATCATCACCACATACAGCAAACGGCTTTTCCCGTCATAATCCATATCTATCGGATAATTGATAAGATGAGGCGACAATAAAGCCAAATCCTCTGCCTGATAGGCCTGTTCTATATCGGAAAACAGAAATTCCCTTATCCCTTTTCCGCCTGCCGAACAGAAAATCGTTGCTCCGTCAATGTTGCGAGGCGGTACATAACAATAAGAAGCACAACCCGTTCTTGTTTGCCTTTTCAGCTGTATGGTTGAAGGGGTAAGCGGATCGCCGGTTACCATCCACTCCGCACCTGATGTAAAGACTTGCAAGTGTCGTCCCGACATAACCGCCTCAATGGCATTCACCTGATCGGACAACAATCCGAAATCTATTGCATCACTGTCCAAACCTTCGCCCAAATCAAAGTTAGGCAAATCTCCGCTTTTGGAAAGCCATAAACGGTTCGGTAAATCCCTTGAGCCGCCGATTACCAATCTGCCTTGATGAAACGTTACACAGGTAGGATAGCCTCTGATGGGAGAAAAAGCCTGTTCTTTCCAATCCTTTGTCGTGTTGCCGTCGGGAACGGTGTTAAACAAAGTTGCCGTTGTTACCACAGCTGTCGCAACGGTGGAAGATGTAACGGAAAGTATGGAAACTTCCCCCGCTTCAAATCTTATGCGTTTTCCCGCATGTGCAAAGGTAAATACGGGTGATGATGCCGTTAAAGTTATGGTGCCGCTAAGCCCGCTTAACGTCAACGTAACATTGGCAGGTGCAAATTTGTAATAGGGTTGATGTATGAATCCTTTTTCCGAATAAAATTCCCAACTTTCTATACTCCAATCGGTATGTGAATAACGGGTTATCTTTTTTAAAGGATAGTCGGGGTGGGCAATCAACAACGTGTCTGCACTTTGTGTCCAACGCAGGCGGCACAAATCATTTTCCTGCCAGGGAGTTGTTAGTTCCGCCACCTTAACTTCATCTTTATAAATAAGGGTTTTCCCCGCGATTATGATTATTAAATAGGTCTGTTCGGTATTAAAAGAAAAAGAAATAAGCCTGCTTTTCCCGCTTAATTTATCAATAAAACGCAAGCCGCTTCTTCTGACGGCTCCGCCTGTCGGGCTGATATACACGTTACGCAGAAACAAAGCACCGTTATCGTATGCTTTTGTATCTCCCCTGCCGAGCATTGAATAAGATAATTCGCCCGACGTGAAATTGGTTTTTACGGTTGTTAAAGTCATTTTCTTACCTCTATCAAAGGACAATCTGAAATTATTTGCGGCGGATTTTGTTGACTGTCTGTCAATTTTGCCTGTTTAAGCATTGTTTCCGCTTCTTTGTTAAGAAATTCCGCTCTGCTTGTGCTTTCCGTTATGGGAAGACAAAATTCTTTGGCAAGGCAAACGGTAAGCAAAGACGCGAAGAAAGGCGGCATATCCGCTTCATCGGTACGGAATATATAAGTTAAAGTTATGCTGTCCGCATTGCTTAACAGTTTGTTGCCGACCACACGATAATCGCAACCGTGTCCTTTTCCTCCTTGTCCTATGGATATGACCCGTAAAAAGTCATTGGGCAAAAGATAAGCATAGCTGAAATCCGCTTTCGGTGTTTCATCAAGCCTTGGCAATCTTGTGTGTGCCGTTGCAAAACTCCACGGATAACATGACAAAAGGGAATCCCTTGTGTGAGGATAAAGGGCAGCGGCAATCTCCGATTCCACCGTACCGTCCTTAAAAGAAGTTATGCTTCCCGCTCCTATTTTCAATAAAGCGTGTGAGCATAAAGATATTGCATTTGTTGTCATTTTCTTTTCCTTTTGTTTTAATAATAAAGGGTTAAATAAATAAACGGGGCGAAGATGAACTTACCTTCGCCCGCTTTTTTGTTTTTGGATTCATAAAGATAAGAATATAGTTTTTTATTTTTAGCTTAAGGCAGCATCGGCATCTATGCTGAGCTTGATGACACCGCTGTTATCAATTAAGCATGCACCCTGACTCATCATATTGTTGATGAAGTAAGCGGCATAATCACCGTGCCATGAAATATCCGTAACGACATCTTGACCGCAAGCGTGTCCGATTGCCGTTTTGTGATAGATAAAGCAAGTTCTTACACCGTCTGCAAGAGGAAGACCTGTGTGCATAATCCATACGATACCAAGCCATTTTCTTGACTCTGTGCCTTTTAACCACGGAAATTCGTCGCCGACATAATCGGAATCGGAAAATTCCGCAAGGTTAAGCAAAGCATTCCACTCGTTTGCACCCACCAAACCGAACCTTTGTCCGTCATCGGGTACATCATTTTCGTTCAAAGTGGCAAAAGCCTGCAAAATAAGAGATTTGCTGAGTCCTGCCGTGCCGTCTCCGACAACGTTTGTACCTGTTTTTAAGGCGTTGATAATTAAATCGTCCGTCTTTCTGCCCAAAGCGTAAGCACCCGCATTAACGATAACGGAACGCTCGTCGTAACCGATTTTCAACTCGTCCAAAGAATCAAGCCAATCACCGGCATAGTAATCGGTTAAGGTACACTCAACGGGTGAATGGTCAAGGTTCATTACGGGGACAAGACCGTTTCTGGTTTTGGTACTTGCAGTTCCTTTGCCGACCTTTTGAAAAGTCGTACTTGAGCCTTTGACATCATTTTTAAAACGTACCGTGTTTCTTAATTTGGAACCCGTACGCTGATATGCGGTATGGACTTCCGCTTCAAAAGCTTTGGTAAAAGATTGATTTATACTTGCTGACATTTTATTCTCCTTTTAAAATTAAATGTAAAAATTGATAAGTTTAAATAATTGTTATTTGTTTTTAAAAAATCTGATGATTTAAGCATTCGGATAAAGTCTTTCAAAACCTTCTCTGACTCTTTTTAAGGTTTGAGGCTCTTTGTCTCTCCAATACTTTTCGCTCATCATCAAATGTTTAAGTGTTTCTTCCGTATCATTACCCGACGGTGCTTGAGTGCTGCCGAGTACAGGCTCACCGGAATTCATCATATTGTAAAGGGCGATTACCCCCTCAAAGGTACTTGCCAAAGGTTCATATACCGTCTTGGGCAAATTCTTTGTTCCCCAAGCGGAAAGCTGTCTTGCCACTTCGCCGAATCTTTCTTCGCCTCCGAAATGTTGAGCAAGTCTGGCAAGTTGCCTGTTGCCTTCATAATCACGGGCAAGTTCATATACGCATGGTAAAACTCTTTCTACGGCAAGGTCATAAACGGCTTGCAGTTGTTTCTGCGTAAAGCCCAGCTTACGTAACCTTTCATTGACTTCGGGATCACTGGAAATCAGTTTATCCTTTATGTCTATTTTGTATTCTTCCGCAGAAGCGGGAACACCCAAAGCCCGCAAAAATGCTTCTCTTTCTTCAAAAGGTGCATCATCTGCCGGTATATAAAAGCGGCGTTCCTTATTTCCTTCTTTTACGGCTTCCGTAAGCAGATTGGTTTCCTGTTCCGTATCTGTTTCTTTTAAGCCGTTATTTTTGTGTTCATCATAAATTTTCTTTTCAGACATTTTTATTCTCCTATTGGAATGTTTAAGTTATTAAATGTTTATGTTAAATTTCAGGGTTGCAGCCGGCTTTGATTATTGCCTCTATGTGCATAACCAGAGCTTTTTGCCCTTCAAAAAAGCGTAAAGTCGCTTCGTTTACTTCGGGACCGAAAAACCGCTCAAAGGTAATTGAGTAGAGGTATTTCATCATTTTTTCGCCGTCTTGTCCTTTGAAAGCACGGGCAAATGCCTTGGCAACATCTGTTTTGGATTGTTTATTTTCCATTTGCCGTTTCCCTTTCGTCATTAAGACCGCCCAATAATTTTGCGGCGGCAGAGATAACCTCGGTTGCCTGCAACTTTTCTTCAGAGTTTATAAGCTCTTGCGGTATTCCCAAAATTTGTCCCAGTTTTCTTACCGTTTCCGTAAAATTGACGGCAGCGATACCGTTTGCTCCCATTTGTGCGACGGAAGAAAGCCAATAAAGTATGTTTTGTGCATTTTCTCTTGCCTGTTTACGGGCAAGGGGAGATGCATATTCAAGTTTTACGGTTCTGCCGTCTATCGTAAGGGGAGATATTTCCCCGCGTCTGTTCAGTATGCTTACGGCTCTGACAATCATCGGCGTCAATAATTCCGATGCGATTCTGCCGTAAGTTGCACCCAATATCCTTGCCATTTCCGAAGAACGTTCCAAAACCTCCGTTGCCGTCATTGCCGGGTAATTTATCTGCCCCAGTTTATCGTTCAACAAAGTGTGTCTTATACGTTCTCTTAAATCGGCTAAGACAAGTTGCGATACGTCAAAATTGCCTGCCGCCTGCAAAGGCGTAAGACCTTTGGAACCTACCGCTTTGGGAATGATTGCTCCCGGGATAAGTTTGATGTTTGCGGGGTTGAGCACTCCGTCATCTTCCGCCTGCCAAATTCCCGTTACCGAGATTGCGGCATTTTTCAAAATCAATTCCACCACTTTATTGGCGGTTTTAATATCGGGCAGAGCACTCATAACAGGCGAACGACCGTAAACTTCCCCCGGTACTTTTTGCCAACGGAAGTTAATAAACGGAGAAGCGGAGAAAGTCCCTTTTTTCAAAAGTAAAAAGTTATCCTCTCCGAAAAATCCCGAAGAGTCCGATATTACGAAAGCGGTATATTCGTAACCGCCTGTTTCTCTCGGCAAAACCGTCTCCAGAATTTCCACCGTTGCACTTCCGTCTTTACCGAATTTTTCGGCAAACCTGTCAGGCAAAACTGCCGAAGGAAAGCGGAACTTTAATAAGTTGTAATCTGCGGAACTTCTGCGAAAAGTAATGTCAGGGCGACCGCTTGCCGATTCGTCAATATACAATTCCGTCAAAGGTACTGCTTTAAAGTGAAAAGCAGATGAATCGCCGATTCTTGCCTCCTCAAACAACAAAGATGCCGTTCCCGTCGTAACTACGTCAAGGAAACACTGATGTACTTCCAAGGCAAAGTTGGATAAGTCAAAATGATATTGCATAATATCGGCAATTTTTTCCAAATTCTCTGCAACAACCCGCCCCGAATTGTTATTTGCACCGGCTTTTAAGTTAAACCACCTTGACCAAGGCGGCGTAAGCTCCGCAAACATACTTGAGGCAAGTTGAGCAACGGCATCTTCCGCCGTACCGTCGAACAGATTTGATGTTTTTTTCAATACTCCGTAAGATATGTAAGAATTTTCCCTTTGCGGCAGGGCATAATCGTAACATTCCTTCCACAAATCTTCCCAAGACTGACGACGTTCTTTCATTTTCAAAAAACGGTTGTACAGGATTTGTAAGTCTTGCATTTCTACTCTCCCAACAAAGTTTTTCTTTTCGGCAGCTCCGGCACGGTTTCCAACACTCCTTTGCTGGAAGTGCTGATATTGGAATATCCGGAAGCATTAACAGCCCGTCGGCGTATTTCATCGGGGTTTTTGTCCTTAACACTTGTAGTGGTGGTGTCTGAGACATTTACCGTTTCGGTCGGGACTATTTCTCTCACGATTATTTGCGGCTGACTGCTGAAGCCGCCTCCGAAAATGGTTTTTGCTATTCCTCCCATTTTATTTCCTTTCTTTAAATTTATAAAAAAACGCTTGCTCGTAATTGAACGAACAAGCGAACTGATGATTGAATTTTCTTTCTTTGACCGACAGAAGTTACACTTCGGGCGGCTCACGTTTTCATATATAATACGATTTTTTGTAATTGTCAAGGACTATTTTCATATTTTTATCTTTATTTAGGAATTTATATAATCTATAAGGCGTAAGAATAGATGCTTTATGGATACCCAAAAGCCTTTTTACCATTTCCACACAAGAAAAAATACCCAAAGAAACTGCGTTATTCATATTATGATTTATCCGTGTTCTGACGGTAATGTAGCCGTTTGCTTCTAACAGAATTTGCATTCTGTCCAAGGGAAAAGCCGACATAACGCATATTTCCGTGCGATTGCGTAAGGGGTCTATAACCACCAGATTATCTTCGTTGCTTAAAACGGCAAAGCAGTGCTTAAAGCCCTTTTTCAAAAAACGTAACCACCACAACTGTACTTCGGGTGAGAACACAACCAAGGCTTCGTCCCATTGTCCGTAGGTTGAGGATATGTTTATCATAATAAAATTCTCCTTTTCTTTAATTCTTTTTCCAAAGATTCCATTGATTGCCGCCACAATTCACAATCGCCAAGCGTATCACCGTGTTTGTGGTTGGGAGGTATCTGCTTTATGCCGTACTTAACCAATGTTTTTGTATGCTGAATGGATAGTATTCCGTTCATTTGTAATTTTTTTAATATCAAGTACACGTCATTAGTTTCACATACCCTTGCAGGTTGGTCATTTGTACGTAAAAATTTTATAGCTTCACCTGCACGACAGCGACAACACCAGAACCAAACGTCCTCCGCACTGCTAAACTCATTAAATACAGATAAACCAATATCTTTTCTTTGTTTATCGTCTGTAACACAAACCATTTTATCCACCAATTATACAAACTAAAAGTTGAGTTTACTTAAAAAGAACATTAACAGAACATTTAATACCGTATTTTATCTGTGTCAATAGCAAAAATGAAATTTTTTATATAAAATTTTTAGAGGTATTTGCTTTATGAAAGAACTTTTACAAAATAATTGTTTACAAACAGCGACTTTGCATATATCGTTTGTCTTTAGGAAGATTTTCTTATTGTTGGTATAATATCTGTATTAAAGGATTAAAAGGGCTGAATGAAATGAGACTTGGATTTAATGAGATATGGAGAGGCATAGACACGCTTGCCAAAAACAAAGGGTTGTCCGTATCTGGCTTGGCAGGTGCGGCAGGCCTTAACCCCACGACTTTCAACAAAAGCAAAAGGGTCGGAGCAGACGGGAAAAAACGTTGGCCGTCAACCGAATCGGTAAATAAAATTTTGGAGGCAACCGATACTTCCGCTTTGGACTTTTTGGTAATGGCGTCGGGCAATAATAAAGTGCATTTAGAGAATCCGTTGCCTTTGCTTTATGCTTCTTCGGCTGCGGAGAAAGGCTTGTTTGATGAAGACGGGAAACCGACGGCTTCACATTATTGGGACGCCATAGATTTTGCGGGCGGGATAGATGAAAATTCCTATGTTTTGGAAATTGATGATGATAAATCTTTGCCTTTATACCGAAAAGGGGACAGGTTGGTGATTTCTCCGTCTTGCGAATGTCGTTCCGGCGACAGAGTTGCCGTTATGACAAAAAACGGCTTGCTTTTTCGTGAGTTAAAAAGAAAAACGGCAAGGCAAACGGAGTTGCAATCTCTTACTTCCGATGAAGTAACCGTTATACCCGAAAACGAGATTGTCTGGATTGCAAAAATTATGTGGGTAAGCCAATAACTATCATTGCTTTACAAAGATGAAGGTTTGTTTTATGCTGTAATCAAATACGGATAAGGGGTTTAAAATGATTAGAAAAATACAAAGCGGTCGTTCAATGCTGGAAATGTTGGGAGTTTTGGCAATTATGGCGGTTATGACCATCGGTGGCATAACTTTATACAGTATGGCCGATGAAGATAATAAAGTGAACAGGTTTTTGGATTTTGCCGCTTTATCAACCAATAAGGTTTCGGGTTTTTATCGTACTTACGCCTCATCGGCAAAAACCGTTACTGCAGGTACTTTATGTAATTTTGAGCTGTTACCTGATGATATATGCAAAGCAACGACAGGTACGGCTACCACCAGATACGGTTATTTTAAAGAGACATTAACTCCCTCCGTGGCTATTGATAAAAGTGATGAAACGGGTACGGGGACTTTATCCGTAAAGCGTCCTTATATATTGTATAATATAGCTGTTTCGGGTTTATCTTCAAAATCCGCTTGTGTTTCCATTGTTACGGATAATGTATGGAAAAAGACGGGAGATTTGGCTTATGTTACCGGAGTCGGCGACCTTTCCGCAACACAGCTGCCTCTTTCCGTTACCGATGCAAATAAGTGTGATGACACATTTACGATTACGGTTGTGATAGATCATAATAAGAGTTGACGGTTACTCCTTTCTGTCAAAAATGAAAGCTCTTGGCAATTACCAAGAGCTTCTTTTTCTTTTAACCGTAAAGGGTGTAAATTAAAAACCGACCATTATACGGCGTTTACGTTCCAGCTTACGAGAACGGCGAATGGACTCAGACCTTTCACGAGCTTTCTTTTCGGAAGGCTTTTCGTAATTACGGCGAAGTTTCATTTCACGGAAGATTCCTTCACGCTGCATTTTCTTTTTCAAAGCCTTTAAAGCCTGATCCACGTTATTATCGCGAACAACTACCTGAACTATTTTGAACACCCCCTTACGAAGTATCTTAAACGTTAAACCAAAATTTCTGCGGATTATATATGTTTATAAACAACTTGTAAAGCGGTTTTTGTAAAACTTTTTGAAAAATATGCTTTTTGTGAGAATTGTGAGAAAGCGAAAATCTCAAAACAAAATTATACTTTTGGTGGCTTTTACAT